>Ga0116230_10008252_pt1 | contig 10289 bp, 9 predicted proteins | sample S1TSphfallax_3_FD_88678 | JGI IMG/M metagenome (GOLD analysis project Ga0116230, IMG submission 88678) | Host-associated microbial communities from peat moss isolated from Minnesota, USA - S1T2_Fd - Sphagnum fallax MG | ecosystem: Host-associated > Plants > Peat moss > Unclassified | place: USA...
AGTAGGCAAATATTCATGCCCAAGGTAAAACCCTTGGCCATGGGCTTTTACCATGTGTAAAGACTTGCTTCAATTTTGTTGGGTATTTTCCTTAGATACCTGGTGATTATCAAGAAAAAAAACTCAGAAAAACAGGACTCCTTTTGGAGTGGGCATTTCATTTTTCGAAATGCCCTAGAAAAAGAAGAGGGGAAAAAAAAAACTTTGTAAAGTACCCTTTGATTATACTAAAAAATTTGGATTATTCTTTACAAACATAAGGTGCCCTCCACGTACACTAAAAAAATCCAATTAGTCTTTACAAACATAAGATGCCCTCCAATTACACTAAAAAAATCTGGTTAGTCTTCACAAACATAAGGTGCCCTCGGATTACACCAAAAACAATTGAGTAGTCTTTAGGAGAGAATAAGGTGGCCTCCAAATGTGGCCTGGAAATGGAGTGCTTTATAACCCACTAGTCCACTTTGGGTGAATAGTACCTAGTAAGTGTAAGGGTAAATAATGACATTTCTCTTTATTATGCCCATGCTGTTTAGACCCCACACACACACCGCCCTACCCCCCACCCCCCTTCTACCCACCCCCAAAATAACCTAAACCAGGAAAAAAAAATAAAATCATATCCTACAGGTAATTCTAGTTTATTGATTGGACGGAATCGCAGAAATTGGGGGGAGATCTGAAAGAGTAAAAGAGACAACAGAGAAAAACCAAGAAAAGAAAGTAGCAGAAGCTACGGTTCGAACCGACAACCACTCGTTTATGGACACGAAGTTGAACCAGCGAGTTAAGTAAAGGTCGGTGCCCTGGTCCACACGCATGTTCGTCGACGATTCCCCAGATCCGTCCGCCATCGCCTCCCCCACCCTCGCGCACTGCACTGCACAGCCCTGCGCTGCACTGCACTGCACGGCACCTTCCTTCTCGCACCACACTGCACTGCACGGCAGCTTCCTTTGCGCGGGCGCACACACACAGAGTCTGCAGAGTCCAGACACAAACAGCAGCCCTGCAGGGGTCCCCGGCGGGGGTAAGTAAATTCACCGCAGTCTTTCTTTCAACCAATCCTGATTACGTACTTCGTTCTGTCCCCTGTTTTGCTGCTGCTTTTTTTTTGACTTATCTTTCCTCCTCATCCTTCTCCTCCTCCTCCTCCTCCTCCTCTGCTTCCTCCTCCTCACCTGGTTTAAGACAGATCTACTTACCAACAAGTACTGCGCATCTTCGTGGAGGTTCACCACGAAGCTCCTGGCGCTTGCGAGGAAGAAAGGTTTTTTGTTATGCTATTTCCCTGCATCTTTTTTTGGGCTTTGTTTCCCTGTTTCTCGGTTGTTTCCTTTGTTTTCCTTTCGCCTCTAGTCTCCCCCTGCACAACACTAACTTACAGTTGTGGCAGTTGTGATTCACTTCGCTGTGAAGCTTTTTTTTGGTTTTTTTGTTCCATTTCGTCTTTGTGTCACGGAATTTCGTTTTCTCTCCTTTTCTTTTTGTCTTTTCATTTGTTTTTTTTTTTGGGGGTGTTTTCCGCTTCTAAAGTGAAAGCCTTTGTTTTCAGCTACGCTTGTTTTTGTGTCCATTTGATTTGGATTTTGCAGATATTTCGGTTTTTTTTGTTTTGTTTTTCCGAGGTCGGATTCTGACAACATGATGGGTTTGCATGGTCTGTCGACGTTTGACACTGGTCTTTGCAGCAGGTTCTTGTTTCTAGCAGGCTGTTGTGGAGTCTTGTGAGAAGAAGAAGAAGTGTTGTTGTGCATACATATTGTGTCTAAGGTGTTGAAATTCTGCTGGGCTAGGGTTTGAAGATTTGGAGGTCGCGCTTTCTGCAGGTCTTCTTGGTTTGTTTGACAAATACACCTACTCGGAACGTCGTCTAGCTCCTTCCTTCCGGGATATTTCTGAACGGATTGCTACTAGACGGGTAGTGTACTCTAGTTGTGAATTATCTCGTAATTTTTTCCTTGCTTGAGGCTGGCTGCAGCACCAGCCAGTTGTTCTAGGCAAATTATTCTAGCTCGGAACGTCGACAATCTGGCTTTCTCTTCTCAAAGCTCGACTGGAGAGGGAGGGATGGCGAGGGAGAAGCGGCCGCTGGAAGATTCTACGCAAGATGGCATGCCTGAGGAAAAGAGACAGCGGCCAGGGCTCGCCAGGTAACGTCAGGATACGGAATTCAGTCACAAATGAACATCCTTCATTAAGTCTGCAGGCTCCTGATGTGATTTCCACTTCATGAAAGGCATATGCCTTGACCAGGGTTTTGAAGAATTGTGCACTGTGTGATCATGTGTTGGCAGTGTGATTGTGGAAGCTGTGAAAATGGACAGTTTACAGAAATTGTGCTCTACTTTGGAGCCTCTTCTCCGCAGAGTGGTAAGTTCATTTCATTCTTTGGGTGAACATTGAATTTGATGCCTGTAGCTGAAAAGCCCTTTCCACAATTCAAAGGGATCCACGAAGATTATAGTTCTTATCAGGACTGGGAAGTGTGTTAATCTCAAGCAGCAAGAAGCTGGAATCGCATCTAACATTTTGTGTCTTCTGGTTGGATTTCAATTTAGAAGCATCTTTTCAAAGTTGATCAGTCTTGGAATCTCTGCAGGTGGGAGAGGAGGTTGAACGTGCACTGGCAAAGTTTACTCCACCAAAAGTGGGAGTTCGGTAAGTAGCAATTCAGTTTCTTTGTAATCCCTGCATGCTTGAGAAAGTCTCCTCGAGTTGCTTGTGACCTTGTGCTTGTTTTCTTTGCAACATTGTTATCATTCTGTTTTGTGAATTTTGAATGGAACTTTCATCCTTAAACTGGGAAGTGTCATTGATGGATTTGTTTCTCAAGTTTCATGCCTTGCAGAGCAGCACACTTCGCAAAATATCTGTATCCAATGTTTACTGTATACTGATCTCCAAGTGGAACTTTTCCATGCAGGTCCTCCCCAAAAAGGATACAGGGTCCTGACCAGCGAAACCTGCGCTTGCAATTTAGGAACAAATTAGCACTCCCTCTTTTTACTGGAAGCAAAATAGAAGGAGAACAAGCGTCTTCCATTCATGTGGTCTTAGTAGATGCAGACACTGGCCGTGTTGTGACTGGGGGTCCAGAAGCAGCGGCCAAGCTGGATGTTGTGGTGCTGGAAGGAGATTTTGCAGCTGATGATGATGAGAACTGGTCTCAGGAGGAATTTGAAAATGTAGAGGTTAGGGAACGTGATGGGAAAAGACCTCTGCTCACTGGAGATTTGACTGTTGTTTTGAAAGATGGTGTTGGGTCACTTGGAGACTTGTCATTCACAGACAATTCTAGTTGGATCCGGAGTCGCAAGTTTCGTTTGGGAGTGAAAATTTCCTCTGGCTTTTGTGAAGGGCTTCGGATTCGAGAAGCTAAGACTGAGGCATTCACTGTGAAAGATCATCGTGGAGAATGTATGTTGATTGGGCTCTTTTTGTTTCAGGGTTGTGGAGTCTGATTCTGTGCTCTTATGTACTTCATATGAGGGCCATCTCTATAGATGTACTGCTTTGTTTTTTATTTTGCTGATGCCCTAATAATGGATGTCTTTAGTTGCTTGTATTATCCATGTTCCTGTCAGGACTACACCTTTGTGTAAAGCATATTCAGAAGTCATTAGCAGGATCTTTCTGCTATGTGTTCCTTGCATTGGTGCTGCATAGTCTCTGGACAAAAGAATCAGATAATCTGTGTGCATCCTGCTGGTTGAGGGGGGTGGGGTGGCTCCCAATATTTCAGAACTTGCTTTTTTTAGTGGACTTCCTGTTTATGGAATCTCATGCTCTCCCTGAGGATAAGTCAAGAGTTGGTTATGTGGTTAACACCAGTATACCATCCTGAAAGTGCCAATTTTGGGAATTGGTGCAGTGCTTGGTAGAAGTATGTGATGCAATCCAGCAGTAATAGTGGGTGCAGAATTAGGGAATGGCTTGGATTTCTTCCTCTGAGCACACCTTTGAATCAGATTAATCATTGTTTCTGTTGTTTTATGTGCAGTGTATAAGAAGCATTATCCTCCAGCCTTGACTGATGAAGTCTGGCGCTTGGACAAAATTGGTAAGGATGGTGCCTTTCATAAGCGGCTTAACCAGGCTGGCATTCAAACAGTGGAAGACTTCTTGCGGCTTGTTGTCATGGATCCTCAAAGGCTGCGGAATGTAATCTCAACCACCCTTCTCCTTGCAGTGTTTCACAATCCTGTTTGTTGTGCTGGTTTGGATGATTCACAGTCAACCAACTGCACAAAATACAGTAGCCACTAAGGTTCTTTATAATGTCCTTTATGGTATCTTTCAGTCTGGTTTGTTTGTACTTACATTTTCTATATGTTGCTGTGACCTTGAATAAGCGAGAGACTGTCACTTTTGTTCATACTGCTTGTTTTCGTTTATTCATTCTAGTTCATCCCTTCTGTGTTATTCCTTCGTTCTGGTTCTGTAAGTCCTTATCTAGAAGTCTTCTTTGACTTCAATGAAAAGTTTTACCCTTGTGACTTTCTTAATCTTGAGTATGGAGATTTCTCAATTCTCACGAGAGTTATTTCTATGCATTGCTGACAATGATGTTTTCCAATTCTAAAGAAGTGAATGGCCCATGTTGTGTGCAGATTCTGGGGAATGGCATGTCAAATAAAATGTGGGAGGGTACTGTGGAGCATGCAAAGACCTGTGTGCTGAGCGGGAAGCTGTATGTGTACTATGCAGATGATAAGCAAAACATTGGGGTCATCTTCAACAACATCTTCCAGTTAATGGGGCTCATCGCTGATGGTTCTTATATGTCTGTTGACTCTCTCTCTGATAATGAAAAGGTATGGTTTATTCTCATTCACCTATGACCCCTATAAATTCCTTGTCTACCTTGAACCATTCTGCATTTTATGGCAGCCATGTGAGCTGTTTTCACTCTGGAGGTTGATGCATCTGGTGTTTGCATTCCAGGTCTATGTGGACAAGCTAGTGAAAGTTGCTTACGAAAATTGGGAAAATGTTGTTGACTATGATGGAGAAGCACTGATTGGGGTAGAAACCTATCCGGTCAAGGGAATTGATTCTTACACAGAAGAACCAAACAATGGGGCGGGTGTACGCAACCCATATCCTCAAGGTCCTAACAATGTCACCCAACAGCAAACAGCCCTTCCTTCTTCTCAGTCAGCTCCTATGCAGCAGCAGCGTTCTTCCACTTCATCCTCTGGTGCTACTGGATCGGGTTGGTACCCTCTAAAGCTCAACGTCGGCCCCTGATTACAATGTTTGCCTTGATTTCAGGTTTACATCTCCATCCCAACCTTTTCTTATATTTCTATCTTCGAAGTACTGCAAATAGGGAATTGGTTGCTCTGAACATGCATTGGGCAATATTAGTTTGATATAAGTCTGTAGTTCAGCTGTGAGCCATGGGGCAGGGTTGAATCTTTCCAATCAAACCTTCTTCTGTCTTTGTGATATGTTGGGGAAGAATGGCAAGTACTATGCAAGTCATTTCTGGGGAAGTTGACTTTTGCAACATGTGATAACTTTATATTTGCAAAAATAAGAGAGGATTGGGCTTATGTACAACATTTATTATGCATAACCCAGTTTTCAGGCGTGGTTGTTGCTATTGTAAAAATAAAGTTTCAGGTTCTGGGAACAGGGCGAAGTTAGTTAAGAGAAAGAGAATACAATCCACACTGAAGACAAGGTGTTTTGGTTCAGTAGTTGAACTCTGATAAAAAGAATTCTCATGTCAGTCTGGGTACCTGTTGAAGAAGTCAATTTATGGTCAAAATACACATTGCTTAGATTCAGGGACTTTTGAGTGTTGGAGGCTTTGTTTACTTCATTCCTTGACATATCATGTTCAGTGTGGTGGTATGTACATAGTAAGTTTATGATTGCACACATCTTGTCATGTTGCTGGTAGAGAGTTTTCCAGTTCATGCTTTCAAAGTTCTTGTATGTGTCTTCTCTTCCTCCTTTCTTTTTGTGTTTCTCTGGCTTCTTGGGTTTTTTGGTGTTCTCATTTCCTTCAGGTTTTTCTGGGTTAGCCATCACATGGCTGACCCATTACTGCTGGTCCTGTGACAGAAACTCAGTACATTGGTTAATGTTTGACATAATCCTCCACTTGGTGACTGATCAAGTCAGTGGGGATGTTATAGGAGGTGGTCAATATGATGCATGTTGGTGCTGAACATATCTGAACATGTACATCACTGTCACTGTCATTGAAATCACTCCTCAGTATTTTGCTTGGTCTTATTTTTTTGTTTCTTTGGGGTTCGGTTTCCTCTTTCTCATGCTACTCCTGATTGGTAGTTGTTATGAATTCAGATCTGAATTAATCATAACCTTGTTGTGAGGTCATCTCTCACTCCTTTTCAGGTTGACTTAAATTGTACATTTTGAGAAATTCTCATTACTTATGCAGATATTTATTTCCTGTGGCTTTAGTTCTGTAAACAAGTTGTCACAAGCACTGTCCTCAAAATCAATTTGCTCAGAATTTTGGGCTGATTATTGTTACTTATCTACACTCACCATGAGAAGTCAATGAATTCATTGTGGAGTAATGGCAGCTTGTCACTGTTATTCATGATGAAGGTGATAGTCAAAAAGGTTATGACCACTTGTTCAAAGTTTTACTTCGTGTGATGCCCTTCTTCTTCTAGGTCTTTTTTGTATGTAGCAAGTTAGTCATTGTTTGTGGTGACCTTTCAACCGTGTCTCAAAGCTTGCATGGAATTGGATTTGCATTTTTGGCTTATTAACAAGTTGTATATAGTCCATCTACCAGGACTTTGACAACTGATGCTTTGGACTGTACATTAACTGATTGAGTACATATGGGACATCCTGGTGCAGGTGGTGGACCAGCATTTGCTCCTCTGGCTTGCAGTCCAGAGATGAGATCAGCAGTTGCTTGGTCTTTTCCAATTCCAACCGGATAGTTGCCTGATAATCATCTCCATCACATTGTGAGGATTTCAATTGCAGAAATGAATAGTAAACAGGGAGGTAGGCAGGCCATGACGTTAATCTGGAGCTCCTCTCAAGCCCCAATGCAGCCAGGTAACACTGACTTGACAAGATTAGCCCTGGGACCTCCTCCAAATGCCTTAACAGACTTGAGCCCAGCTGAGTGGCAACGTAATCCTCCAGAGAGTGAGGACCGAGTGCTTGGTCAAGGAGCTCTGACTGAAGACATACTCAGTCAAGAGGAGTTCTGTTCTGGAGGCATGGAGTTTCTTGAGAATGAAGACCTGCACACAACCTCAGCAGCTGCTGTGCATGTTGAATGGACCTGCTGGAGATATAAGTCAGAGTGGATGTGCTGCTCTTTCAGGAGAGGAGAATTTCCAATCTATGCTGTACCCTACTTCTGCAGCTGCTGGCATCACTATCAGTGCAGGGAGGACCCGTGTGACTGGGAAAGCTCTTGTTGGGTGGTTGAAGGCAGCTCTTTGGTGTGCTATTTTTATTTGCAAGCATGCAGCAGCAAAAAGAGCAAAGCTGGAGGAGAGTGAAGATTGAACTACATCACTGTTTGGTTGGTCAGTTATGTAAGCACACAGGAAGAGCTGTTCAGCATGTGCTCACTGATGGTCAAATGCAGAGGAAGCCACGTGACTGCAGGACTGTCCTTCAAACGGATCAACTCAATACTCAAGAAGACCTACAGGTAGTCTGAAGGCGAATGTTCATCAGTTCACTTGAAACCTTTATCTTGATAGCCCTAAGAATCGTCACATCTTAAAGCTTTTTTGCACAAGCACTTTCCACATTTGAGTTCTTCTATGTATAGATAGCATTCTCTTGTCCATACTTATGCAAAGGTCAGTCCAGTTTTGGTCATGTCACAAAGCTCTTTAAAGGCAACAGCAGTGTTATGAAACTGTTATTGCATTGTACAGTTGAAATACCCTCGATTATTGAGCTGATTCCTTTTTCACTGCTTGTTGGTGTCCCATTTATTGGGCCACACTAGCGGGGGAAGCCATTGGAAGGCAAAGGATCTTTGGGGCCACAAATTTCAGGTATGCATATGTAATTCACTTCTTGGGGACAACTTGTTCATTTTGCTTTTGCATCACGTTTTATTGAGCCACCAATTTAACCATCATTGACAAGAGGTGAGTTTAGCTGGTTTAAGAGTTTGTAAGTAGAACATCAAAGTTTCTTTGGATCTTTTTCTTGTCTGCATGCTTTTGCATGCTGTCGTGGACTTCACATATACTTTTCTTGGCTAATTTTGAGGCTTGTTGCATCCTGGTATTAAATGATTGACAGTTTCTTCCATAAGTTGAGAATGCATTTTAGTCACCTAAATTTATGAAGTGGATTAATGGACGGGTGATTGTTGCCGTTATAGTTCCAATCTGAAGGGATTGTTTAAAGCTTTTGGTCTATCTTTACAGCCATCCTTAACATTACCTTAAAAAGAGTCATCTATTTAGGAAACATAATTTAAGAACTTCACATTAAAAAACAAGGTTTGAACTTCTTTAATTACATTTTAAACTACATTCAAATGTCCACCTCTAGTTCATGGACACATACTTTTCATAACCTGCCAGAAATCTGAAAAAATGTATCATGGCAGTTCATATGGGTTTCATTTTTTGCATCTTCTTTTTCTTTATTGGTTTCCGACAACAATATCCATTAATATATGTACAGGCTTGATCTTCATTATTTCTTTTTAAACCCTGCTCATTAGGGCACAAATGCACGTAATATTATATATGATGAAAATTGGTTTGTTATTGATGTCAATTTTCTCTGAGTCCACTGATGACAATTAGGAACACTTGTTATCTGTGTGTTCTCCACCATGCATATCCATAAATATTCAATAGATTGTAGTTTCAATAAGTTTGAACGAAGTTTTTTTGCTTTCAAGGAGATTGAAATTGTTTTGCTTTTAACCTCTTGAATATTGGTCCACTAAATTAGTCATCTCCAAATAGTATGTCGTGAGATTAAAATAAATCACATGCACACACACATATCTACGTAATCCCTGTACTAATTGATGGTCACATTACTATTTTTCTTTCAATTCAACAGCCGTAGATCTTCACACAAGTTTGTACACAAAGTCTTCAACCAAACCATATTTATTTATTCAACCAAGCAAATGAGTCTTTCTCTTTTTCAAGCTTTGCAAATGAACTCTTTACATTCTGATTTTCTCTTACTATATGTTTTTATCTCAATTACATTACTATTGATAGAAATTGTGTGTAGGGGAAGGCAATGTTGGTAAGGGGGAGGAAGCCATTGACAGAAGTACCTTCCCCTACATAACAAAGTTCCGAGGGTTAAAAACTAGTGTGAAAATCAAGGTAGGGCCTTAATACTGATTTAATCTCCTGGTCCATGTTAAAGTTGGAAATTGTGCTATATATGTAGGATGTCCCCAATTTGCACTATGCAAAATTCCCTGAGTTTGTTACGATAAGAACCAAAAAGAATGCCCAGAGGATTCTATTCAAGATTGATGTTTGTGCACCAAGATTGTTGAATTCAAGAACAAATATTGTGCAAAGGAGGGGAAAATATTGTTGTTGCTAACAAACTTGCATCAAAGACTCAAATGGGACTAATCTGTTTCTAACTAGTTGACAACTTTGTACCCATGCTGTTACCAAAACAAGGTTTCCACATGATTTGCAACACGAGTCCTACTAGTTGACAGTTTTGTACCCATGCTCTAACCAAACAAGCTTCTCACATGATTTGCAACACTATCCATGCTCTTACCAAACAAGGTTCCCACATGATGTGCAACACTATTCCTACTAGTTGACAATTTTGTACCCATAACTCTAACCAAACAAGGTTTCCACATGATTTGCAGCACTATTCCTAAGTCACAAAGAATATTGATAACAATTTGGTTCACAAGAGGATCAAGCAAACATTTCAATGTTTGTTGGAGTCTCCCTGAGGCAACTTGAGGGCCAACAGCCAATTGGTAGGGTCGGCCAGTTTTGACCTACTCCACTAGAAATTTTTCATTCTTGTGCTAATAGATAGTAATATGATTGTTGAGTAATTCCTAATTAATGGATGCATGACTTTTGGGTGTCATCAACATATTTCATCATCTGGGCATGAAAGATGTTAAATATACATTTATAAACTTTGGTTTTTAACACACGAAACCATGTTCAATTTTAAATTAATGTGATAATAATATATTAATGGTTAATTATATTATCATCACATGAGCCAGCCAACTGCTGATTTTAATTCAGATTTTAATTCGATAAGCAAGTCATCCTCTGTCC
>Ga0116230_10008253_pt1 | contig 10288 bp, 7 predicted proteins | sample S1TSphfallax_3_FD_88678 | JGI IMG/M metagenome (GOLD analysis project Ga0116230, IMG submission 88678) | Host-associated microbial communities from peat moss isolated from Minnesota, USA - S1T2_Fd - Sphagnum fallax MG | ecosystem: Host-associated > Plants > Peat moss > Unclassified | place: USA...
AGGGCTCGGACCTGGCACCGCCTCCGCCCTTCCGAGCCCCGTATGTGCCGGCAGACGACGAGGTTCTGCAGCAAGTGCCGTCCACCACCGACCCCGCCGTTACCAACATGAGACAGTTGCGGCGATCGCTCGACGCGGCACCACAAAGTCTGCCGGCGGCGAAAACGCTGGCCGATGCCTACATCGATTACGGCCGCCAAGTCGGTGACGCGCACTATGCCGGCTACGCCGAGGCGATCATTGCGCCCTGGGTACGCGCGGCGACACCGCCGGCCGACGCACTGGTTACCCAAGCCACGATTTTGCAGTACCGACATCAGTTTGCCGACGCGCGCGAGTATCTGCAACGGGCAATCAAGATAGAGGCCCACAACGGCCAAGCCTGGTTGACTTTGGCCACGCTGGACATGGTGCAGGGCGACTATGCGACGGCGGGCAAGGACTGCGTGCAGGTCACGAACACGGCGGGTGTCGAGACCGGGCTCGCCTGCTCCGGCAACCTGCGTTCCTATGTCGGCCAAGCGCGGCAGAGCATGGCCGTGCTGCAACAGGTCGAAGCCGCCGATGCCGCGGCCCCCGCGAGCTACAAAGCGTGGATCGAAGGGCTGCTCGCGGAGAGCGCCGAGCGGCTGGGTGACTGGCCGCTCGCCGAAAGTCACTACCGCAGCGCATTGAAGTGGCTGCCCCGGGACAATTTCCTGTTGGTGGCCTACGCGGACTTTCTGCTCGATCGCGGGCGTCCGCAAGAGGTGACGCCGCTGTTGGCCGATCACACCCAATCGGATACGGCGTTCCTCAGGATTGCCCTCGCCCAAGCCGCGCTGCATGGCGACCAGTCACAGCGCTACACCTGGATCGTGGCAGCGCGCTTCGAAGCGCTGCGCCTGCGCGGCAGTGATTACTTCGGTCGCGAGGAATCGCGCTTCGCATTGCAACTGCAGCACGATCCGGACACGGCCTTGGATCTGGCGCTGCGCAATTGGCAAGTGCAGCGAGCACCCTGGGACGCCCGGGTGGTGTTGGAGGCCGCGGTGGCGGCGAAAAAGCCGCGGGCAGCCATACCGGTGCTCGAGTTTTTGGAGCGGACGCGGCTCGAAGACCCCATCCTGGAACCCCTGGATCATCAATTGCGAGCGCAGCTCGCGACCGCCGCGGGCCGGCAATGATGCACCGCGTGGCCAAATCGCTCATCCGTGGGTGGGTGCTCGTAATCTGGAGTCTTGCGGCAACGCATACCAGTCACGCGCACTCCGCGAGCGATGCTTATCTGACGCTGTCGGCCGTCGCGGTAACGCCTGCCTCATCCGGCAATGTCATCATTCACGGTCAATGGGATATCGCGCTGCGCGACCTCGATTTCGTTTTGCAACTCGACGATGACGGCGATGGGCGCCTGACCGGGGCCGAGGTGCGGCGCCATCAGTCGGACATCGAACACTATGCCTATCGATTTCTCAAAATCGGCGAACCCGGAAGGGATTGCGCGATCAAGCCAGGTCGACAGATGGTCGACGACCATGCGGACGGCGCCTACGCGGCATTGTTTTTCGATGCGGTTTGCCCGCGTACGTCGCGGAAAATCACGCTGGATTACTCACTGTTCTTCGCCATCGATCCCTCGCATCGAGGCATCTTCGTGATGCACGGGGATAAAGACATCGCCACGGCCTTGATGTCTCCCGACAATCCAAGGGTCGATCTGAGCTTCTAATCCCGTCGCCGGGAAGATGCGTGCTGCGGGCGCACAGGGACGAGGCGAGACTTCGGTTGCATCCGCCCCGCAAATAAACACGAATATCTAGGAAACGCGGCTGCGATACCGCACGGTTTCCCCTCTCATACAAGGAATGAACTCATGGCGCGACATCAATGGACGGCGGCCACGGCGCTGTCACTTCCGCTTCTAGCCTTCGCATCGAGTCACCGTGAGGCACCGAATATTGCTCGCTTCCCGACACTCGACGGTACCGATTTCTATATGTTCAACAGTTACGAGACGGGTCGCAGCGGCTACGTCACGTTCCTCGCCAACTATAACCCGCTCCAAGATCCCTTCGGCGGTCCCAATTACTTCGCGCTCGATCCGGCGGCTATTTACGAGATCATGATCGACAACGATGGCGACGCGAAGGAGAACCTGACCTTCCAGTTCAGCTTTACGAACACCCTCGGCAACGGCAACAAGGGCACGATGCTCTCCATCGGGCCGGCGGGCGCACAGGTGCCCGTCGCGATCCCGCTCAAAAACTCGGGCGGTATCAGCGGCGCGAATTCGCCCAATTTGAACTTCAATGAGTCCTACACCGTGACGCTCGTGACCGGTGACAGACGCACCGGCGTCGCAATGCCCGTTAGCAATGCGGCGAACGGCAGCACCACGTTCACCAAACCCATGGACTATATCGGCGAGAAATCCTTCGGCAGTCCGTCCGCTTACGCCACCTATGCCGGTCAGTATGTCTACACCATCACGATTCCCGGTTGCGCAAACCCGGGCCGCGTCTTCGTCGGCCAGCGCAAAGAGGGCTTTGCGGTGAACTTGGGTGAGACTTTCGACTTGGTCGACAACGTGCCCGTCGAAGGGGACAGTGCCCCAGGAGCCGGTGACGGCAAGGGTTTTCCTGGAGGAATCACGCAAAGCCCGGCCAATAATGTGCTGAGCGGGAAAAATATCACGACGCTCGCGTTGGAGGTGCCGGTCGCCTGTGCGAAGGGTTCGGGCAACGGCGTCATCGGTGCCTGGACGACCTCCAGTGTTCGACAAGTCAGGGTACTCAATCCGAATGCCTCCTTCGCGAAACCCGAAGTCAACGGCGGCGCGTACACGCAAATCTCGCGACTTTCCGCGCCCTTGGTCAACGAATTGGTTATCGGCATCCCCGACAAAGACCATTTCAACAGCAGCTCACCGGTCAACGATGCGCAATTCCTGACCTATGTGACGAACCCCACTCTGCCGGCGCTGCTCAATATATTGTTCCTGGCACCCGTCAATGCCACGCTGGGAGCGAATCTGACGACGCTCGCGCCGACGAACTTTCCACGCAACGATTTGGTTGCCGCCTTCTTGACCGGATTCAAGGGCGTCAATCAGCTGAGCCGCGTCACCGCATCCGAAATGTTGCGCCTGAATACCGCGATTCCAGCTACTCCCGCGGCCACCCAAAGTACCTTCGGCGTGGTCGGCAATGACCTCGCCGGATTCCCGAACGGCAGGCGCCCCGGCGATGACGTGGTCGACATTGCGTTGCGCGTGGTCATGGGACGCCTGTGTTATCCCATTCCGGTGGCCGGCGTGCAGACCAACCTCGGCTTGTGCGCGCCGAGCGATGCCGCGGTCGGCACGGTGGCATTCACCGATGGCGCTCCGGTCAGCGCCTTGGATTTCGATCAAACGTTTCCCTATTTGAAGACCCCGCTCCCCGGCTCACCGATCAGCGCCGGAGGAAATTGACATGAGAAAATCACGCTTGCAAATCCTCGGCATCGCGGCGACGGTGGCGGCCGTGCTGTCCGGATGTAACGACGACAACAGCCCGGGTATCGTGCAGCCGCCGGTCAACGCACCGCAAAATTTTTCCGCGTTTGCGACTACCACCTTCGAGCAGCCGGCGAACTCCACCCCGGTCAGCATCGACGACGTGGTCATCGTCGACGACGTCAGTGATGATCCGAATGCGTTCAACGCCTTGCTGATGATGTAAGCATCCACTGAGGCCGGCGGCGGGCCGGCCTCAGACGGGGAGCGGCCGTGACTGCCCTCAATTCGCTGCCGAGGTGGGGTCCGATTGCCATCCCCCACCGAGCGCTTTGTAGAGTTTCACGAGATCGGTCACCTGCGTCAGCGAGGCCTGGGCCAGTTGTTCCTTGGCCTGGTTGGTCTGCAGTGCTTGAGTCAGCACGCTCACGTAAGACGTCAGCCCCACCTTGTACGAATGCGTCGCGATCTCGAACGAGCGTTGATCCGCTGCAACCGCATCGTGCAGTGCCGTCACGCGCACGGCGTCCTGATCCAAACTCACCAAGCCGTCTTCGACTTCCTGCAAAGCAGTCAATACGGTTTTGCGGTAGGCCAGCGCCGCCGCGGCTTCTTCGGCGTGGGCCATTTTGACGTTGGCCACCAGCGCCCCACCATGGAATATAGGGAGAGAAACGGTAGGACCCGCGGTATAGAACTTGCTGGCCCAGTCAAACAAGTAATGGGTGCTGATATTGCGCAGCCCGAGCGTGCCGGCGAGCGCGACGTCCGGATACAAGGACGCCATCGACACGCCGATCTGCGCCGTTGCGGCATGCAGCGACGCTTCGGCTTCGCGGATATCGGGCCGCCGGCGGGCCAAGGTCGACGGCAAGCCGACCGGAATCAGTTGCGGCACGGCCGGCAGCGGCGCCGCGGGCCCCAACTCGAGATCGAGCGCTGTAGGCGTCTCTCCCACCAACAGGGATATGGCGTGTCGCGACGCTGCCATGTTTTGATCGTACTGCGGCAGCTGTGCTTTGAGGCTCGACACCTGGGCGCGAGCCGATTCGACATCGGCGTCATCCGCGAGCCCGTGATCATGTTTGCTCATCGTCAATTCGAGTATTTCCTGTTGGTCGGCGATCAACCCCTGCGTAATCGAGCGCAACGACTGGGCGGCACGCAGCTGCATATAGGTTTGCGCCACCTCGGCCTGGAGCGAAACCAGCATGTCATTGCGCGACTCTACCGCTGCGTCGCTCTGCGCTTTCGCCGCCTCCACCGACCGCGACACCTTGCCGAACAGGTCCAGCTCCCACGAGGCATCGAAGCCTACCTGGTACAAACTGACCGGGGAGGTCAATGCCGACACCAAGGCCGGATCGAGCGTGCCGGTCGTCCCACCTTGTGCCTTCAAGATTCCGGCAAATCCGAGCTGCTCGCGGTTGTAGCTCGCGGTGGCGTTGAGGCTGGGCAGCCCCTGCGCGCGTGCGGCCTGTACCTGCGTACGCGCCTCGACGATCCGCAGCAATCCCGCTTGCAGATCCAGATTGCCGCGTCGCGCCCGATCTTCCAATCGGTCGAGTTCAGCATCGTGAAACGCGTGCCACCAGTTGGGGCCCGGATCCTCACTCGACACGCGTGCCGGCGCCATTTCCTGTTTGGGCGCGGCGCCGAACGCGGGTGGCACGTCGGCGGCCGGCGCCTTGAAGCGGGGTCCCACCGCGCAAGAGGCGAGACAAAGCGACCACACGGCGTAGATAGGCGAACGTAACCTCATCCAGCCTCCGCCGCGCCGCCGGAGGCTTTTACCGGAGAGAAGAAGAACGTGAAGGGTATGAATGCGAATGCGAGGAACGCACAGTAGGAGAAGACATCCATGTAGGCCAGCAGGCCCGCCTGAGCGATCAAGGTCTGATACAGGTATCCCGCGGCGGATTGCGCCGCATCGCCTGCGATCACGGTGTAAGCCTTGATGGCCGCCGACGTACGCGACAGCAGATCGAGGTAGCCCGAGTCGGTGTCCCCCATGTGTCCCGCGAGATACACCATGTGTGCCTGGGTGCGCGTGGTGATCGCCGCCGTGGACAGCGATATGCCGATCGACCCCGCGATATTGCGGAACATGGTGAATAACGCGGCCGCGTCGCCTTGCAGTCTTTGCGGAATGGTCAGATAGGCCATGGTACTGGCCGGGACGAACAGAAAACCAATGGCGGCGGACTGTGCGCACCGCAACAGGACCAGGTGGGTGAAATCGATGTCCGGTGTGATGTTGCGCGAGTACAGCAATGCCCATCCCAACAGGAAAAACCCGAGCGTGATGATGTATCGGGTCTGAACGTACTTCATGAGTAGTCCGATGAGCGGTATCAGCCCGATGATGCACAGTGCGCCGGGACTCAACACCAATCCGGACAGCGTTGCCGTGTACCCCAGGTGTTGCTGCGCCAATTGCGGTATGAGCACGCTGCTGCCATACAGGATCAAGGCGAAGACCGAGATGGTCATGGCGCCCAGCGTGAAGTTGCGATCCTTCATGACGCGGATGTCCACGACCGGACGAGGCGTGTACAACAGCCAGGCGACGGCGCTCGCCAGGCCGACGAACGCAATGGCCGCGGCCGCGCGAATTTCAGTCGAACCGAACCAATCCGCATCCTCGCCGCGGTCGAGCATGATTTGCAGAGCCGCGAAGCCCACGGCAATCAGACCTATGCCGACGAAATCGGTGGATGCCTTGCCGCGTTTCGCCTTCTCCCACGGCGGATCTTCCACCAAGCTCATGACCGCAAAGGTCGTCAATATGCCGATGGGGACGTTGATGAGAAACACCCAGCGCCAGGTGAAGTTGTCGGTAATCCAGCCGCCCAGCGTAGGCCCCAACACCGGCGCGACGACGGTGGCGATCACGGTCACCGAGAATGCCTTGCCCCGCTGCGCCGGCGGAAAGGTATCGAGAATGATGGATTGCTGATTCGGCTGCAGGCCGCCGCCAAACAGTCCCTGCAAGATTCGAAAGCAGATCAGCTCGGTGAGATTGCTCGAAATGCCGCACAAGAACGAGCAAATCGTAAATGCGATGATGCAGACGACGAAGTAGCGCTTGCGGCCGAAGGTGCGGGATAGGTAGGCGGAGATGGGCAGTACGATGCTGTTCGCGACCAAGTAGGACGTAAGCGCCCAGGTGGCCTCGTCATAGCTGACCGACATGGTTCCCGCGATGTGCGGGAGCGCCACATTGACGATCGTGGTATCGAGCACCTCCATGAACGCCGCCAAGGTCACGGCCACCGCGATCCACCACGGGTTGGCTGCCGGACGCCAGTTGCCCCGGGCCTCGATGCCGTCACCGCTCAATGCAGGTACACCACGGGAGACACGGAGAGCCCGAGAGGCAGCGGCGCATTGGGATCGAGGCCCCGATCGATCACGATCTTGACCGGCACCCGCTGCACCACCTTGACGTAGTTGCCCGTGGCATTCTCGACCGGGAAAGCCGAGAATTTCGACCCGCTGCCTTCCTGAATGCTCTGCACATGTCCGTGCAATTCGAGACCCGAATACGCGTCCACTGCGACATCGACCGCATCGCCGGGCCGCATCCGGCCGAGCTGCGACTCCTTGAAGTTGGCCGTGATCCAGACGTCGGGCGTGACGATCAGGAACATCGTCGTGCCCGCCGCGACATAACTCCCGAGTTGGACATTGCGTTTGGTGATGAAGCCATCGCTCGGCGCGCGAATTTCGGTATAGCCGACATTGAGCCTGGCCTGCGTTACCTGGGCCACGGCCTGCTCCACGGCCGCGGCACGCTGTTGCACGGTGGCCTCCGCTTGATGCAATTGTTCCGTGACCAGTTCGGCCACCGCCACCTGTGACTTGGCGCTTGCCACGCTCGAGGCACTGCTGACCGCCTGGGTATCGGACGCATCGATGCTTTCCTGGGTCGTCGCGCGCCGGTCGACGTCGTGCTGACGCCGGTAAGACGCGCGAGCCTGTTCCAAGCTGGCCTCCGCGGCCCGCTGCTCCGCCTTGGCAGCTGCTAGTTGGGCCGGATACTGCACCCGAGCAATTTCGTAGGCGATGCGGGCCGCCTGCAATTGCGCTCGCGCCGCAGTCACCTGCGCTTCGGCCTGTGCGAGGCTGGCGAGATAATCGCTTTGTTCGATGCGCAGCAACAGATCACCCTTGTGCACGTGGACGTTGTCGTCGATGTAAAGCGCGTCGACATAGCCCGACACCTTGGGCGCCATGGTGATGCTGTTGCCGTCGGTATAAGCATCGTCCGTGGTGACCTGATTGCGTTTCGCGAACCAAAATATGAAAGCCGTGATTCCCACGATGACCACGGCAATGGCGAGGACTATCAGCGGCGTCTTGCTGCCCTTTTCCTTCTTGCCGTCGTCCTGAGCGTGGTCGCCCTGCTTCTGCGCGTCATTACCGGTCTTCTTCGCGTCGTCACCCTTGGCGTCTTGGTCCCCCTTGCCCTCCTTGCTACTCTTTTTCTCGGCGCCACCGTCACCAGCGTCGCGCGGCGGAAGATGCAGGTGATAATGCGTATGCGTCTCGACGCCGGGGCCATGCTCCAGAGCGTCATCTTCGATCGACATGCTTTCGTGTTCCCAAGGCTCACGGCTGGCCGCGCAGCGACCGTCGCGGCGCAAACAAAGCGCGTTTGAAGTGATGGACAGCGAATAAATTATTTCAACCGCTAAAGTTTGGACAACTCACATCGATCCAATGCGGTGAAGGAATTGTCTGACACGCGATGCGTGCCGGCGCTTGCGCCGAGACCCCTTCGCATCGGGTGCAAGGCGCGGCTATACTGCTTACATGAACACTGAAACTTTTCCGATCGATCTTGGCAAGATCCAGCCGCTCGCACTCGATCCCACCGTCACCACGCTCACCGAGGCGCAAAAAACGGTGCTCAGGGACAACATTCAGTTATGCCGCGACGCGATCGTGTTTTTCACGGCCTATGCGGGGGCACGCGGCCTGTCCGGCCATACGGGTGGAGCCTATGACACGGTGCCCGAAGTCATGATCCTGCGCGCCTTCATCGCCGGCGGTGCGCCGATCGTGCCAATTTTTTACGATGAAGCGGGCCATCGCGTGGCGACGCAATATTTGCTGAGTGTCCTCAACGGTGCGATGCCCGCCGAGAAGCTCCTGCATTACCGCGAATATGCGAGCGGACTGCCCGGGCATCCCGAGAAGCTGTTGACGCCGGGAGTCGAATTCAGCTCGGGTCGATTGGGGCACATGTGGGCATTCTGCAACGGCGTTGCCATCGCCAATCCGGGAAAGGCCGTCATTCTGCTCGGCTCGGACGGCAGTCAGATGGAAGGCGATAACGCCGAGGCGGCGCGGCTCACCGTCGGCAAGGGGTTGAACGTCAAAGTGCTGGTGGACGACAACAACGTGACCATAGCCGGCCATCCACAGGAGTACATGGCCGGCTATGACTTGAGCCGTACCTTGTCCGGATACGGGCTCGCCACTGAAACCACCATGGGTGAGGATCTCGATGCCCTTTTCATCGATCTCTGTCGCGCCTTTCGCGACCCGCTTCCCCATGCGCTCGTCATCAAGCGGCCGATGGCACCCGGGATTCACGGCGCCGAGGGCAGTCCCCATGCGCATGAAGTGCTCAAGGCCGACATTGCCATCCAATATCTCCAGGCCCGTGGGGGCTACGATCGGGCCATCGATCTGCTGAAGTCGGCCAAGCCGGACAAGAGTCCTCTGACCTTCAAAGGCTCCTCGGGCGTCGGCAAGAACCGGGATGACTTCGGCAAGATCGTCAACGAGCTTCTCGATGGTATGAGCGAGCCGGAGCGCCTGGCGAGCGTACGCGTGTTCGACAACGACCTCGAGGGCTCGTGCGGACTGCACCACATTCGCAAAAAGCATCCCGAGGTCTTCGTTCGCGGCGGGATCATGGAGCGCGGCAATTTCTCCGCAGCCGCCGGCTTCGGCTCCTCGCCGGGCAGACAGGGCATTTATGCGACGTTCAGTGCGTTTCTCGAAATGTGCATCAGCGAAATCACGATGTCGCGACTGAATTTCTCGAACGTGCTGGCGCATTTCAGCCACAGCGGCGTCGATGACATGGCGGACAATACCTGCCATTTCGGCATCAACAGCATGTTCGCCGACGGCGGCGTCAAACCCGGTCATTCGCAGGACACGACGCGGCTGTATTTTCCGGTGGACCAACATCAGTTCGACGCCTGCGTGAGGCGCATATTCAACGACCCCGGTTTGCGCTTCATCTTCAGCACGCGAGCCACGGTTCCCGACATACTCGATGAGGATGGGAAGCCCTTGTACCAGGGAAAACCATTTGAACCGGGCATCGATTACGTAGTCCGCGAAGCGAAGTCCGGCGGTGGCTACGTGGTCGCGGTCGGTGAGACCGTCTACCGCGCGCTCGACGCGGTCGCGACGCTCAAGGCCGATGGCGTGGATGTGGGACTCATCAATAAACCCACCTTGAACGTCGTCGACCCGCAGATGATGAAGCGTTTGTCGGCTGCGCCGTTCGTGCTGGTCGCCGAGGGATGGAATGTCAAGACCGGACTCGGGAGCCGCTTCGGCAGCTACCTGCTCCAGGCCGGTTTCAAAGGCAGATTCAATCACATCGGTACGCATCTCGAAGGCTCCGGCGGTTTGTGGCAACAGATGGGTTATCAGGGACTGGATTCCGCGGGCATTCAGAGCGCGATCCGCGCTTTGCTCTAGCATCCTATCGATGCATCCCACCGGCGTTCTCGATCCACACGGTCCGGTGTCAGCGGCGGAACGTCTGATACTGCTCAA
>Ga0116230_10008256_pt1 | contig 10285 bp, 11 predicted proteins | sample S1TSphfallax_3_FD_88678 | JGI IMG/M metagenome (GOLD analysis project Ga0116230, IMG submission 88678) | Host-associated microbial communities from peat moss isolated from Minnesota, USA - S1T2_Fd - Sphagnum fallax MG | ecosystem: Host-associated > Plants > Peat moss > Unclassified | place...
ATCCGGTTGCAGCCGGAGAATAGCTCCATGGCGCCAATCTACGCGGACGATGTCACCATCGTCGGGCGAGTCGAGGCCGTCGTCCGCAGGCTCTAGATTCGGTTCGGCGCTGGCGCGGGTGGAGCGGCGCATCGAACCCTACGCCCAACGGTTCGCCGGCGCCCCCGCGATCATCGCCCTGCGCGAAGCGCTGCCGTTCAGTTTCGGGGGCTTGATCCTCGGTCTCGCCGGTTTCTTGCTCTTCGCCGAACGCGGAACACCGGTCGCGCGGTTCAAGCACGCCTTTTCGCAAGGCCGGCTGATCCTCACGCTCGACGTCGGGTTTACGACGATGGCCCTCGTGCTGATCGCCGCGCTCGGCGTCGTGCTGGCGAGGCGCCTGAACTACGCGTGGTGGCTGTTCGTGCCGACGACGCTCGCGGTGTTCGCGCTCTCGATGCCGCACCCGGGTGAGAACGGCGCCGCGACCTACGAAATCTTCTCGCGCGCGCTCGGTGCGCAAGGGCTGTTCCTAGCAATCGTCGTCGCGCTCCTGACGGCGGGGGCATTCGCGCTCGCGCGGGCGCGGCTCGGGGAGCGCTTCACCTGGGTCGGTTCGCCCGCGATCTTGCTCGTCGCGTTTGCGGCATTCGCGCTGCACCTCTCGCTCGCGCGCGCGCTCGGCGCGGCCCTCGAGCCGCTCTCGACGCTTGGCGATACGTACACCGCGCTGCTCGTGATCTCACTCTTGCAAGCGGGGCTGTGGCTCGTCGGCATCCACGGTCCGGCGCTGCTCGCGGCGATCGTCACGCCGATCTACTTGAAATTGCAGTTCGACAACACGGCGGCGGCGCTCGCGCATCATCCGCTGCCGCATCTCGTCGTCGTCTCGACGTTTCTCTTCGTCTTTCCGGGCGGCGCCGGCACGACGCTGCCGCTCGCGATCTTGCTCTTGCGTTCGAAAAGCGGGCGGCTCAAGAAACTCGCGTACGCGGCGATCGGACCGTCACTGATCAACACGAACGAGCCGCTGATCCTGGGGTTGCCGATCGTCTTCAATCCGTATCTCGCGATCCCGTTCTTGCTCGCGCCGCTGGTGCTCGTCAACACGACATACCTTGCGATGAAGTTCGGCGCGGTCGCGTGGCCGGCGTACTACATTCCGTCGTCGGTGCCGACGGTGATCAGCGTCTTCCTCGCGACGGTCGATTGGCGCGCCGTCGTGCTTGCGGTCGTGAACATCGCGCTTGCGACCGCGATCTGGTTTCCGTTCGTACGGCTCTACGAACGCGCCGAACTCGCGCGCGAACGATGATCGATCTGCTGCTTGGCGGGCGGACGATCGACCCGCGCGTGCGTGCCGCCGCCGAGCGCGCGCTGCCCGCGCTCGATTGGCGCGATCCGGCGCGCAGCGCGGTGAAGGCCCGCGTGCTGCGCGCGTTTCTCGACGAAGGGATCGCCGAGAGCGACCTTGCGGGCAGTACCGGCTACGGCTACGACGACGCCGCGCGCGAACGCTATGAATCGCTGCTCGCGCGCTATTTCCGCGCCGAAAAAGTGCTCGCGCGGCTATCGATCGTGAGCGGGACGCACGCCATCGTCGCGTCGCTCGACGCGCTTACCGCGCCCGGCGAGGTGCTGCTCTGCGCGAACGGCGCGCCGTACGATACGCTGCGTTTCGCAATCGCGGACGCGCCGCATTCGCTCGTCGCCCGCGGCGTGCGCTACGCGGAAGTCGCGCGGACGCCGGCCGGCGCGACCGATGAGGCCGCGCTCGCCGAGCGCGTGCGCGCGCTTGCGCCGGCGGTCGTGTTCGTGCAACGTTCGCGCGGCTACGCGTCGCGCGCATCGCTGCGCATCGACGACATCGCGCGCATCGTCGCCGCGGTGCGCGGCGCGGGCAGCACGGCGCCGATCGTCGTCGACAACTGCTACGGTGAACTCGTCGAGGAACGCGAGCCGCTCGAAGCCGGCGCCGATCTCGCGATCGGCTCGCTGATCAAGAACCTCGGCGGCGGCATCGCGCCGACGGGCGGCTACATCGCGGGCCGCGCGGCGCTCGTCGACCGGATCGCGACGCGCATCTACGCGCCGGGGATCGGCGCGGGTCTCGGCCCCACGCTCGGGCTCGGCCGGCTCTTCATCCAAGGGTTGTTCTACGCGCCGCTCGTCGTCGGCGAGACGCTGCGCGGTCTCGCGTTCGCCGCCGCGCTCTTCGCCGAGCTGGGCTTCGCCGTCGATCCGCTGCCCGGAGCCGCGCGAACCGACATCGTCCAGGCGATCCGCCTGGATCGGGCGGACCGGCTGATCGCCTTCGCGCGCGGCTTGCAAACGGCGCTACCGATCAACGCGCGCTTCACCCCCGAGCCGGGGCCCGTGCCGGGCTACGTCGACCCGGTGATCATGTCCGGCGGCTCGTTCATCTCCGGTGCGACGATCGATCTCTCGTGCGATGCGCCGCTGCGCGCGCCGTACGAGGTCTATCTCCAAGGCGGTGTGACGGCCGAATACGCAGCGCTCGGTGTATTGCTCGCGGCCGATGCCGTCGTGCGGGTAGAATGAGCCTATGTTTGGCAAGGGGCCGCCGTCGGTGCGCAGCGGCAAAGAGACGTCCGCCTTCGCCGCGCAGCGCCGGTTCGCGCGCGCGTCCGTCGATCTCGAGGCCTGTTTCACCGCGCTCAATCACCCCGGCGAACGCCCGGCGCGCATCGGCGACCTGAGCGCCGGCGGCCTGCGGCTGATGACGGATCAGGATCTCCCCGCCGGCAGCATCATCGCCGTCCGCTTCACCCTGGGCGAGCGCGAGGTCCGGGTCCAGGGCCGCGTCGTGCTGAGCTACTTCGAGGCCAAGGCGAACCGCTTCGGGCACGGCGTCGCGTTCACGGCGATCGCGCCGGGGGCACAGGCCGCGATCGCGGCCTTCGTGGCGGGCGGCTAGGCGCCGGCGGAGGGTTCCTCGCCGGACGGCTCGATATGCTCGCCCATGAAGCCGTAGAAGAAAAACGTGATGCCGTCGTCGGTGGTGACCGCGATCCGCGTGTCCTCGATTTCGGCCCGGACGATCGTCTTGCCGACCATCGAATCCAGGATCATTTGGGCCTGCATGAATTCCGCGGCCCGCAGGGATTCGGGGTCGATTTCGATCGGGCCGAGTTCGGCTTCGTGGCCCTTCACGATCCTGATCTCGCAGCGGCCGGAGGACCGTCCGTCGCCGCCGGGCGAAGGCCAGGGGCGATGTACGTTCTCGAAGTGATGAGCGGGCCGCTCGACGGAAAAACCTGGACGTTCGATCGTGAGATCACGATCGGACGGGACGATGCGGTCGCGACGGCGTGCATTACCATAGATCGGTATATTTCCCGGAAACATGCGAAGTTGGCCGATGAGGCCGGAGCGCTGGTGCTCACGGATCTCGCGAGCCGGAACGGCACCCTGGTCGAAGGCCGGCCCGTTTCCGGGACCGAGACGATCGAAGTCGGTCAGATCTTCCGTGTCGGCCGAACGACGCTGCGGGTATCGAAGAGCTAGCCATGCGCATCGTCCGGACCGTGCGTGACGCTCGAGAAGCCACCCGCGACTCACGTCGTCCTTGGGGCTTTGTACCCACCATGGGAGCGCTTCACGCGGGCCATCTGCAGTTGGCCGCTCGCGCCCGGGAAGAAAATTCGGCCGTCGCGGCGTCGATTTTCGTCAACCCGTTGCAATTCGGTCCGAACGAAGATTTCGCGCGCTATCCGCGTGCGTTTGCGGAGGACTGCGCAAAGTTCGAGGCGGCCGGCGTCGATCTGCTGTTCGCGCCCGACGTCGATCAGATGTATCCCGACGGCTTCGCGACCTTTGTCGACCCCGGTCCCGTCGGCGACGTGTTCGAGGGAGCGCTGCGCCCCGGCCACTTTCGCGGCGTGGCGACCGTGTGTACCAAGTTGTTCGATGTCATCGGCGCGGAGCGGGTGTATTTCGGCGCCAAGGATGCGCAGCAGGTCGCCGTGCTGCGGCGGGTGATCGCCGACTTGAGTCTGCCGGTCGAGCTGCGGGTCGTTCCGACGGTGCGCGAGGACGACGGCCTGGCGCTCTCGAGCCGCAACGTGTATTTGAATGCGGAAGAACGGGCCGCGGCGCCGGCGCTGTATGCTGCGCTTTCGTTTCTCGCTGAGGCCGTTCGCAGTGGACGCCGCGACCGCGCGGCGATGCTCGCCGAGTCGCGCACGCGCCTCGTTGCGCCGCTCCGTGAAGCGTACCTGGATCTCGTCGATCCCCTGACCTTCCGATCCGCCGCCGATCTCGCGAAGGCGTCGCTCGCGATCGGCAGCGTGTGGGCCGGCACGACGCGCCTGATCGACAACGTGCCCATCTCCGCTGCGGCCGAGCGCGCGGCGTGAACGGCCGGCGGATCCTGCTCGGCGTTTGCGGGGGGATCGCCGCCTACAAAGCCGCCGCGCTCGCCAGCCGGCTCGTGCAGCGCGGCGCGCTCCTCGACGTCGTCATGACCGACGGTGCGCAGCGCTTCATCGCGCCGCTGACGTTCGCGGCGCTCGCTCGGCGGCCGGTGCACACCTCGCTCTGGGAGCGGCCCGAAACGATCCCGCACATCACGCTCGTGCGCGAGAACGACGTGCTCGCGATCGTGCCGGCGTCGGCCAACGTGCTCGCCAAGCTCGCGCACGGGATCGCCGACGATCTGTTGACGAATTGCGCGCTCGCGACGCGCGCGCCGATCGTCGTTGCGCCCGCGATGAATACGGCGATGCTCGAGCATTCGGCGACACAAGACAATCTCGCGACGCTGCGCGCGCGCGGCGTGACGATCGTCGAGCCGGGCGTCGGCTTTCTCGCCGAACGCGAGGTCGGCGCGGGGCGGCTCGCCGATGAAGACGCGATCGTTGCCGCGCTCGAACGCGTCCTCGCGCGCACGAACGATTTGCAGGGCGAGCGCGTCCTCATCACCGCCGGTCCGACGCGCGAGCCGATCGATCCGGTGCGCTTTCTCTCGAACGGCTCGACCGGGACGATGGGGATCGAGCTCGCGCGCGAGGCGTTGGCGCGCGGCGCGCAGGTCGATCTCGTGCTCGGCCCGACGCTCGTCGCACCGCCCGGCGGCGCTGCGGTCGCGCATGTAACGACCGCGCGCGAGATGGCGGTGGCGACGCTCGAGCGCGCACCGAACGCGACGATCGCGATCGCGACGGCGGCCGTCGCCGATTGGCGGCCCGCCGAAACGCACGAGCACAAAGTGAAGAAGACCGACGACGCGCTCTCGATCGCGCTCGAACGCAATCCGGATATCCTCGCCGCGCTCGGCGCGCGCAAGAACGGGACGTTCCTGGTCGGGTTTGCCGCCGAAACCCGCGACGTCGAAGCGTACGGCCGCGAGAAACTCGAGCGCAAAGGCCTCGATGCGATCGCCGTCAACGATGTCTCGGGCGACGGCGGTTTTGGCACCGGCGACAATTCGCTCGTCGTGCTCTGGGGTGCCGACGGGCGTCGCGATCTCGGCACGGCCTCGAAACGCGAACTCGCGGCGCGCTTGTGGGATGCGTTGCTCTACGTCCGCGCGAAGCGCGCCTAGTGCTGCTCACGATCGACGTCGGAAACACCGATACGAAGCTCGGCTATTTCGACGCGGATGCGAATCTCGTCGCGAATTGGCGCGTAACGACCGCGCGACGTCGCACCGCCGATGAGTACGGCGTGCTCTTTCAGGCGTTTTTTTCGGCGAGCGGGTTTGATTTATCGGCGGTCGAGGCTATCGTCGTAGCGAGCGTCGTCCCGCAGATCGACCGGATGCTCGCGGAGGCGTGCCGGAAGTATTTCCGGCGCGATCCGATCGCGTTCACGGCCGCGAGCCAGACGCTGTTGACGATCAAAACGGATCGTCCGCTCGAACTCGGCGCCGACCTGGCCGCGGGCGCGATCGCCGGTCACGCGCTCGCCGGCGGCGCGGCGATCGTGGTAAATTTCGGCACCGCGACGACGTTCTCGGCGATCGACGCCGGTGGTGCGTTTCTCGGCGCGGCGATCGCGCCGGGAATCAACATCTCGATCGACGCGCTAGCGACGCGCACGGCGAAACTGCCGCAGATCGCCCTCGCGGCACCGCCCTCGCCGATCGGGCGCGACACGGTCACGGCGCTCCAGTCCGGGATCGTCTACGGCGCCGTCGGCCAGACCGAGGGGCTCGTCGCGCGCATGCGCGCGACGCTCGGCGACGCGCGCGTGATCGCGACCGGCGGCCTCGCCGAAATCATCGCGAAAGAGACGCGCGTCATCGAACGCGTCGAACCCTATCTCGTGCTCAGCGGGCTACGTCTCCACTATGTGTCGACCCTGCGGTCGAGTCTTCGGGCGGGCACGTCAGCGTAGCGGCACGTTCGCTATGAATGTCGGGGCGCAGGCGCGCGATTTGTTCGAGGTCGAGCTGGAGGCGCACGCCAGTGCGTATCCCGAGCCGAACGTCATCGGATTCATTGAGGACGAGCAGCATCGCATGCCGGGCGACGATCGGGTCATCCCCTGGGGCCACGATCTGGAGCGCGGTGCCACGAGCGTCGAGCACGATCACGCGAATCGCTCGCTGCCGCTTCTCATCGAGGCGGAGGTAATTCGGTGCGATGTCGCCGGGATCGAGGATCAACGTCGCGTTGCGGTCGGCAAAGTGCGTGTCGCACGCCAAGTGGTAGCGAGCCGCATAATAGTTCGCGACGATCGAAGCCGTGACCGATCCCGTTGGTCCGGTGATTTGAATCGGAATCACCACGGCCTCGACGTTGCAAAATTCATGGCGCTTTTCGGGCCGTCGAGGTTGAAAACGAAGTACTTGCCACCGGAGCTTGGACCAGACAAATAACCACCCTCTGAGATAAAACTCTCGGCCTCATCTTGTCCCATCCGCGCTTAGGGACATGTGTGAGCCCGATTTTTCTGCGCTGACTATTCGACCGATCTGCTGAACCTGCCGACGTTCCCCATCTATCAACGAAATGTTGCTGGAAAAAGCTTAACTAGACTTTCATCGGAACGCTCCATTTCGCTGAAGTTAATCAGTTTTACTAAGACAGCAGCGAGGTGTTTATACACCGCTTCACATGATCCAATGGCTCCATGCGCCGCACGGTTGATGGAGAGTTTACCGCTCGGAAGCATGCTCAACTCATCTTTCGCTACGTCCACTCCGGTCACCACCGCTTTCGCATATTCAGCCGGGAGGCCTACTCGTACCTCGTCACCCCTCTTTGCGAGATTATCAGTAAACAATCGTTCATTAGCAGCCGAGACGCTAATCTCAACACTGAACTGGTTTGACTGATCCGGCTGCCATTCTCCACCAAGCAAACCATACATCGAGCGAGGGCCAAGGGGCACGTACACTTCGATTGCCACCAAGGTTAATTCAGTCTGCGAGCGTGATTTTGCAGCAACGGAGTGATTAAGGATTTCGATAGAAGAGCACGCTGCGTTCGGAAGCTCTCCAATCCACACTCGAGCCTGCCGATGTTTTCCCAATGCTAAGTTTTTCATTACAGTGGTGGGAGGCCTGCGGCATGTCTCCATGCATTGTTAAACAGAGAGGGATTCGCTTCGATAACCTCCGGGTGAGACGGGGATGCTCCGTGGGCGATCAGGATAGTATCGGTGCGCAGAAGCGTGATATTTGCCTTGTACTCGGATGTTTTTTCGCCTAGGCGGCGCCGAGATCTTGAAACGCCGGAACCGCGTTCGAGGCGACCGAGGCGATGAGCGTCGTATCCGCTCCCGCAGGAGCACGGGTCAGCCCTGCGGCCAGCGCAACGGATGTAATAAAAGAGAAAAACTTCATCGCGCCCCGTTCGGTCTGCCGAGCCGATGGCACCCACCGGACCGATCATCCAATGATGCCACACGGCGTAGACGGATTCGAACGATTTCGACCGGCTGTACGTCGCTCCCGATCGCTCCCTTGGTCTGCATGGCTCCTTCCCTTGCGGCCTTCGGCCGGGCCCGCCGAGGGCGCCTAGCGCTTCGGGCGGCGCCGCGGTATACTAGGGCGTCATGCCAGTTGCCGTTGCCGAGCCGGCTTCCCGGCCGCTCGCCGGGGATCGGGTCGTTCCCGCCCTGCGGATCGGACCGCACGAGATTTGGCCGCCGATCATCCTCGCCCCGATGTCCGGCGTAACGAACCGTACCCTCCGCGCCCTCTACAAGCCGTTCGGCTTCGGGCTCACCGTCACCGAGTTCGTTTCGTCGAATGCGCTGCAGTACGGCGGAAAACGGACGATGGAGATGATCGATCAGCACGGCGTCGAGAAGCCCGTTTCGACCCAGCTGTGGGGCAACGATCCGGCGCTCATGGCGTACGCGGCGAAGCTGGTGCGCGAATGCGGCGCCGATATCGTCGACATCAATTTCGGTTGCCCGGCGCCGAAGATCACGAAGACCGAAGGCGGTAGCGCGTGTCTGCGGGACGTGGACCGTTGCGAGGCGATCATGAAGGCCGTCGTTGAGGCCGTCGATTGCCCGGTGACGGTGAAGATGCGGTTGGGTTGGACCGAGAGCGATCTCGTCTACGTCGAGGTCGCGAAGCGTGCGCAGGCGGTCGGCGTGCAGGCGGTGACGTTGCATGCGCGCACGGCCAAGCAGTTCTATAAGGGCAGTGCCGACTGGACGCACATCGCCGCACTCAAGCGCGCGATCGACATCCCGGTCATCGGCAACGGCGATCTTGCGGACCCGCACGATGCGCTTGCGAAGATGCGCGAGAGCGGGGTCGACGCCGTGATGCTCGGCCGTGCGACGCTCGGCAACCCGTGGCTTGTGTCGAGTTTGCGCGCGCTCATGGAAGGCCGCGAACCGGCGGGCTATCCGCCGGCCGCCGACCGGCTGCGCTTCGCCGTGCATCACTATGAAACAATGGTTGCGGAGTGGGGCGAGTCGCGCGCGGTTCCGCAGATGCGCAAACATCTCGGCTACTATCTCAAAGGCTTTTACGGCGCGAGTGAACTGCGCGAACGGCTGATGCGCACCGAGACCGCCGCCGAAACGCTCGGCATCGTCCGCGCAACGATCGCCCGGCTCGACGAGACCGAACCGGTCGCCGATCGCGCCGTCGCATAACGTGAACGTCAGCCTCGGCGACCTCTACGGCTGTGCCACGCCCGCCGATCTCGCGGCGGAGACCTTCGAGAATTACCGGACGTATTTGAATCCGCCGCTCGCGCGGGTGATGAAACTCTCGGGCAGCCCGGTCGAAGTGCACGCCGAGGGCTGCACGATCGTCGATCAGACCGGTAAGGCGTATCTCGATTTCGCCGGCGGCTACGGTGTCTTCACGCTCGGCCATCGGCACCCGCGCGTCGTCGCCGCCGTTCGCGAGCAACTCGACCGCATCGCGCTCTCGGGCCGCACGATGTTCAATCCGTTGATGGGCCGGCTCGCGAAGCGGCTCGCGGAACTCACGCCCGGTGATCTAACGATTTCGTTCTTCTGCAACAGCGGCACCGAAGCGGTCGAAGGCGCGCTCAAACTGGCGCGCGCCGCGACGCAGCGCACGACGATCGTGACGACCGAAGGCGCGTATCACGGCAAGACGTTCGGGGCGCTCAGCGCCAGCGGCCGCGAAACCTTCCGCGCGCCGTTCGCGCCGCTGCTCGACGGCTTCGTGCACGTGCCGTTCGGTGAGACCGCACGGCTCGCGAAGGTGCTCGACGGAGCGGCCGCGTTCATCGTCGAGCCGATCCAAGGCGAAGGGGGCGTCAACGTGCCGCCGCCGGGCTATCTGCGCGCGGTACGTGAGGCGTGCGATCGTACCGGCGCACTCTTCATCGCCGACGAAGTGCAAACGGGTCTGGGGCGCTGCGGCGCGCTCTTCGCGTGCGATCGCGACGGCGTCGTGCCGGACGTCATGACGCTCGCGAAGGGACTCTCCGGCGGCGTGATGCCGATCGGCGCGTACGTCGCGCGATCTTCGGTATGGAACGCCGCGTACGGCAAAGCGCCGCTCTTGCACACCTCGACGTTCGGCGGCAACGAACTCGCGTGCGCGGCGGCGCTTGCGGCGCTCGACGTGCTCGTCGACGACGACCTCGCGCGCAACGCCGCCGAGCGCGGCAACGAGCTGCTCGCGGCGGCACGCCTGGTTCAGCTGCAGTATCCGAACGTCATCTCGGCGGTGCGCGGCGCCGGCTTACTCTGCGGCGTCGAACTCGCGCACGAAGGGTACGGCGGCGCGATCATCCCCGAGCTGCTCAAGCGCGGCGTCACCGCAGCCTGGACGCTCAACGCGCAGCGCGTCATCCGGCTCGAACCGCCGCTCATCGTCACCTCTGACGAGATC
>Ga0116230_10008257_pt1 | contig 10285 bp, 7 predicted proteins | sample S1TSphfallax_3_FD_88678 | JGI IMG/M metagenome (GOLD analysis project Ga0116230, IMG submission 88678) | Host-associated microbial communities from peat moss isolated from Minnesota, USA - S1T2_Fd - Sphagnum fallax MG | ecosystem: Host-associated > Plants > Peat moss > Unclassified | place: USA...
GGGCCATTCATCCCTTACCATGTACTAAGTGTTTCATAGTTTTTGGTTCATGGATAGTAGGCTTGGTAGTAATGACTTGCTCTTCTTGTCAAATAGAATTCGACTAGCAAAGCCAGCCCAAGTGACATTCCATGCAAAACTATTTCCTTGTCTATCTCTCCTTTTCACAAGTTTTAAGGATTGTTGTCTTAGCACTTTAATAAACATTTAAAAAATAGACCCAATTATTTATTATCATTACAATTGATTGAAATAATTTTTTCAAAGAAAAGCTCCAAGTATTTATTCAATTATTGAGCAATCTAACTTATGGTGTATAATATTTTAACATTAAAGGCTTCTTTTTTCTTTTTCAATCAGATCAATTTTTGGCTTGGCACCACAACAAGGGAAGAAAGTGGATTGATTTCTTGTCATTTTTAACCCTCAACCAAAATAGTGAACAAAAAAAGGCTAAAAAATCATATGGGTTAGGCACCATTTGAAAAGCACATTGAGAATTGTGCATCCCCAAACATGAGTAACGATTCAAAATGAAAAAAAAAAACTCATATTAGATTAATCATTTGATTAGTCACCAAAGTATTGAGGTCCAAGTGGTTTAGCTGACCCCACCACTCTCCACATGCATGTAAATTATCTACATAAACTAATTCAACTCTCAATGAACACTAGGGAAGCAAGCAAGCAAGCTTGCTTTTCATAGTGGATAGGAACCGTGGCATCACATTGCATGATGCAAGAATGAGATAATTTAAGGTTGGTGTATCCAACACCTTGCATACTTTTGTTGGGGGCTGGGGGGGACCCAAAGACTTTTTCGCCCACTTTATAGAGTAAATTATTAGAATCACTTTGAAACTATGTCCAAACTCCAAACCCATGTATTAAACAAAGCAAAAAGGTTCTAAAACTCTCCAAAAAGTCCAAATCTTCTCCAAATGAATGATCAATATTGGAGATAAGTAAATATAACTTATGATGGTGGATTCATGCATCCAGTTAATGCATCAAGCTGAGCTGACGGTTGTGAGAGAGAGCGAGGTCTACTTACTGTTCTCAACTCTAAGCCATGTGCCCTCTTCTGGCTCACCATCGTCTTCTTCTTCTTCGAAGTCAAACAAATGCGGGATAATCATATGGTTGCAGTGTATTACACTGACAATAAACAACCAAGAGAAATGGGGAGCAAGGGTAGAGGGGGGGGGCGGGGGGGTGGATATCAACTGCACCTGCCAAAATGATTTGATCCATGCACTAGTCTCCACATTCTGTGCTTGTTAGCAGCAGAGGTGTGATGACTACTACTACCTGCATACTGTTTCCAAACAGAAGCAAAACTTAGCACAAGGAACTTGAAAGGTGTTAATATAAACCCTGACTGTCTTCCAACACAAGGTTTTGACTTTGAAACTAGTTGTAAATTCCCAAAGGTCCCACACTTGCCAGTTTCATGATTGTGTGAATTCCCTCGAGTTTCAGGCATCCATGTTCTATTCTTTAAAAGTATCTGCCTAACACAGCCCACCCCAGAAATCCAGAGCATGGGTTGTCTTTCCACCCCCCCCCAGTATTGCTCAGTGCAGTTCTTGAATCAGCGGGTATAAGGAACTGTGTGATCCCCAGTTCTCAAAAACCCAATGAAGCCAATTTGATCTGGAACAAATTAATCAAAGAAGTAGTCAAAGAACCCTACCCTGAACTGCCAGTTCTTTGCTGGTTATTGGAGGGCACCCCTCTGTTGTTTGAAAATTTTCAAAAACACCAGATCTGATGGTTAGTTTATTTCTGAATGTTTTTTGAAGGCCTGGAATTGGGTGTTCTCTGATTTTGAAATTTATCAAAAACCGTGAACCACAGGTAATAACAAAATCAAGAATTCGCCCGCCCACACATTGGGCTTTCTTGTGTTTTTTCACCAAAAAAAACAAATCACAATAGCAAACTTTATTCAAAACTCTGGGTGACATGGGTAATGGAGGTTGATACTACATTCCTTGCAGCATAGTCCCAGCTTTGACTGCATCAAGAGATTATTATTTTCCTATTGATCTAGGGTACGGCTTCTTCTCCTCTTCATGTGTTGTTATTCTCTTTTCATTTTCTTGTCTCTGGTGTAAGCTTGAGTTTGGGGAGGGGCTGGGGGTTGGGACAAATCTATCTAAGAAGAAGAAGAAGAACTGTCACTCTACACTCTTTGACAAATGAATTATTATGAAAAGAGAGGCTTGCTTGATAACCAGGAAGATCTATCACAAAATCACTATGTCAGCAGATGAGCACAACAAAATGGTGGATATTATGTTTCACATTTTAAGTGGGCCAGTGGTGAATTCTTTTGTGTTGGACATTTTTCAAGTGGGCCAGGTGCATGCTCCTAGATCATCTGGATGGTTGGTTTCATCAGTTCATTTGTATTGCCTATGAAACAAAGAATTACCCAATACTCAGACAAATCATATTGATCAAGCTGAGTCTGATTGGGCATCAAGTTTCACAAATTTGACTTTATCACATGTGCAAATTTGATGTCTTGGGAATGACATTTTGCATGACTCTCTATGGACTGGAAAATCTTTGAGAGCTTACCATGGTAACCAGCTCGCTAGAGCTTGTTACTACCTGGACACAAGCTACAGTGCAGAGGTTAGAGAGTGACTGACATCCTAACCCTCCTGTCAATGGATGAAAAGTCTAATAACCAAATTGACAACCGAATCGTAAATAGATGGAAAAACATGTAACTCTCCTCTCTCAATGGATGAAAACTCAAACCCTTTGTCTGTTCGAAATGAAGTGTGCAAGAAAAAAGAAGAGAGATGGATGAAAACTCATAACCTACACTTGTAGGGATGAAGTACGTACACAAGAAAAAGGAAGAAGGAAAGGTTATGCATCTTGAGTGATGAGAGGAGGGCCAATCAGAAGCTCAAGAGCCTCTGCATTGTAGGTTATGATTGGATTGTGAATGAATGAATGTAGTCTTCAACCACTCACTCTCAAGACTAGTTATAGGTTAGGGTGTTTAAAAATCCAAGTTTCTCATGGGATTTGGTGCCTCTACCCTAGCTACACCGCACTCGGAGTCATGTCAATCTATTAAGTGTTTCACACTATAGGGGGCTTTTTCCTTGCACCAAATGGTAGGATTTGTAATACTTGGAATTTTGTCTTTAAACATGAAATAAAATTGGTGGGCTTCCCACTTGGAAGTTGGAACCCTCTAACCATTTAGCTAATTTCACTATACATATATTAACAAGTTGTCTAACACAATTATTTTTGTTTAATGCATCTATCATTTGTCCCATGCAACTCAAAAATAGTTGCATAAGACAAGTGTAATTGCATTTTGACAAGTCGATACTATCCATTTTTCTTCTAATGTTTTGACCATGGTTTGTCTAGTGGATTCAAAGTCTTGTGTATGGAGTATGTACGTACTCTTGTTCTCCTCATTATGTAGTTGAACAAACAAAAGCACCCTCCGTCCCCTTCCCCACCTTACTCATTTTTCACGTTCTTGTGATCAATTGGACAGGCTTCCCACCTTACTGCCTGACTTGTTGGTTCCTTGTGTGGATGAATCAGATCTACATATTTCCATTATTGACATGAGATTCTTCTCTAGTTGATTTTTTTTTGGAGAAAAGGGTAAAATTATTGGAACTTTGTTGAAGTTGGAAATTGGGTTAGCTGGTTTTTCACCCTTCTAAAAAAATTTGGGTGATTTTTATTAATTTTCATTATTAATTAGAAAAAAATTCAAGTATACAATGAACAATAATAGAAAATAGTTTCCCAAGATATGCCTTTTTACCAAATTTGCCAATTCTTTTTTGAAGAGTCCTCCTTGTAAAAAGGGTTGACTGCCCAGCCCAAAGAAATGAATTTTGCTCAAGTTCATTGTTATCACTTCCAAATTTGCATAGTCTGAAGATGAATAATTGTGGCACCTTTCATATGGGAAGGCAAATGTTAAGCTCCCAAAATGTAGTGTTTCCTTGTGCTTTTTAAATGGATTCCATCAAGGATTTGTTGAACATGGGGCCCCTTTACACTAAAGATTGAGAGCCCACATGACCATTGAAATACAAAATATGTGATTAGAGGAAAAGGATTATGAAGGTATAAGTTTCACTTTACACAAAGTTTGAAGGCCTAAGGCCCAAGGAGATGAAGTTAAATGAAGTCTTGACATGGAATCTTAAATGGCAACTTATGGATAATGTTTCACAGTCTAACAAAGGTCCGGCCAAACCCACTTATTTGAGGTGGGCTTGGCCTGGCCTCTATTAGATCATGACCTTTTAAAATCCCCATTGGTTGACATTTATTTTAATATTTTGTTAGGTGAGCACAAAAGTTGGTTATGCCATGAGCTAAAAAAAAACTCAAAAAAATTCAATTTTTTTCAACTTTGTTTTTGATGCATTGATTGTAGAACCATGATTGGTTGGAATCGTTTTCTACAATTATTTTATCTGCAATAAAATAATTTTGAAAAAGAAATTGAGAGGAATGTTGACATTTCTTTCCAAAAAGTTCAACCTTAATGTTTTTTTTTGAGGCATGGCATTCATTATAGAACCGTGATTGGTTGGAATTTTTTTCTACAATTATTCTATCTGCAATAAAATAATTTTAAAAAAGAAATTGAGAGGAATGTTGACATTTCTTTCCAAAATTTTCAACCTTAATTTTTATTTGAGGCATTGATTATAGAACCATGATTTGTTGGAATTTATTCAAGTATTTATTTGTAGTTATTTTTTCTTTAATAAAAAAAGTTGAAAAAAGACATTGGGGTGAATTTTGGCATTTCCTTTCAAATTTTCAATCTTGATTTTTTTTTTGAGGCATTGATTGTAAAAGTTGTGATTGGTTGGAATTTATTTCTATTTATTTCTGTGTAATATTTTTGTGTAATATATTTTTTTAAATTTTGAAAAGAAAATTGAGAAGAATGTTGACATTTCCTTCCAAAATTTCCACCTTAAACCTTGCACATCACAGATAAAAGTCATTTGTCTCTCTGATTTTATCATCATTTGAAAATGTTCATCAAGTTTTTTTTGTCTTTTGTGTTTGTTTGAAAGTTTTTGTAATGCTCGATTTTTTTCACAATGGCTAAAGCAATAAGCATTTTTTTTTCTTCTCTCATCCATGGTGATCCTATTTGCTGAAATGAAGAAAGTGAAAAATGCACTAGATATATGAAGAAGAAGAATATATAAAACTTAACCTTAAACCAGTAGTTAAACAAACAAATTAAATTTTAAACTTAAAAAACAATTTTCACATGAAATTAAATAAAACACCCATTTTGGTTCTATTCTTATGTAAAGTATCTTGACAAAGTCTATTTTCATTTTACACTACACTTGAGAACTCAAGCCCAAACCTAAATGATTATTGAGTTTTCCATGGGATGACCTTTGGATGAGTTTTGAGGGCTCTCAGAATTTCCATGGTCATGCCCTCACCATAGTGCAAAGGGGGCCTAATTATATGAGAACAAATCACTTGCTTTTGTCATGTGGGTACATTTCTTTAAATTTCATGAATGTAAACATCCAACACATAGGGTGAACTAGGTTAAAAAAAATGTTCCATAGTATGGCGTGTTAGAATTCACCTAATGTGTCTTAAATGTTGGAATTTTTTCTTCAAAATCAACATTTAAGATGTCTAGGTGATGTTTAGGTTTTAAGATGCAAATGGGAGTGAAATAGGTTGAACATGTGGGTGATGTTAACAACTTCATGAAAGTCCAACTTTCATGCTTTGTTTTGCATATGTGAGAGCTATTGTTTTTTATGGCCAAACCGAGCTTTATGTTTTAAAGGTCCTATTCTAAATATAACCTCTCCCCAGCAGATTTTTTTTCTTTTTTTAGGGTGTTTTTTTGCCATTTGGTGACAAAAAAAAGGCATTGCAAATCCTACATAAAGGATTTTTTTTGGAAAAATGACCCAAGTTACCATATTGCAAAGGGAAAAAACTGAAATTGCCTTATATAGACTATAAGTTCCAGCATGAGACCAAAAGAGAGCACAAATCCTAACTTTTTCTAATGTCCTCTTTGACATGTAGCCAAATCCTCTTGCAGATGATCACCAAACCCTACCTTGATGGAAAAAAAAACCCCCCTTCTCCCAAGTGCAAATCCCATAATAGGTTTCAAGTCCATGTTCATTCCAAAGTGAAAATTGGAAACATCTGTATTATTTTAAGTTAAAAGAGTTGGCCACCATAATTGAAGTCCCTCCACTCAAAAATGTGTTCATGCTTTTTAACTTTCAAAAATGGAATAGTAAGGAAGTCCTTTTTTTTTCTTTGTCATTTTGCCCATTTCAATCTATTGTTTCATCAAAGTCACAATTGAACCACCATGCACAAAAAAGGATTGAAGGACACAAGGTTAGTTGCATGCACACTAGCTCCATTCTTAATCAATTCCAACTATCTAGACATATTCATTCAGTTTACTTTAAGATGGGAAAATTGACTTGTGTTACCAAGAGGACTTCTTTGTCTCACCAGGTGAACCTCATTAAGCTCATTTGATCCTTTTTTTCCCATAGATTTTCTCCAAAAGAATAATCTCCCAAACCGTTGTAAAAAATCATGTATAATGTTAATCTACAATTTAATCAAACCTAAAAGGACCCTACATATTTGAGTAGTATGTGATAAACCTATTATTGTAGCACATGAACAGTTTTGGCATTAATTAAATTATTTATCTTTTTGCCGAATTTTTGAAAAAATATTTATTACTCACCCTCTTTTGTGTCTGAGGACACTCTCTATTGCCAATGCAGATGTGTAAAAATTGTTCACCATTCAAAAATTCAAACCATTGCTTCTTATTTGGTCTAATCTATATAAATGTGATTGATCTTCATGACATGGACGGTGAGCTTGGTTGATGTTCACTCAGAGGATAGCAAAGGACTTGTGTTAGCCTACTGCACTCTTCTTCTCAGTTCCAAGCCTGAGAAAAAAACTTGGCCTCAAATGAAGTTAATTATTAGAAGTTATAACTCACTTACAAGTCCATCATTTTTCCTTCCTCCACCAACTCATGCAAAGGAAACAAGTTCCCAGTTTCTATTAGGATCCCCTTCCCCTTGGGTGCAATGCAATGGCTTTTTGGTTGGATGCTCCATTATTAGAGTTGGCTGTACCAAGTTGACTTCAAGTTGACCTGTTTCATTCTTTACACAAAGATCTGATCACTTGTTTTTTGTCGTCTTCTAACTGCTCACATTGTTGCTTGAGGTTTACGGACATGAGATTGATTATATTCGAGTGTGTGACTCTCCTCCTCTTGGGGCTACCAATTCATTTGTCCATTGTGGGTGGTGTGGGTTTGTGGGTGCAAAGACACCATCCTTTAGAAAACTAAAGAAAAAGGAAAGGAAAAAGGAAAAAAAAATGATGGAGTCCATTTGTGCAATCAATCAACTTTTCTTCTAAATTTCTCACATAATCACAAACCAGTTAGTTATTCTTCCCTTAGCAATTTTGTTAAAATTTCAATCACTTAAAAGAACAAGGATTAGATTGTTGGTAGGCTATATATGTGTGAGGATGCAGTGTTTCTTTTAGGAATTTCTGTTTGTTGTCAAAGTGACAACAATCATGCGTAGGAAGAAGTTTCAAAAACGGCGATCATCCATAAGAAGATTTAGCCAAATTTGGGAATGTTTTTTTGGCTACTTAATTGAACCAAATATAAATAATCTGACTTTCTGTTAATATTTTTTTCCCTGACTTTTTGGTGATTGAAACACTCAAAGAAACTCTTTATTTTTAAAAAATTCATATCTTAGTTTTTTTTCTTTTTTTTGCAAAATTTTGCCAGTAAAGAACAAAAGGCTGATGGCAACCCAGGCTCAAATATTTATGGTAAAATATTTGTATTACATCCATGATCAGTAATCAGATCAGTGTTTGGACTCCCACAAAGTATAGAGTTTTTGGTGCTGCCAACCCCACCCACAACATGCTTACAGACTTAGCTTCCTTCAAGCCATTTCCACTCCATTTGTGTGTGTTATGGGCAACAACTAAACTTGTCGAGAAGTGCGACAGCTTTGTGGAGGGGTCAAGGCACATGACATCAACATGTTGGGGGCATACCTATCACAGGTTGAACAATTCACCGGAACCTTTCACATTCAAATTTGAATTATTTTAGGGTTAATTCATGTTTTCACAATGCAAGTGATTAGAACATCACTTATTAGAATGGCTTCTTAAAACCTTATTAGCTCTTAGAAGAGCCCTATTTTACAGAAGCAGTTCCAAGATTTTTTTTAAAACACTGGCTTAAGACCTTAATTGAGCTCTTAAGAGGCTCTATTTTGAATCCACTTAACTTTTGCTCCCAAAAGAATTCAGAAAAATGTTCCATTCCAGGACCTTTGGGACCATAAAGGGGATTCTAACCACTGTATTAGCTTTTTTTTAAATAATATTTAAAATTTTAACTATTAATCATTGTGCGGGTATAATAAAAAATATTTTATTTTATTTTTCATGTAGGGCACTCTATTATATTGTACTATAATTGTGTTGAGCCCGGTGCCACATTGAACTCCTAACTACTATTTAGTGTTTGGTCACAAAGCAAAGCATGAATGGTTTGATTTTTCTTTGGTTAATAAGTCAATACCGAATTTGATTATTATCTCCTATGCATGAATTGAGACTTTTGTTTTCAAATTTAGCCTGAATTTTTCGGGGGATTTGTTTCAACAATGTTCCAATATGGGCAGCAAGTCTATGCTACCCTCCAACAATAAATAAATAAATTAGGGGGGTAGGAGGGGTGGGAAATTTTTTGTCAAATTGGAATTTAAAAAATTTGGGGCACATCTGCTTTTTTTGCATTTAAAAAGTGAATTTGCCCTTAGGGGGGGGGATGGGGATTCATCAATTTTTTGACCTTGCTAAATTCAAAAAGAAAATTCAGGGTACCATCATCATCTTTTCATCTATTCTTTTTCTACTTTAGTTCTTTCCTTCTTGAAAGTGTTTGGTTTTCAATGAGTGAATGTCTTAATTAGTAGTTACAAGATGAGAAACTGGCTTAGGAATTTTAAGCTAAATAATGAATATGCCATTGCCCCAAGGGGGGCAGCTCCAGCCTCCTAGTCTGTCTCTCACTCAGCAATTTTCTCTAAACTAAAGAAAATTAGTAAATTATGCCTGACCAACCTCACCAAGGAATCAATGATAGCAAGTAATTGCCAAAGTCCTTGAGAGCATGCCTGCATTGCCTACCCCACTCAAAAGCTCGGTTTAGAAAAGGACCATGTGTGTCAGTCAGTGTAAGGAGCTTGACTTTCACTCTCAAAGGTTCATTGAAAATTGGACATCATGTCTTGACTCTTTAATTGTGTGTATGTGTGTGTGTGTGTGTCTCCAGAGCAATTGACCACTTTTGTTTTTTGGCTTTGCCCAATGCTCCATAGGGAAGAGAGAGAGAAGACTCAAGAGACTATGCATTGTGTCAAGAGATTTGGGCACAAAAAAATTTAGGCTTGAACTTGACCTTACATGTGTGAGTGAAATGTGGAGTACTATGTGTACTTATGACGGATGGACATGTTTCATAGAGAAATGCTTGCTTCTCTAGATGAGAAGTTCAAGATCCAAGTACAAGATGGTTTTTAGTTTGAAAACTTGCCATTGAAGGGCAGAGACGTTATGGGATGAGCTGCTTGGTTTCTTTGTTGTGTTTTTTTTTTCCTGCACTGATATTCTGACTTGTTTCTACTAAACTGACATTCTAATTTTTTTTTAAAAGCTATTTTGACTTCATTTATATCTCTACAATGGCTGGATACATTGATTACTTAAAAGGCTGCAAAAACACCCAAAACATCTGTTGTAGGGTGGTGCCCTCCCTGTACTTTGTTTGTTGTTCTTGACCTTTTTGCAATGGATTGTTTTCCATTTGTTTTTCTCCTCCTCCTCCCGCCTCCCCCCAAAAAAACAAACACCCAAAACATGTTAACTGCAGAAAAAGTAAAAGCTACATGCACCCAAGGGGTGCAGTGATGGGTGTCCCTAAACCCTATTTTATTTTGTTTTTTGAGCATTTATGGAAAGAAAATTCCATTGCAGAATGGAAAGAAAACACATAAGCTCAGCAACACCAGCACTGGGTCAACAACTCAACCCAGCCAGCCTAAACCCTAAATTTTAACCCTGTTAAATAAGGACTCAGATTTTAACACCCCCAGAAAGAAAAATAAAATAAAATAAA
>Ga0116230_10008258_pt1 | contig 10284 bp, 7 predicted proteins | sample S1TSphfallax_3_FD_88678 | JGI IMG/M metagenome (GOLD analysis project Ga0116230, IMG submission 88678) | Host-associated microbial communities from peat moss isolated from Minnesota, USA - S1T2_Fd - Sphagnum fallax MG | ecosystem: Host-associated > Plants > Peat moss > Unclassified | place: USA...
CCTGGTCTCTCGCTTCTACATCAAAGTCGGTGTGGACGATAGGATCGTTATCACGAATTTCCACAATCGCGCGCTCCAGCAGCACTCTTTTCATGCTGGCCACGAAAGTGTCCCACTCAAGGGTGCCGTGAAAATCGTCGCACATGAAGAAGCCGCCGCGATCAAGAAAGTCGCGCAGCTTGGCCGCCTGCAGATCCGTCAGGTCCCAATGGCCCACTTCGACCGCGTAAAGCCACGGCCAGTTATAAATGTCGTCGCCGTCCTCCGCTGCCACGGGTTCTTCGACGGAACGCGCCTCAATGCGCGTAAGACGCCGAACGGCCGCGGATAAATGCCGGTCGGAACGCGGATAATCGATGGTCCAATTGCGCCCGCGCCCGCCGCGATAATAATCAATGACGGCGCGGTACATGAAACGCGCAAACGTCCATTCGCCGGGTGTTTGAAAATCGGGCGGTATGGGAAAGTTTTCATATTCCCACCCGTCATATTCTCGAAACTTGCCCGGCTGCTGAACCGCGCGCGTGGTGCGCTTGCCCACATCGGCAACATTCAAGTCTGCCCGCCCCGGAGTGATCAGCGGTGAATCGCCTTCCAGTGTTCTTGTGAGAAGGACAGCACTCAGAAGCGCGCTTCCAATCAAAATCGTCCTTGCGCCCGCGCTGCTGAAGAGAAACATACTTTCACCCGGCGACTTGGGGCAAGGATAGCAGATACCCAGCGAAGGCCAGTTAAGCCATTCTGCGGCGGATGAAAATACCCAGCAGCCCCACGCCGATCAGCGTGTAAGCGACCGGCTCCGGCGTCACAACGCTCAGCGCGGCTTCGCCCACTAATGCGTGGCCACCCGCCGTGGGATGCTCTCCGTCCCAGAAAAGGTATTGACTCGGATCGGCGCATGCCGTGCCGCCCACATATTCAACCGCGCCCGTGACGCAAGGGCTGGTCACATTGCTAAATCCATAAACGCTTGGGTCGGCAATCACGCTGTCCAGAAGCGAATAAGTGTTTAGCACCGATATGTCGAGGCCGCTGCTGTAGGGCAGGGAACTCACCAGCGCCTGGTCAAATTCAGCAGACAGCGCCGATGCCGCAGCCTGCGCCGCCGGACCCTCCGCAATGGTGTCCGGTACCTTGCCCAAATCCGGCACCGTCAAGACCAAAAAATCTTTCGCGCCTTCGCCCGCCAGGCTGGCAATGGCCGCATCAATGTTCGACACTGCCACCGCGGCATCGGCCGCCGCCGCTGCTGGTGTTCCGGCGTTCGACAGGATGTAGGAAAGGTCATTGGAGCCAATCCAGATGGTGTAAAGTGCCGTTGGATTCGCGCTGGGGTGAAGTGCTTCGAACTGCGAAATCTGTCCCGTTGGACCGGTCAAATCCTGCGGCTCCGCCGTATATCCGGGAAGGCTGCCGGTCATCGCGCTGCCATAGGCAAAATCGTTTCCGCCCTGCAAACTGGCGGTCAGCGAACCAAGCCCCAGGCTAGTTGAAAGATCCTGCACCCAGACCGGACCATTCGTGAAACGGCCGTCCGAATAAGGCGCGCCCGGAATGGTTCCGCCGGTCGCCGTATAAACGTTGCCAGCGTCGGAAAGGCTGTCACCAAAGGCGTAGATGCCGCTGTAGCTTTGAGCTTGTAAGCCGGCTGCCAGCAGAAGCGCTGGCGATATAAATTTAAGGAATTGCAAAGACATTCCAGGCAAGTATATAGCAAAACACCTCTTGACAACCTACTGCTAAAATTACAAGCTTTTAAGATGTTCAAATCAGGATTGCTGGCTCTGACTCTTGCAGCCGCTCCCATGTTCGCCGCAAGCACCGTGCCCGCTGAAAAATTGCAGGCCATGAAAGCCGACTTGGGCGGCGAAATTGACAGCATGAAGACGCGAACCCAGATCATGGTGGACCAGGTCTTCAGCTTCGGCGAACTTGGCTTCCAGGAATTTGAGACCTCCAAATATCTCACCGGCATTTTGGAAAAGGAAGGCTTTAAAGTGGAGCGCGGCTATGCCGGCATTCCCACGGCCTGGACCGCCACGTGGGGTTCCGGGAAACCGGTGATTGCGCTTGGGTCTGATCTGGATTGCATTCCGCAAGCCTCGCAAAAACCGGGCGTCGCCTATCACGATCCCATCATTACCGGTGCGCCTGGGCATGGCGAAGGGCACAACTCAGGTCAGGCGCTGAATATTACCGCCGCGCTGGCCGTTAAGAAATTGATGGAGCGCGAACATATGCAGGGCACGCTGGTTCTGTGGCCCGGCGTCGCCGAAGAAGACCTGGGAACCAAGGCCTATTTCGTGCGCGCGGGCCTTTTCAAGAATGTCGACATCTGCATCTTCACGCATGTGGCCGCTGATCTGGGCGTTTCTTACGGTCCCGCTCCCGGCAATGGCATGGTCTCGGTGGAATATAGCTTCAAGGGCGAAAGTGCCCATGCCGCTGGCGCTCCCTGGCGGGGACGCAGCGCGCTTGACGCCGTTGAATTGATGGATGTCGGCTGGAACTTTCGGCGTGAGCATCTGCGCCTCACGCAGCGGTCGCACTACGTCATCACCAACGGGGGCGACCAGCCCAATGTAGTTCCGCCCAATGCCACCGTCTGGTATTACTTCCGCGAGGCCGATTATCAGCACATCAAGGAACTCTGGCACATTGGCGACAACATGGCCAAGGCCGCCACGCTGATGACCGACACCACTTACACTTCGCGCGTGCTTGGCTCCGCCTGGCCTGGCTACTTCAACAAACCGATCGCCGAAGACATGCAGAAGAATATCGACACAGTGGGCATGCCTGTCTGGAGTGATGATGACCAGACACTAGCCAAAGCATTGCAGGCCGATTTGAAAGTGAAGGTTATGGGATTGCGAACCAAGCCTTCTCCGCCCAAAAACTTTGAGCCCAAGAAGGAAGACGATTCCGAGATGAACTCCGATATGCCCATGGGCGGCGGTTCCGATGACATCGGCGATGTTTCCTGGAATGTCCCGACCGTGGTCTTGCGCTTCCCGTCCAACATTCAGGCGGGCCCAGGGCATAGCTGGGCCAACGGCGTTTCCATGGCCACGCCCATTGCGCATAAAGGCGCCACCACTGGAGCCAAGGTCGAAGCTCTTACCATTCTTGATATCCTGACGAATCCAGATTTAACCACCGCCGCCTGGGATTACTTCAAAAATGTCCAAACCAAGAACGAACAGTATAAGCCGCTGATCTCCGACAAGGACGTTCCCGCCATCTGGCTGAACGAAGCCGCCATGGCTAAATACCGCCCGGAGATGCGCAAATATTATTTCGACTCGACCAAGTACAAAACGTATCTGGAACAGTTGGGCATCAAATATCCCACCATCCGTGCCGCTTCCGAAACTCCTTCAGGCACGCAGTAATAAGATATGGGGCATGACTCGACGAGAAATGCTGGCGGCCACGGCGCTGACGGTTCTAAAGGCTAACGCGAACACGCCTGAGGGAAAAGCGATTTTAGGAGGGTCACCCACCTCGTTTAATGTCCGCGGTCGCGCCGCCCGGCAGAAGAATGAAGTGTTTGATGTGGTGGAACACTGCCACAGCCTTGGCTTGAAGGGAGCAGAAGCGGCGCGCTTCGTTCCAACGCCCGAAGCCGTTCGCGCCATGCGGCAAAAAATTGAGAGCTACGGAATGACGGTCGTCCTGAACATTCCGCTGCCGAAAACCGAGGCAGACCTGGCGCAATTTGAAACTGCCGTCGCCGGCGCCAAAGAAGCCGGAGCCTACGCCCTGCACGCCGCCATGACCGACCGGCGTTATGAACAATTCGATTCCCTGGCGGCCTTTCAGGCCAACTTTGCGCAATGCCAGCGCACGATCGAACTGGCCGAGCCCATTCTGCGCAAGCACCGGTTGCGTCTGGCCATTGAGAACCACAAAGGCTGGCGCGCCGCCGAACAAGCCGCCTGGATGAAGCGCGTCAGCAGTGAATGGATTGGCGTCTGCCTGGACATGGGCAACAATATTTCCCTCTGCGAAATGCCGGATGAAACGTTTGAAGCTCTCACTCCTTACGCTATTTTCTCCCATTTGAAAGATATGGGAGTCGAAGACTATCCCGACGGCTTCCTGCTCTCTGAGATTCCGCTGGGACAAGGAGTCATCAACGTCAAGGAACGCGTGGCGCAGTTACGCCGCAAAGATCCAAGTATGCTTTTCTGTCTGGAGATGATTACTCGAGATCCCCTGAGGATTCCTGTTTTCACGGATCATTACTGGGTGACTTTCTCCGTTCCGCAAACCGAAATCCCCGGCCGCGATGTCGCCATGGTGCTCGAAATGGTGCGCAAGAATCCGCCGAAAACGCCGCTTCCCCGCATTGGTCAGCTCAGCCCCGCAGACCAGCTAAAAGCCGAAGATCAAAACAACCTTGCCTGCATCCAGTGGGCGCACCAGAATCTGGATATGTAGGCCAGGAAAGCCTAGCCTACTACTCCATCGGGGTCAACGCAAGTACTCAGTACTTGGGCCGATAACTAGGTTTGACCCTGCCCAGGAACGTCCCGTAAACTTGGAAATCGCAAGTCGATTATGAGACCGAACCTGGTGGGACACGGAAAAACCTTTTTCTTTGCGGCGGCAGCTTTGCTCGTTCTTCTGTTCTCGCCTCTAGCCAACGCTCAGGTGACTCGCACGGGCTACACATCCATTGTGGCGGCGAACAGCGGCAAGTGCGTGGACATTTCCGGTCAATCCACGGTTGCCGGGGTCGCTGCCATTCAATGGCATTGCAACTCCCAATCAAATGAAGCGTGGACGGTCCAGGCGTACAACGGCTCATTTCGCATTATTGAGCAGCAGACCGGTGACTGTCTGGTCGTGTCGGGCGGCAGCACTGCATCCGGCACCCCGCTTGTCCAGGAGCCGTGTTCCGGCGTCAGCAGCGAGCTATGGTCTTTCACGGCCAGCGGGGCCAATTTTCAAATTATTTCCAAGAGCAGCGGACAATGCGCCAGCATCAGCGGCGCCAGCAATTCAGACGGCGCTGCCGTCGTTCAGCAGCCTTGCTCGACTGCGTCGAACTTTCTCTGGAGCTTTTCAAGCGGCCTGATCACTTCTTCAGCGGAAACCGTTTTGCAGGCTGCACACAGCGGTCAATGCCTGAATGTCGATAATGGCAGCACAAAGCCGGGCGCGACCATCATTCAGTATCCGTGTGCCGGGTCGGCAAACGAGCAATGGACACTTGTGCCGGTGGGCAGCCAGTTTGAACTGATCTCCAATAGCAGCAAGCTTTGCCTGTCGGACAATGGCGGAACCGCGGAGGGGACGGACATTCTGCAGGAGACATGCAGCGCTACGAGCCAGAACGACCTGTGGACGCTGAAACCTGTTGGCGGATCTTATGAACTGAAGGTTGGAAATACCGGTTATTGCCTGGATGTCACGGGAGCCAGCCAGACGCCGGTGACGAATGTTATCGAGTGGCCTTGTTCAGGGAGTCTGAACCAGTTGTGGAGTCTTTCGGCGGCCACCATCCCTTCCAGTTGGACGGGCGTCACCCAGCTTCCCGTTGATCCCATTGCGGTGGGTAATCTCGCTAACGGCAATCTTGTGATGTGGTCCGCCAATGATACTTACACGTTTCAGGGCGACATCGGAGACAGTCCCAACGGGCAGACTTACACCGCGGTCTTTGATCCCACATCCCTGACGGCAAGTGAGATTTTGGTCACCAATACCGGCGACGATATGTTCTGTCCCGGCACGGCCAACTTGTTTAACGGCGAGATTTTAGTGAATGGGGGCGACAGCAGTCCCAAGACAAGCCTGTATAACCCGAACACTGGCCTGTGGACATCGGACGCCCTGATGAACATTCCCCGCGGTTACGAAGCCGACACGGTTTTGACGAACGGTTCAGTCCTGACGTTGGGCGGATCCTGGAGCGGCGGTGAAGGGGGCAAAACGGCCGAGGTCTGGACGGAAGGAAGCGGCTGGAAGGTGCTTTCCGGTGTGCCGGAAACCGACATCATCGGGCCAGATCCGCAGGGTGTCTATCGCGGCGATAATCACTTATGGCTGTTCTCCGCTCCTAACGGCGAGGTGTTCCACGCCGGACCCAGCGCGGCCATGCATTGGATTACAACCACGGGCACCGGAACGATTACCGCGGCAGGCAACCGGGGCAGCGATCCTTACGCGATTAACGGAAACGCGGTGCTCTACGACGTCGGGATGATCATGAAGACGGGTGGTGCGCCCGCCTATCAGGACGCCAACGCCGAAGCCAATACCTTCGTGATCAACATCAACAATGGAACCGCCGGAGTCACCGTCACGCAGACTGCGCCCATGGCTTACCCCCGCGCTTTCTCGAATGGAGTTGTTCTGCCGAACGGCCAGGTGGTGATCATCGGCGGCCAAACCTACCCGGTTCCGTTTTCCGACGCAACGGCGATTCTCATTCCCGAGATATGGGACAACCAGACTCAAGTCTTCCGGCAGCTTACGCCGATGCAAACTCCGCGCGTTTATCACAGCACCGGCATCCTGCTGCAGGATGGCCGGGTCTATGAAGGCGGCGGCGGCCAGTGCGGGGACGGCTGCTCAGCCAATCATTTCAACACCGAGATTCTGACGCCGCCCTATCTGCTGAATGCCAATGGTTCGCTGGCCACTCGCCCGGTTATCTCCTCCGCCACTTCGACCGTGGCGCTGGGCGGCACCATTACCGCCGCCACCACATCTCCAGTTGTTTCGTTCGTGCTCATGCGGCTTTCATCCACCACCCATACCGTGAATAACGATCAGCGGCGCATACCTTTGCAAATTGAAAGCACCAGCGGCAACACCTATTCACTGACAGTTCCTTCCAACCCTGGTATTGTTCTGCCCGGAAACTACTGGTTGTTTGCTTTGAATGCACAGGGAGTGCCCAGTGTGGCCGCAAACGTTTTTATTAACTAGCCTGAGCATCGCTCTGCTGCTGGCGCCGCTCAGCAAGCTGGCGACTCAGGGAAATGCGCTGTTTCAAGGCAGGGAGAAGCTCAAGGGCAAAATTCGCGGTCACGACGACTGGCTGCCACCCGAGGCCGTGCGCTGCGCGAACTGCCACAATGCAAACCGCCAGCCGAACCTTTCCCGGATCGCTCCTCCGCACATTGACCGTTCGCTGCTGCTCGATCCGCGGCAGCGCCGGGGAGGACCGCCCTCCCGCTATGAGCCGGCATCGTTTTGCAGACTTCTGAGAACCGGCGCGGACCCCGCCTACATCTTGATTGCGAGAGAAATGCCGGTCTACGAGGTGGATGACAAGCAGTGTGCCAGTTTGTGGACCTTCTTGCTGGAAAAGGGCAGCACCAATGAGCATTGAACATTTATCCAGGAGGTCGGCGCTGGCGTTAATCATGAGCGCTCCGTTTGTAAAGGCGCGGACGCAGCAAATTGTTCGGGGACATGGCAAGATCTGGCCGCCGCTGCTGGTGCCCGATCTCGCGCTGGTCCGCTATGACGGCGTGTCCACCACGCTGCGCGCGATGACAACGGGGTATGTCACGGCCGTGCAATTGATGTTCACCTCCTGCACGACAACCTGCCCGATGGGAGCGGCGGCGTTCCAGCAGGTGCAAAAAATAATTCCTGATATGCGAATGCGGCGTATCCAGTTGCTTTCGCTTAGTATTGATCCTGAGAACGACACGCCGAAAGCCATGGCGGCGTGGCGGCGGCGTTTCCACAGCGGGCCGAACTGGCTAGTGGCCGCGCCCGTGCCTGATCAAGCGCGGACATTGCAGGACTTCTTTCAAAAGGGCGGCGACTCCTCTGACCATTCAACGCAAGTTCAGATTTTGAACCGCGAGGGCCGCCTGGTCTGGAGAACTTACGAACTGCCGCCGGCGGAAGAAGTAAGTTCAGTTCTTCAGAAGGTTTAATCCACAAATCGAACCCTATCCGGGTGAGGCGGCACCGTGCCAAGCGATTGTCCATTGCCAGGCGGATCAGATCTCTCCCGTTGCAGAACGCAACCTCCGTTTCGAACGGCAGTTTTCGCCGCAGTTCAGCAAGGAAAGTTGCTCGCACAACCAGAGCCATAGTGCGCCGCGATAATCACTCGGCCGCGAGCGTGAATGCGTAAAGCGTATCGCCCGCGCCCACGATAATGTATTGCGTCCCGTGCAGCGTCCAGGTGGAGGGCCCATTGCTAACAGGCTGGGGCAACCTTTGATTCCACAGAATGGCGCCATTCTTCGGGTTAAACACAGCCAAATGCGCTGAATCTCCAGTCACCAACAATCCCCCCGCCGTTGTCAAAATCCCGCCAGCCATCCCGCCGGAGAAGCCGGTGCTGGGCACTTCATGCTTCCACTCCACCTTGCCTGTCTCCGCGTCTATCGCAAACAACGCGGTGCGAGGGTCAAACGTTCCGCCGCCCCCGCCTCCATAACCTTCCGGCTCAGCCGAAGTGTCATAAAGATAGGCAATCCCATAACCCTCCGAACCATTCACATAGAACAAATGCGTCTGCGGATCATAACTCGGAGGCGGCCAGTTCGTCCCACCCTGAATTGGCATGTCAATCATGCTGCCGTCCACTTTCGGCTCTTTCGCGGGATCGGGAATCGGCTGCCCGCGCGCGTCCACGCCCTTCGCCCAGTTGCCCGTTCCCGTGAAAGGCTTCGAGACCAAATTCTTGCCGGTCACCCGGTCCAGCACAAAGAACCAGCCCGACCGTGAAGCCTGCGCCAGCAGTTTGCGCGGCTGCCCATTCACCTTCGCGTCAAACAGCACCGGCGTCTCCACGTTGTCCCAGTCATGCGTGTCATGCGGCGAGGCCTGAAAATACCAGGCCAGTTTTCCGTTATCCGGATTCAAAGCCACAATCGAGGCCGTATATAGGTTTGCTCCCTTGCGGCTCTGGCCAGCAAACACCGGGTTCGCATTGCCGGTGCCCCAGTAAATCAAGTTCAGATCCTGATCATAAGTTCCCGGCAGCCAAGTCATGCCGCCGCCATGGTCCATCGCGGCCTGGTTGGGCCACGTCTCCGAACCCGGATCGCCCATCTTCAGCGGCTCACTCCACCAGCGCCATTGCTCATCACCCGTCTCCGGATCGCGCGCCTCCAGATACCCCCGGACATCCATGGCATCGCCGCCCACGCCCACAATAATGTGGTTCTTCACAATCATCGCGGCCATGGTGGTGAAGTATTGCAGCTTTTCATCCGCCACTTTCTTGCGCCAGCGTTCTTTGCCGTCCTGCTTGTTCAAAGAAATAAACCAGCCATCGGGAGTCAGAAAATAAAGCCAGTTGCCGTAAATGCCCACCCCGCGCTGGCCGATCAGATGGCCGCCGTGGTCTTCAAAATCAAACTGCCAGATTTTGTCGCCCGTCGCCGCATTCACGGCAAACACGTGGTCGGGGATGGTGAAGTAAAGAACGCCATCCACCATCAACGGAGTGGATTTAATGGTGGGACCACCCACGCCCCGCTGCGGCCCAATGCCGGTAATGCGGAACATCCAGTCAATCTTCAGCCGCGCGAGGTTCGATTGATTAATATGCGTCAGCTCACTGAATCGACGGCCTGAGTAATCGCCGTTATAAGTCGGCCACGAAGTGTCCTGCGCCAGGGCGCAAGCGGTGATCAGGAAAAATAAAGCGGTTCTCACTTCACGTTCACCAGGTAAGCCGTCAGATTATGCAGATCCGCATCCGAATACTTTCCCAGCAGCGCCCGGTGCCCCGCCAGCTTATCGGGAATTTCCACCTTCACCTCGCCGCGCGGCCACTCATGATAGCCGCCCTGGCTGTCGCGAATGGCCACGTCGAAGTCATCACACTTCAGCAATATCCCCGTAAATGAGCCATTTCGAGCAATAACGGTAGCCTGCTGCGGCCCGTTGGAAACGGGCCAGGCAATTTTCGACAGCATGACCGAAGCCTGAGGATAGCGCTTGCCAATGCCCGCCAGATCACCGCTGACGGAATGGCAGCCCGCGCAATTCGCGTTGAAAAATACTTTGCCTTTGTCTGCATCGCCCGACACCTGGTTCCTCAAGTTTCCATAAGTGTCACGATAAGTGCCCCGGTTCGCGGCCAGTTCCACCTGCATATGAAGGAACTCGGCGATGTCATAGGTCTGAGTGTCGCTCAGGCCGGGAAAAGCCGGCATGCCAGCTTCCGCCCGGCCCTTCTGAATCACTTGCCTAATCTCTTCGCCCTTTTCGTCATGCAAAACCAGCGGCGAACGAAGCAGATTCGGACCCTGCGCCCCGCGCGCCTCCTTACCATGGCAAGCGGCGCAA
>Ga0116230_10008259_pt1 | contig 10280 bp, 7 predicted proteins | sample S1TSphfallax_3_FD_88678 | JGI IMG/M metagenome (GOLD analysis project Ga0116230, IMG submission 88678) | Host-associated microbial communities from peat moss isolated from Minnesota, USA - S1T2_Fd - Sphagnum fallax MG | ecosystem: Host-associated > Plants > Peat moss > Unclassified | place: USA...
GCCCCGGCTGATGACAAGCGCGCGGTCGGCCCATTCGGCGACGAGCCGCACGTCATGCGTGATCATCAGGATCGTGGTGCCGAAGCGCTCCCGCAGTCGCGCCATCAAGCCCATCAGCATCTGCGCGCGCTCGTAATCCTGGCCGATGGTCGGCTCATCCAGCACCAGCAGGCGGGGCTCCAGCACCAGCATCGTGGCAACGCTCAGCCGACGGCGCTCGCCCAGGCTGAGGCTGAAGGGCGAGCGATCGCGGTAGCGTTCGAGATCGACGAGGCGGAGCATCTCGCCCACCCGCTCGGTGACGGTTTCGGCCGCAATGCCTCGCACGGTCAGGCCGTAGGCGACTTCGTCCCAGACGCGATCGGTGACGAACTGGTGGTCGGGGTTCTGGAATACATAGCCGATGCGGGAGGCGATATCGCGCGGCTCCAGCCCCGCGATGTCCTGGGCGCCGATCCAGAGCTTGCCGCGCGGCGGCGGATTGATGCCCATGAGCAGCTTTGCAAGCGTCGTCTTGCCCGATCCGTTGCGTCCGCACAGCGCGACGATCCCCTCGCCATGGAGGGTGAAGCTGATGTCGCGGAGCACCGGCTGGCGGCGATCATAGCCATAGGTGAGCCGGTCGACGCGCAGCAGCGGCTCCCCGGTCTTCGCCGCGGCCGGCGCTGATGGGGCCGGCGGTGCTTCGAGCGCGCCCATGCCGCGGCTGGCGAAGGCGACGGCCTCGGGCACGTTCAGCGGCACCTCGGCGGCCGGCAGCGGCGTGCCGCAGGCATCGCTCAAGGCGATGGCAAATTCGGCGGCCTGCGGAAACCAGGCGCCGAGGGGGATCGCGGTCGCCTCCTCCGAGGCTGCTGCGCGGCGGCGGGCGAAGGCTTCCCTTGGTGCGCCATCAAACACGATGGCGCCGCGATCCATCATGACGACGCGGGAGACGCGATCCGCCAGTTCATCCACGCGATGCTCGACCATCACGATCGTGGTGCCGTGCTCGCGGTTGAGCCGGGCGAGCACGGCGAAAATCTCGGCCATGCCGGCGGGATCGAGGTTCGCGGTGGGTTCGTCGAGAACCAGCAGGCGCGGGCGGCCGGCGAGCACGGCGGCGATGCTCACCCGCTGCTTCTGGCCGCCGGACAAATCGAAGATGGAGCGGTCACCGAACCCCTCCAGGCCGACGAAAGCGAGGGCCTCCAACTGGCGATCGAGAATTTCGGCAGTCGGACGGCAGAGGTTCTCCATGCCGAAGCAGACCTCGTCCCGCACGCGGGTATTGATGATCTGCGCTTCCGGGTCCTGGAAGACCATGCCCACGTCGATGGCGAAGGTCGAAACCTTCGTCTCCGCCAGCGGATGGCCGCAGATGGTGGCGGCGCCTGACAGCGTCCCCTTCAGCGTGTGGGGAATGGTGCCGTTCAGCAGCTGCAGGAGGGTGCTCTTGCCGCAGCCGCTGGGGCCGAGGATGAGCACGAACTCCCCCTCATGCACCTGCAGCGAGATATCCCGCAGAACCGGCTGCGGCTCGCCCTCATAGGCGTAGGACAGGCCGTCGATATCGATCAGGGCCCCGTTCATCGGGACAGGATCAGACCACCGAGCCTTGCGCTTTCAAGGCCGGATCAGGCGTGGCGATGGCCGTGCCGCGGAGCACCCCGGCGCGGGCCAGCGCATGGGCGATCGGCTTGACCAGGATGATGGCGTAGACCGCGCCGCTCGCCATGCGGATGATCAGCGCGAGCAGGTTGTAGCTGATGCCCATCTTGCCCACGCCGAAGAAATAGACTTCCGGCACCTGCTGCAGCAGCGGCGCCAGCGCGCCGGACAAGGCGAGCACGGAGAGCGTCCAGCGGCGATAGCCATAGAAGGCGAAGCCGAGATCGGACATGAAGCCCTGCAGGAAGCCGGCGCCGATGACCATGATGCCGTTGGGATTGCCGGAGAGAACCTGGGCCACGCCGTTCATCGTCTCGGCGAGCGTCGCGGCACCGGGCTTGCGGATGATGTAGCCGCAGAGCGGACCGGCGACATAGAAACCGCCGCAGACGGCGGCGAAGGCGAGAAAGCCGTAGGCGCCGGAGAAGGTCATGAATAGGCGGCCGAGCATGGCGTTGGGCGTGCCGAGAACGCCGTTGATCACGCCGATCACCGCCATGATGACGATCTCCATCAGCGTGAAGGCCACGAAGAACTTGCCGCGTCCGCGGTTCATAAAATAGGCAATCGCGGCCAGTACGATGCCAACCACCGCAACGAGGAGATAGATTGTAACCACATTCATGGAGGGATCCTCGCTGCTCGAAGCCTGAAAGCGACTATTGGTGCGGGTGCCGGCGCGCCCGATCACGCCACACTCTCGCCCTGGTTTGTATTTTGCATTCAATTCCCGTGCCATGCGACGGGCGGAGCCGCGTGAGAGGCGAGGTCCCATCGAAGGTCTTGAAACCGGCGGCTGCCCTCGATATGCAGCGCGGCTCAGCCTGACCGCATGCCTTGGCGCCGCCCGCGGCGGCCGGGGCAACAAGCTAGCCGCCATCCAGACGAAGATCGGAGCCAGCGCGTTGATCAGCACGACGGAGCAGACCGACATCATCGCCCGCCGCTATTTGCATGACGAGGCCGCTGACCGGCTGCGTGGGCTTATCCTGGCCGGTGAGCTTGAGCCTCGGTCGCGGATCAACGAGATGGCGCTTTGCGCACGCTTCAGCATCTCCCGCACGCCGTTGCGGGAGGCGATCAAGCTGCTGGCGGCCGAGGGGATGCTGGAGCTTCTGCCCAATCGCGGCGCCCGCGTCGCCGCCATCTCCGATGTCGAGATCGACGAAATGATCGAAGTGGTGGCAGCCCTGGAAGGTTCTGCCGGCGAACTCGCCTGCCACCACGTGACGCCGGATGAGATCGCGGTGCTCGGGGCGCTGACGGCCGATATGGTCGAGGCCTGGCGGCAGAAGGATTATCCCCGGTATTTCCTGCGCAACCAGGAAATTCATGCCGGCATCATGGCGGCGGCGCGCAACCAGGCCCTCCAGAACGTCTACAACAGCCTGAGCGGCCGCGTGCAGCGGGCACGCTATTCCGCCTACAAGACGCCGCCGCAGTGGAGCCAGGCGATCAAGGACCACGAGCGGATGCTGGAGCTTCTGGCGAAGCGCGACGGGGCCACGCTGGGCCAGCTGCTGCGCGACCATCTGCGCAGCAAGAAGGCGATCATCGCGGCGGCCTATAGCGAGGAGAAGGCGGCCGTCGCCTGACGCTCGCGAGGCGAGGCCTCAACTCAGCTGGGTGACCACGCCGGTATCGAGGGCGTAATAGCCCGCGACGATCTTGAGGTCTCCGCTCTTGACCAGCCCGTTGAGCACGGGCGAGGCCGAGGTCAGCAGCTTGGCCTGGATGCGGGCATTGGCCTTGATTGCGTCCTCCAGGTTGCCGTGGCCTTCTTCCACGGCGGGCTGCAGCGCGGGGAAGAGCCGGCTGATCTGGCCAGGCACGGGCTTGCCGGACATGGCGGCTTTGACCGCGCCGCAGTTGGCATGGCCAAGCACCATGATCACCTTCGTCCCCAGGACAGCCGCGCCGTATTCCAGGCTGGCGGTGACCGTCGATCCCGCCGTGTTGCCGGCGACGCGCGTCACGAAGAGATGCCCGATTGTCTGGTCGAAGATCAGCTCGACGGGTACGCGGGAGTCGGCGCAGGACAGGATGCCCGCGAAAGGCTCCTGCTTCTCGACGGTATTCCGCTTGAGGATCGCGAGATCCTCATCGAAAGATGTCAGCCGGTGCTCATGGAAGCGTCTATTGCCGTCGAGCAGGGTCTGGAGCGCGGCATCCGGGGAGAGACTCGATTGAGCCCTGGCCGCCCGGGGGAGAGCGGTCCCGAGCGCCGCCGTGGCGGCCACCGCGCCCATTCCGCTGCGGAGCAGCCACCGGCGCCCGAGGTGGCGATCGCCGAGCCCGGTGCCGGCGGCTGTCTGAGGCGTGCCGCCGATGCAGCAGGCGCAGCTGAAGGTATGCGTCGCAGAGCGACCTGGCACGTCCATGGCTCCGGCTCTCCCTTTTCCTCCGGATAGTGGATGCCACGATTGAGCCGCCAGCGAAAGAAGCGGTCAATCCTTGCAGCTCAAAAGTGGAACGATTCCGAACATTCGCACCCGTTTGCCGTCCCGTCAGGCGAAGTTCGCAACACGCTGGCCGGTAAACGGGCGCGAACTTCCAATGCAGCAAACTAATAGATCGCGGGAACATACATCTCCGGCGGGATCGGACCACGGATATAGTCCGGGTTGCGCACCCGCTCCGGCAGAACGATGGTTTCGTGCTGAACCTCCCCATAGGGGATCTGGCTCAGCAGATGGTGGATGCAGTTGAGGCGGGCACGTTTCTTGTCCACAGCCTCGACAACCCACCACGGCGCCTCCGGGATGTGGGTCGAGTCCAGCATCGTCTCCTTGGCCTTTGTGTAATGTTCCCAGCGTCGCCGGGATTCCAAATCCATCGGGCTGAGCTTCCACTGCTTCATGGGATCATGAATGCGCATCTCGAACCGCAACTGCTGCTCGTCATCGGTGATCGAGAACCAGTATTTGATCAAAACAATCCCCGAGCGAACCAGCATGCGCTCGAACTCGGGCACGCTGCGGAAGAATTCCTCCACGTCCGACTCGGTGCAGAAGCCCATGACCCGCTCGACGCCGGCACGGTTGTACCAGCTCCGGTCGAACAGGACGATTTCGCCGCCCGCCGGCAGATGGGAAACGTAGCGCTGGAAATACCACTGCGTCCGCTCGCGCTCATTGGGTGCGGGAAGGGCGACGACGCGGCAAACGCGCGGGTTGAGCCGTTGCGTGATGCGCTTGATCACGCCGCCCTTGCCGGCGGAATCGCGCCCTTCGAAGATGACGACGACCTTCAGCTTGTTGTGCGACACCCAATCCTGCAGCTTGACCAGCTCGGTCTGTAGCCGGAACAGCTCCCGGAAGTAGAGCCTGCGGTCGAGGCCCGGGCCGCCCATGGGATCGTCCGACGAGCAGCGCGTCAGCCGCTCCAGCCGGGCCTCATCCATCTCCATCTCAAGCTCTTCGTCATAGCTATCCAGAAGCTCCTCCCGGATATTGGCCACGGTCGCTTGAGTGACGCCGGTCGCTTCAGTGCTCATCGGTGGTTCATCCCCTTTCGACATCCCTCAAGCCCCCCGCGTGCCGCCGACCAGCGCCTGGGCGCGGACGCTCAGCCTAAGTGATGGAGGATGGAGATGAACCAGGGCAAGTGAAGCTTCCGGGACGCGCGTCAGCCGCCACCGGCGAGGCCGGTGGCGGCTGAGTGACCTCAGGGATAGCGCACGGAGTTTCCCAGGAAGGCATGGGCCGGGCGGAACCGGCTGCTGTCATCGGCGGCCACGCGCGGCTCGGACGTCACCGCCTCCACCGCTTCCTTGAATGCCGTGATCTCTTCGGGGTACTTGCGGGCGAGCCGTCGCAGGTACATGGCGGTCACGGCGGGTTCGTCAGACGGCACATCGTGGTAAACCCCGTTCTTGCGAAGCCGCCCGAGGTTGTAGGGATCACGTTCCATTTCCTTGGGAAACAGGGCGATGACCGGCGGCCCGTCAATCTCGAGCTGAACCGGGATGGGGTGCTCCCCGGCGAGGTGGGCGAGCAGCGGGGCGCAAGGGTCATGCCCGAACAAGCGCCCCAGGGACGTGGTGCCGATCGGCCGGGGATTGGCCTCGATGAGCGCGGCGCGCCCGGTTGTTTCATCCAGCATGAAGTCGAAGCTCATGAAGCCTGAACATCCGAGGGCCGCCACCAGACGACGCACCGTATCCGCCATCTCCGCGTTGTCGACGTATCGCACCATCGTGCTCGGACCCGTGCCGGGGGGATAGACCTGTTCCGCCGCGAAACTCACGCCCTCCAGAACCTGTCCCTGCCAGGTGGAGGCCGTGCGCATGGCCGGGATCCCCGGCATGAAGCTTTGCATCACCGGCGGCGCTCCCGCCGTCTCTCCGAGACCTGCCATGCTCCAGAACCGGCGTCTCAGGTCCCGCCGGCTGCGGCGGTAGGCGGACCCGTGGAGGAGATGGGCCGCCTTGGCGCGTAACGCGTCCGGCGTCTCGATTACGGTGACGCCGTCACCGCCACAGGTGTTCTCGGTCTTCAGGACGACCGGGTAGCCCCAATCCTGGGCGCGCGCGAGAAGTTCGGCCGGGTCCGCGGACACGCAAAACCGGGGCATGTGAACCCCCAGGTGACCGGCAAGCCGCATCAGGCCCGCGCGGCTGAACGCCGCATGATACCCGCTCGGCGAACCCAACGACCGCTCCAGCAATCCCCGCAGATGGGCCGTGATCAATCCGGAGATTGCCATCACCCGCAGGTATTGCGCCGAGACATTGTCCAGCGGCACGATCAGGTCCGCTTTCCATTCGCGGCATGCGGCCTCCAGCCTCGGCCGGACAAACGGGATGCCGAGCCACAGGCGGCGATGCGCCGGCAGCCGGAACCAGCGACGCACCCCGCGCGGCGCGGCGCAATAGAACCCCGGCGGCGAGAGAACGGCGCATTCGGCGCCGTCCCCGGCAAGCGTCATCGGCAAGCGGTCCGTGCCGATATCATTGACCAGGGCGACAAACAGAATCCGCGGCTCACGCTTCTCCGGCGTGGTGCCGCTCAGCCCGTCCGCAGCGTCCACGGCTCAGGCGTCCACCACACGCGCTTCCGCCGAAACCGGTGCGTGACGGCGGCGCGGCCGGGACGCCTGCGCGGACGCGATATGGCGCGAGAGGCGACGAGAGGCGAAACCCGCGCCGGCCGCGAACCGCAACATCGGCCCGAAACTGTTCGCGGCAGCGGGGCCGATGACGTGGAGACCACGCACGGTCGTCTCGAAATTGCGGGAAAGCTTGGGCGCGCCGTCGACATGCGCAATCGCCGCCACCAGTTCGCGATCCAAAAACGGCGTCCGGTCCATGGCGATCTTGAAGCCGGTGGCGCAAACGACGTGATCGGCAACCAGGGTGCTCGTCGCGCCGTCATGCGTGCGCAGCGTCAGTTGGGTGCCGCCGTCCTTGGCTTCGGCCGCGACGACCGTGGTGTCGGTGATGATGGGGATATGCCCCTCAACCTGGTCGCGGACAAACCATGCGGGCGCCGGCCCGAGGTAGCGGGTCACGACCTTCGTCCGGAACTCGTCGGGCATGTAGTGGAACAGGAGAGGCGCGCGCGTGCAGAGAACCGATTTCCAGCCCGGCCCGAGCACTGTCATCGGGGCCCTTATCTTGTCCCGCAGCGAGCGCTGACCCAACGGGGTTTGGAACCGGACTGTGCTCCGCCGGGCCACAACGGTCACGCGCGCGCCCTGCCGTCGCAGCGCTGCGGCCGCATCCATGGCCGAGGAGCCGCCGCCGATGACAACCACCGCCTGACCGGCAAACTCTGCGAAGCTGCTGTGCTGCGAGCTGTGGCTGCACAACGCGGCGGGAAGCGCCTGCAGCGGCGCGGGGACTTGCGCATACCGCTCGACACCGACGGCCGACACAACGCGGCGAGAGGTGATCGATCCGCCGTCAGCGAACCGGGTTGTGAAGCCATTGCCCTGGCGCGTTACAAGGACGGCGGTGCGGGCTTCGAGGGAGGGGACGAACTGGCGCTGGAACGCCTGGCCGTAGGCGACGAATGTGGCCTTCTGAACCGGCACGCCGGTGTGCGCGTACGGAATGCCCTCGGATGCGCAGAAAGCCCCGAGGGTGAATGTTCCGCTTGGTTCAAACAGGGAAGACGCGAAGCCTTCCGACTTGAGGCACATTCCGTCGGGCATCGTCGAAACCCAGGCCCCCATCGGCGTGCCGGCGATCCGAAAGTCTACATTTAATGCCGAAAGATGCGCAGCCAAAGAAAGGCCATAGGGGCCAGCACCGATTATCAAGCAGTCCGTCACCGTGCGCATCCTTATTGTGGATCATTGTTAGTGGCCATAAATGTCGGCGCCATGTCGGAATTCTAATGTTCCGGCTTGGGGACTGTCGCCTTATGCGAATGAGGCCGTCTCCTAACCCTTCGTGGTGCTAACCCGAAGCCCTAAGGACTAGAACGGGTCCTGCGCCGACTTAACCCATCGGGTGTGAGACTTCGCCTTGCAGTCAGACAAAGACGGCAGCGGCAGTGTCTTGCCGGTCCAGACAGGTGAAACGATCAGAGACACCGCAATCACGGCGCCTGTCCCAGCAGGCTTTTGCCGACCGTCACCAGGGTGTGCGCAATTGAACTAGGCTGCATCAGATGTTTCAAGCCTGCGGCTGATCGCGCCACTCGATCGCGCGGGGCAACGCGGGCCGTTTGCGGCCAGGTCATCGTCAAGGCGGTCAGCTACTCGAACGGATCGGGGGTCGTTGGCGCATCATGCGATACGCTGCGAGCGGCACGCTTATCGCGGCGCTTGAGGTCGTTCTGAGCGACGTGGAGCAGGGCTGCTTCACTCGCCGGCTGTAAAGAGCCGCACGGCATAGAATGGGATAGAGAGCGAGAAAAGGACGGGTGGGCATAGAGGCGGCGGAGGAGCCGGTCTGGCTCCTCCGCCTGCTGGTCAGGTGTTTACCACTGGATCTGCGTGCCGACGCCGAACAGCTGCGACTGCACATAGTTGTTGTCGGGGCCGGCCGCGCCGGTCGCGAAGTCGTAGCCGCCCTGCTGGCGGAAACCATACAGGTAGTCGGCGAAGAGGCTCACGCCCGGCACCAGGGTGTAGGTGGCGCCGGCCGCCACACCGTCGTTCTGCTGCTGGCCCGTGCTGAGGCCGGTCGTCGTGACGGCGCCGCTGCCGGGAATGTCACCGGTCTGGTTGAAGCGGAAGAAGCTCGCACCGACGATGAACGGGCCGGCCGTGTAGTCGGCGCCGGCCAGCCAGCCGATAGCGTTGGACCCGCCATCGGGCTCAAGCTGGAAGGTGTCGCCGTCGGCCATGTTGAAGGCACCGTAGGACGAGTTGCCGCCGAAGGTGAAGCCCGCGATCGTCACCGTCGCACCGCCGGAGAGGATGCTCAGGTTCTTGTAGCCGGTGACATCGGGGCCAGCGGTACCGGCCACCTGGCCGGCATTGGTGTAGTCGGCGCCGACCTGGATGCCGACGGGGCCGAAGGTCTGGGTGTACTGGCCGCCCACGTCGATCAGGTTACGCGGCTGGCCGCCGATGATGGGCGTCGGCGACGATGTCAATGCATCGGTGTAGTTCTCCGCCGTCTGGTTCGGCGTAAAGCCGACGGCGAATTGGAAGCCCGCGAGTGTGGGCGAGAGGTAGACGATCTTGTTGGTCGCCTGGTTATACTGCGAGCCGCTGTCCGGGAACGGATAGACCGGGTTCGCGGCCCCCGGGATCATGCCCTCGATGTCGCCGTTCCAGCCGCCGTCGTTGAAGCCTTCGAACGTGCCGGTTTCAAACAGAACGGCGGGGCCGTTCTGCTGGCCGAAGCTGATCTGGCCGAGCTTCGGAAGGCCGAAGTAGCCGTAAGCCTGGAAGACATAAAGAGTCTCGGCGCTCGCGCTCTCGCCGCCGTTGATGCGGATTTCGGCGGCGGCGCCATAATGCAGCCCGTTGGCGGCAACACCGTCAAAGCCAGGATAAAGACGAAGATAGCCGAGGAAGTTGTCCGTGCTGGTCTTGGCGCCGGTTGAGCTGTTGTTGTCGAGCGAGGATGCCTCAATACCCGCGTACCAGTTCACACGGCCATTCAGCCGAACCGTGATCGAGCCGGGTGATTGGGCGGCCGGCGCCGTCTGCGCCTTGGCGGCATCGATGCCGGCATAACCGATCATGGCGGTGAGCGTTGCCGCGCAGCCTAACAGCAGTTTTCTCATTTGCATCTCCTCTTAAGTCGAGTTTTGTGTTTGCCCGCGCCGCCCGATACCGGACTGCAACGCTCATCAACGGTTTTCTCGATTAATGGTGTTGCCGCTCCACTGCAACATGAAGATCACATAACAGCGCGCGTATGTTGTAAACCTGCCACATGTTTGCGATGGAAATCATGATTGATATAACTCAAAGAATGAGATCACACGCAATCGTGAGAGAACTCGATAAATAATCAAAACAGTTCAAATATATGAAACGTGTTTGCATCGAATTTTTGTGTGCTGATAGGCGCTCTGCTCATACCGATCGCGACGTTTTTTCGACAGAGCGAAAATCCCCTCCAACGGCGACGACGCCAGCGAGTGATCGGGTGCCTGCGTGCCGGGCGCGGGCAACGCCCATGGGGGCGGGCTGACACGGCGCCCGGCCGGGCGTAGCCTCCA
>Ga0116230_10008260_pt1 | contig 10279 bp, 13 predicted proteins | sample S1TSphfallax_3_FD_88678 | JGI IMG/M metagenome (GOLD analysis project Ga0116230, IMG submission 88678) | Host-associated microbial communities from peat moss isolated from Minnesota, USA - S1T2_Fd - Sphagnum fallax MG | ecosystem: Host-associated > Plants > Peat moss > Unclassified | place...
AAAACAATATGAAACAATAGTTGTCCAATTCTAAAAGCCTTTGTAAGGACTTCAAATGGTACAAAAGAAGAGTTTTCCAGTTCTAAGGGCCTCTGAGATGATGCACAAGAAGATTTGTTCATTTCTATCGGCCTCTACAAGGGCATTAGATGGTACCAAAGAAGATTTGTCCAGTTCTAAGGGCCTCTGTAAGGGCCTCGGGGCGGGTACGGAAGAAGATTTGTCCAGTTCGAAGGGCCTGGGACGGGGTACGAGAAGGGAGAGCCGATTAGGGTTTCTACTTTTTGCCCTGGAGGGAGGGAGGAACGGCAAAGCTCTAACTGTGGAGTGTTTTGGTTGTTGCGGGAGGAGGTGGTGGAGGACGAGGAGCAGCAGCCATGACGAGCGCACTGGACATGTCCTTGGATGATCTGATCAAGAACAATAAGCAGGTGGGGCGTGGAGGAGGAGGAGGAGGAGGAGGAGGAGGAGCGGGAGGCAGAGGAGGCCGAGGTGGTGGAGTCCGGCGAAGCACGGCTAACAATGGCGCTGGCTATGGTGGTGGTGGTAACATGGGCCCTTCTCGGAGGCAAGTCGCGCGATCTGCTGCTCGACCTACTCCTTACGCCACAGCCAAGGTAAACATGTTGTATCCTGTCCGAAGTTTCATACAACTAGTAGCCATTCGGTTGCAAGAGGGAATACGAAAAAGAAGAAGGGAGAGGAGGAGGATTGCACTTGTGCTATAGTCATACGCCGTAGCTGTCTTAGGTTATGTTGCATCATCGCTTGGTTAAACCCTAGGGGTTTTTTTTTTCTTTTTTTGGCGTTGAGAATGGGGGCAGTTTTAGCACCTTAGACATTGTGCTTTGATTATCTTGAAAATAAGAGATGAAACCACGTTGCAGTGGCTCAACCTTAGTGTATATTTGGGAGGAAAAGATGAACAATTGCATTGATCTTTTCATGTCTTTGATCCTATTCTGACTCATTTGTATTGCCAACAAAGAAGAAGAAAAAAGAACTGCAGGAGAAAATGAAGAAAACGATTTTAATTTTTTTTTGGGTATCTCATGTGGATTATCTTTCCATTCGTTCCATGAATCCTAATCAAATCTTTCGCTGTTGGCAAAGAGGAAAGCAGACCAAGAAGAAAGGTGCTGTGGCGTAGCCCTAGTCCAGGCCATACGTCACAGCCAAGGTAAGCCTCTGCCATCCTTCTTTCCATTTCACCTATCTTCCTCATTCCTGTGCAGTTGAAAAGAACCTAAGGGCCACAGGTGGAGAAGGAGGATGTGAAGCCAACCCTGGCCAATTATGGCCAGGGTCATGAGAGACAGAATAATGCAGTGGCTCAACTTGAATGCTTCTTGGTGATGTGGAACAGAATAATTATGTGGCTTCGAACTCTAGACCATTCTTTGCCATTTGCTCTCTACTGAAAGAAGAAGAATGGCTTGATGGAATCGTTTAAAGATATGCTGTTCATGGTTTTGCATAGTAGGAGAAGAATGAGTCTAACCTGAGCCATACTTTGGTGTAGTGAAAACAACAGGAAAAGGAAAAGGATGCAGGATCTTAAATGTGACCATTCTTGTGTGTGGGAAACGAGAACAAGAAGAGTGTCTCTGTGGATGCATATACCATGTGTTTTATCTCCAGCCCTTGAGCTAATAACTTGAGCTACTATTTTGCTTAGCAGAGGTCTACACTGCTAGAAAGGAAAAATAGTCACAGAGACATAATGGAAACTGGAAGAAAAGCCTGCTCTAAGGTACAGATTCTGTGGAAGTGCATTTGAAGTTTTAATAGTCATTCAGTGTATGTGAATGTAGGTGGGGTGAGGTGTTAGTGTGCATCTTCTGCTCACAATGTGAAAGATCCAGGTTGTTTTTTAGGAGAGGTGGATTAAAAGGCTATATTCCTGAAATATTGCTGCATCTAGGGGAAGCCAGGTTTTGTGGTGTGTCCTTTTCAATTCTAGCCATTGAACTGTGTGGAATGGTGTGGACCAGCCCACACTAATGAAATGTACCATGCTCCAAGGGAACATAGTTTTTCTCCTGACTTGTGAAGTGAAGCCAACAATGCATGGAAGGTATCTGGACATGCTATGCAGCTACCTTGGGAAGGATGTGGTGTTTTACTATGCCTCTATTCATGGCCTTTGTATCGATCCTTATGGCTACTGGTCCCTTCCAGAGGTGGCAACATGGTTGTTTAGTTTTTCCACAAAGAGATTAAGAAGCCCTGAAGTATTACAATTTAGACAACTGGTTAACTTTGAATAGAGCTAGATTAGTTGATTCTTGCACATGTGAACCCAGTACTGAGTCTCTGCCATGTTCACATATACTGGAAAGAGGATGTGGAGCTGAAGCTTTGGACAATATGGCTGCATCCTTGGCTCCAATTCTGTGTTGTCCCTATGATATATTCAGTGTCGAAACGAATGTTGGATTGTGACTGATGGTCGTGTGCCTGGTGCCTATGTGTTTGGGTGGTGAGAGCAGGCTGTGCACCGTGCACCAACAGATGGTGCATGGCAGCATGATTTGTATGATGAGGCTGCAGCTGTCGTCCCATCATCCAGGTCTTTGGGAATTGAAACAGGGACCAAGCTTTACATCTCCAATCTTGATTATGGAGTCTCCAATGATGACATAAAGGTCAGCCTCATCACTCTTCAGGCATTTTCACTTATTGAATTGGAATTTAGATTGCAAGAGGCACATTAGCTATTTCCCTATGGGCCCCTTGCATTAATCAGTTTCAAATTTGAGTGCAGCCTGTGTAGCACATTTGGATTCTCTGTTCAGCAGTTGTACTGAGTGAGAGTTGCAGAGTTCTATGTCATGACAACAGAAATGTTCCTCACAATTAAGCTGAGAATGTGCTGATAAGGCCATTTTCTATACTTGTTTCCAGTTCCATATGCACACTCTTAAATGTCTCTCAGAAGGTTGCATGGCATCACCCTCACTAGATTCTTCATCATTTGTCTCATACAATGGCAACTTATACCTGAGCATCTAGATAGCCTGTTTGCATACCAGTCAGGGGTGATCTGTTAGATTTCTTGGTGCTAATTCTTCTATGAAGGATTTGGCTGCAAATTGAAAACATCCATTAAACATGTTTGGTGTGTGCTTATCAGGAGCTGTTCTCAGAAGTAGGCGATCTGAAGCGTTGCTCCATAAACTATGACCGAAGTGGTCGATCCAAGGTTGGTTAGTGTTTGCAGTTTAACTCAACACTCTCTACACTAGGTACTTGGTGCTGTTCTTTGATGGAGCACATTCCTTGTGCTAAGGCATCTTGATCAAATTAGTCAGCAAATGAGTGTTTTGCCATTTGGTTTTCCCAGTACCTGGATGCTTTGCAGGGGTCACATAGATTGCCTAAGTTTGAACTCGTGAATTGCAGTTATAGTTATCATAAGACAGCAACTGTCCCCTGCAGAGCCAGTTCAGTGAAAGGACTTTCTAATCAAACATCCCACCCTGCCATGAACTTGCTTTCTCGATGATCTATTTTTCAGCTTGAAACTGGTAGATTAGTTGTTTTATGTTACGGTAAATCTGGCACATCTTGACCTTTGGTCTATCACCTGTATTGTCACCTCAGGGTACAGCAGAGGTGGTGCTCTCAAGGAAAGCTGATGCTATTGCTGCATTGAAGCGATATAACAATGTCCAGCTGGATGGGAAGCCAATGAAGATTGAGCTCATTGGTACCAATCTGACTACTCCTGTTCCAGCAACTGTGGCTCGAGTTTCAAATGGGGCAGTTGCTGTCAACCCTGGCCAAGTGCGGCCTCTTGTCATGGCAGCGTATGGGTCTCTCTACCTGGCTTATGAATTTGTGCACAGTTTTCTGGATTTTGGGGCAGATGTGTTTTGAAAGGTCATTTTTGAGGGAATGTGCCCTCAGCTAACCACCCTGGTGCAGATACCTATGAACAAAGTCCCAGTTGGTTGTGGAAACTACAAAGCATTTATAAGGCTTTTAAATTCCTGTCAGAGAGCATCTTGTAGAGTATAGAATGAACCAGTCACTCTGGAATTGCACCTGGTTTTGGATACCTGAAAGAAGAGGACAAGTTGCTTGAGGTGAATATATACCACTGAAATTGTTGTCAGCTGCAGTCAATGTGACTACAAAGCTCTTGGCATAGCCAGTTAGGTAGAGAAATTGAGTAGTGATCTTGCAACGTATGTAAGTCTAGACTTGTCTCCTGTAACCTGATTACTTCCAACAGAATACTGAATACACAGATATTATAGCCAGTGAGGTTCCTGGTAAACAGATTTGAGTTGGGTATGCAGACCTGCAGCTCGAGGGCGTGGGGGTGTGGGAGGCAGACGCGGTGGTGGTGGTGCCAGCACCTATCGGGGACGTGGGAGAGGTCAAGGCACTGGACGTGGTCGAGGATCCCTAGCTCCAGAAAAGAGTGTGGAAGATCTGGATGCTGATTTGGAAAATTATCATGCAGAGGCTATGCAGACAAACTAGGAGAGATTTGTATTACGTCCAAAAGAGATATTTCCATACAGTGAGCTTATATTAAGTCCAAAAAAGATGAGTGGAAGTGGTAGCTGACTATTCACTCAGAGCTGCAGCATCAGGGCATGTGTTTCATTGGTGTTTACATGTAAAAACTGGTTGTGATATGTGTGAGGTTACTGAAGATAATCGAGCTTGTTCCTTGGAGCAAGATGGAGTAGTGGAGGGATGGGTTGGCCACCTTTTGGTCTATTTTCCGGGTACACCAGGTCCAACAGAAGTGTTGTTGTTTGAATAGGAAGGCTCTATGAGACATTTTGATCACTGCACTTCATTCTTTGTCAGCCTCCTGTTGTGTGGTGTTTGTGTACTCATCTAGACCATTATCAGACACTGAGTTATTTTGAATCTGTCAGCACTTTATTTGTTTACTACATTTGAATGCCTGGTGCAACCTAGAATTACTCGACTGCCAGTCAATTTGTATCTGCTTTGTGAGAGTTTTTGTTGGATGTGGCAGCTTGTTTGATGATGTTTTAAGCAAGCCAATTTCTGAGTTCTTTGAGGATGTGCTAGGTACTTCATTGGCTTTGCCTTTAAGGGAGAGAGTATGGAATGATGTAATTCTCATTTGGTCCCAGATTTTGAAGAAAATTCACTCACTGGGTTTTACTGCAAAACAGGAGTTCATTTTTTGGGAAGTTCATTGAACATTTCCTTTTTTTAACTGTTGCTTGTTTGAACTTGGCATAAGTGGTAGAGCCATGATGCAATGGGCCACTTTGTTCTTGGAAGGTTTGTGTGGAAGACATACCTATTGGCTCAATTCCAAGGGAAGGTAGGGTAGTTTTTGTGGTGAATTTAGTGATAAATGGCACTCAGGTTCAAGTTGCAGCTTGTGGGTGATGGGTGGAAGTTCTGGTTTTGTGCCTGGACATGCTGATTATTGGTGGAAGGAGATATGGTTTGAGGTGATTATGTATATCTGATTCCAAGGCAATCATGGTAAGGGATTGCACACCCACTGATAACTTATCATAAGGACTATTGTGTACAATTCCACTATAGTCAAATGATCACAATTGGGAACTTTGAAACAGGGAGGTGTACTGCAACAGGCTCACCTGACCATGAAGAGATGATGATGCAGCTTTTTGTGCCTGATTGTTGATGTGGTTGATTGAGCAGCACCTGACCTTGATGAGATGGTAACGCAGCTTTCTGTGCTTAACTGTTGATGTGGTTGATTGAGCAGCAACCCTCCTCTTAGCACTCTTCATTTTGTGCGATCCATCTGTGGACAGCAATCAGTTGATGTTAACAGAACCCAAAAACAAGAAGCAAAACCCAAGGTACCCATCTTTAAGTTGCCTCTTCTTCTTCTGCACTTTTGCCCTTGGGAATGTAGGCTCTCTTGCAGAAATTGTGCTTCTGCTTGCTTTGTGCAGGAAAGTGAAAACATAATTCAGGGGCTGCAGATGTATCTGAGTGACTGCTGCAGAGATCCATCACACCAATGAATGAGGTAAAGCATTTCTCATTTTTCTGGGTCTTTCAACTATGATCCAGGTTCTGACGGTGCAAGTACAGTGTTTCCTGCAACTTGAAATTTGATGGGCACTCCCTCCATGAAGACCGAGAAGATGTGAAATTCTTGCCAGATACAAAGCATAAAGAAACTTGTTGCAATACAATCACAGATCAGAATCTCTTGCTCTCATTTGCTGTTATCTCCAGTCAAAACCTGCTTAACAAGTATTGGAATTACTAGCAATAATATGGAGGAGACTCTGCAATACTTGAGAGTGCAGAAGACTTGTGTACCTAGTATGAACATGTAGAAGCAGAAGAAGAGATCTTCCTTCAGACGTTTCTTTTGGATGTAGAAAAGACCCTGCAGATGCTGAAAAACAGAAGAAGAAAAAACGAAAAACTGTGTCAGTAATCACAAAGCTCTGTGAGTGAGATTTGATCAGCTCGGATTGGAAAAAAGGTTTGAAGCCAGAAACAATACCAGAGGAGCTACAGAGTTGTAGTTTCTAACAGCTTCTCCAACCTCAAAAGAAAAGAAAACATGGAGGAAGGAAGGAAGGAGCTAGCCATCTCGGATTTGCAACAGAAGGCAGCTAGCAGGAGGACGTTTGCAACTTGAAGAAAGCCAATCTGCCAACAGAAATCCTAACAAATGAAGAAGCCTAAGACAGCGATCTCCTCAGGAAGCCACTGGTTAGGCACCTACCTGCCGAGAGATGGCGGCTTGCTTTTGAAGTCAACTCTAAGAAGCCGTCTCTACTGGCGGGTGCCGGGAGTCCTAAAGAAGGCGCACTGGATCCACCATTTCCCTGTGGAGAAGGCGGAAGGCCTGCGCACATGCACAGGAAAACGTCCGCTCAGCCGCAAAGCAAAGGCGCCCTGACAGCCGGGCTTCCGCTCCACTCAGAGGCCGAACTGCAGGCGTCTGAGGGTCTATATTGGAGGAGACAAGGAGTTCCCCTTAGGTTGCTGCTGCTGCAAAGACATGTAGGGCTTCAGGTACAAGAGCCGAGCTCCTTCTTTGTGCAGATGATTCCTTAGTTCATTGATCCAGTGACGCGATGAGCAAAGAGTTCTTCCGCCTCATGATTCGCATCCCGCTCGTCGTATGGTTCTTCTGGCCGGATCCATAGTATCCGCATACTGTCTTCTATTGGATTCATACCATCCACATCCCGTCTTTTGTCGGATCCTTTGCATCGCCAGCACCTGCTTTTCCACGCGATGCAACTCCCTTCTTACATGCACATTTTCACCTCGATACCAACTGCGAACACTCAGGTCGCCGTATCCATGCTCTTTGTTGACACGAGTGGTTTTCCCCCAACCTTCTTCAATGATCGGGTCGGGGGCAGAAGGAGCAACGAGATTGTTTGCTCGAGGAGTAAACGGCCGCAGAGTCGGGTGAGCTTCTCAAGGTCGACGGTGTCAGCACCGAGGGAGAACGGCTCGTCAACAAGAAGCTGCAGCTGTGCTCTTCATGAGTCCGGAGAGGTGTCGGTTTGTGAGGAGAGGAGTGGCTTTGTCGAGACAGGAGAGAGCTCGTGGCGTGAAAGGAGGAGGGAAAATAGGCGATACATCAGACCGCAATCTCGTCGCCTTGCTGAGAAATCATCATCGCAGGTTTGCAATCACAATGCGGACTCTTTGCTGTGCTCTGTGTTTTGCACTAGAGTGCTTAGAGCGATATGTTGATCGATTTCTTTGGTTTTGTTCTGAAATGAAGCGATGAAAAGTTTGAACGACATGCAAGTGTGTTTCTTCCTTCGTTGTGTTTGCCTTCTTGCAACAACAATGCAGTTGTATTATGTCTGCAATAGAAGAACATCAACAGCTTTGTTTTCTTCTTGCCTTTTTGGAAAGCAGAAAAAAAGTAAGAAGAAGGATCGTGAGAATGACGAGAAGACTGATGATGAAGGCGACGACACAGGAGCATCGGCTTCGTCGTGGTCAAGCATAGCTGGTTCTCGTCCTCCTCTTACTCCTGAGGAAGAGATTGCACATGCTTTAGATATCCAGGTCTGTCTGGCACCATACCTGCAATGATTCTTGTACAGCTTCTGCTTTGCAGCTGCCACAAGGTTTCAGAATGTGCACGCTTTGTGGCATAATAATTGTGATGGTGTTCTTGCCCCAACCCACAGGACCTGCTGAGTCTCCAGGAGAAGCGCAATGAGCTTGAGAAGCATATTGAACGCATTCCAACTGACCAAGAATGGGCTGATTCTGTTGGAATTTCTCTTGTAAAGCTCTATGCCAGGTTGAACACACATCCCTTGTAATCAATTCTGAACACAACAGATCCTTGAGTTGAGAGAGGACAATTGAGAGAGGATTAGAAAAACAGGACAATTGTGAATCCAGGTTCTGTAATGCAATCTGCTTATGAAAACTAACATCATGCATTTATATGTGTTGTCAGTTGTACTCAAAAATCTTCTTCTTCTTCTCTTCTGTACCATCTGGCAATGGTGTGAGGAATTACACTTACATGAAGATTTATGATCCTTAGGCTTGAATTGCAACTCTGTTTCCTGTGTGCAGGGTTGGAAAGGGAAGAGCAGCCAAGAGAAAGATGGTGGCAGCAAACCTTCGGTTAGTTGAATCAGTGGCCCGAAAGTTTCATGGCCGAGGACTCTCTCATTGGGAGCTTTGCCAGGTGCATTGCAGCTCACTCAATCTGGGATGATGATCTGAATGTGTTTCTTCTCAGAAATCATATGATATATCTTCTTGTGACTGATACTACCAAGCTATGGGGGTCATGCAGGAGGGTGCTTTCGGTCTCCTGAAGAGCACTGAAAAGTTTGATGGCAATCGCAGAACCAAGTTTTCCTCCTATGCTTTCTTCTGGATCCAAGAGGTGGGTGCTTTTCCTTTTGGGGTATTCATTGCTCAGTGTTTCCCCAAATTGTGGCAGTCTTTTGTCTCTATGCCTTTGAGCTTAGGTGTTTGCTTGTTCAGGGACAAAGCAAAATGGAATGAAGCTTATCCTCACAAGCTTATTGCAGCTTGAATGAGAGTGCTCAATTTTTTTGTTGCTATAATGTCTCTTGAGTGCTAGCCAGAATCATGACTTGAGTCATCCTTTTTCACTCCACAACTGAGGTTTTCACTCATTGCATCCAAGATCTTACACCACAATTTGTAACTTTGCAGCGGATGGCTGCAGCAGCAAAGAAATTTCGACACGTACTAAGAATTGGTCGACCTGTGTATCAGACTGCATCATTGATATTGCAACAGAAAGATGTAAGTTCCTGGATTTCTTGCACACTGTTTAGAAGTGTGTAAGCTTGCTGTTTAGGTCTGGTCAGGCACTCATAATTACACTAAAACAACAAGCTTACAACTCTGACCAGGTGATATAGTCCTTAGCAGATGTTCTTCCTTTCTTCTGTTTGATACCGCCAAAAGGTTTTGAATTTTTTGCTGGACCTGTCAGTTATTTCAAGAGCAGCACAATCGACCACCCACATGCCAGGAGCTTGCTGCAGTCACCAATGTGGATCCTGAGAAGGTCTGCTGGTTGCAGTGTAGTTGGTAGCTTTTTTCTGCACTTTCCATCTTCTTGATAAGCCTATGTTGGTGAAAACTTCTCTAATTATTTTGTATTGTTTTGTTTGGCTTCTTCACCATTTGTAAAATGCTATTCTTTCTCTAAAATTACACTGGACACCTACAGATACGAGATGTGCTACGGATCACAACACCAGTGAAGTCACTGGATGTAGTGATTGCTTCAGAAGCAACTGGTGATGGAAAAAATCATGACTGCAGGCAGTTGTCTGATGCATCTCCAGCAGTTCAACCATGGCTTGTACTTATTCTCCCCCTGTTGTACATGTTCTTGGCCCCAGTGTTGTGTGTGTGCCTAAGTTGGTTTTGTTGTTTCTGATGGGTTGTAAGGAAGTAAAACACCAGCTTTTCTTCTATATGCAGTGGATTGGGGCAGGTTTCTATGCCTCAAATCCACCTTGAGGTCCTGCAGACTAGTAGTGACTGATGTTGCAAATTGGAGATTAAACTTGCCAACCTGACCACAAATTTGAAGGACTGTGTAAGAGCTTTATGCCCAGAAAGCAATGCAAATCAGACATGTAGGACACTCTCCATTGTGCATTTCATAGACAGGCTTACCAAGTGATTCAACTTCTATTGGTTGCAGTTTATGAGAGAATCTGAGCTGAGGAAGGAGGTGGTTGCTGCTCTAAACAGTCTCAAATCACGAGAGCAACAGGTAGGGAATGCTTTGACAGTA
>Ga0116230_10008262_pt1 | contig 10278 bp, 7 predicted proteins | sample S1TSphfallax_3_FD_88678 | JGI IMG/M metagenome (GOLD analysis project Ga0116230, IMG submission 88678) | Host-associated microbial communities from peat moss isolated from Minnesota, USA - S1T2_Fd - Sphagnum fallax MG | ecosystem: Host-associated > Plants > Peat moss > Unclassified | place: USA...
AATTGGGTGTTTGTAATATGTAGAAACAGTTTCAATGGATCTTGGGATTTTTCCCATGGTACCAAGGTGGGTGGAACTGAATTTGAACTTGTAAATTGCACACATGTAGTGATCCTCAAAAGGCCCAGTAAAAGAAAAATGACTTGACTGCTTTTGATTGACAGCCATAATGATTCGCCCAAGTGATGGCACTTAAAATAGTCCCATTTTAAACTATCATAGTACCTTTACCATTCCAGCAATAATTAAATTACATTCAATAGACGTTGATAAAAATCAACTGCTTGCAATGCTCAATGTTCTAGAAATCTGTTCCAGAGTTCTCCCTAAAGGCATGCGATTACAGGGCGAGAACGGCCAGTTTCAACACAATAGAGCATCAAATGCCTAACTGGGAATGAAAATTTTACAAAACGAAATAACTGTGACCCAGACTAGTTTTTCCACCAATTTTGGTGGTCAACTGAGTTTCATCCCTTTCCTTTTCCCAGAGCGCCTTCACTGCTGCTTACATATATTTTCACTACTCCTCCCTGTAAAACTACTATAATTACTCTGGAACCTTGTGCATTAATTGCCGAATTTTTGCATTTCATATTGAGATTTAATAAAATTTTAAAGCTTTGGAGATGGTTGTCTGAAAGAGGGGATAAAAGGTGAAAGACAGGGTGAAGACAGGGGTGACTTTACGGATAACTCTATTATTTTAGACTGCCTTCCTTAAAGTTTGGTGGTGAGGTATGCCTAAGGAGTGCAAATTTACTTGGCATTTTTTTCCCCACATCAACTGCCAAAATGATGTATACCTAAATATTCATCAAGAAAATGTTGGAACCATAAAGGTATTACAGTATACAATGTTTTATGTTTATGGGTGGGGAGGGGAAAACAATTAACACTTTATATTGAAAGTAATAAACACTATTGGAGGCCCAAATAGGGGGTGGGGGTTGAGATGCCCCAAGTCCACCTTTACTCACCACCTTCAACTCCAAATAGACCCGATCCAACCTATTTGTGACAAAGGTGCTTAGAAGAGTTCAACTAGGTTCTCACCAAGGAATTTTGTACAAAATTCCAGGAAGACCACAAACTATGGGCACAATGACAAAAGACTCTCAAAATGGTGATTTACAAAGGCTGGGACTAAGTTAGGTGCCGAAGTCCAAGCCAACTCGATTATAAGACTGTTTCAAATGAAACAAAACAAATAGAGCTTCCCCACCACCAAAATGATTCATCCAGCCAGGCCCTCGACTTGTTTGTAAAGCAAGCAAACCAGAAACCGTTAAAACAACCATGACACAATCTGTGTGTGCCAGCTTGTGATGCCCTCGACTTAGGCTCATTGGCTGCCATCGAGTCCAAAAGGCCAGGACTAGGTACTCTTAAACATTAATAAGGAACTTATTATGCAAGATCACACCGCTTCCGTTATGTACATGGACCAATTCCACATTGTCAGACAATTTATCATGAGTGTGATGAAAGAGAGACCGCCCTAACATGGGTCTCCCTTGCATCAAGTCATATACCCAACATTTTGAAAGCATTGTAGCTGGACTGGGTAGAACTTAAAACATACATAACAAACAATTGTCACCCTCATGTCATGAAAACATGGAATGCTGGGAACAGCTTCGATCATTGGATGCTCACACACATTGGGAACTACACAAATGATATGTTCACAAAACTCATACTTAATGAACTTAAATTCCACCACATTGTCCTCTAATCCAATATACTGTAGCCTAGGGTCAGCCTCCACATTGACAAAATCATATAATTGTTAATTTTTACAAAAAATTAAAAATTAATAAAATTGAAGTTATTCTTTTTAAATTATTTATTATGATATTCTCATGTGCGGAATGAAATTAGTCAGATTGTAGCCTGTGATAATTATGATGGTTTTCAAGGGTTTAGAGGCATGTTTTCACAAGATTTCATTTTACTAATTTGAGGATTATTTAATGATGAAACTAACCCTAGGGCTAAAGTAAATGGAAAGTTGAACAATAGACTAGGTCAAAAATCATTGACTCAATTAATCATTTTCTGACCCATCGTTGGTTTTCAGCACACCTATCTTACATTTTTTTTATATACATTAACCAAGGGGGTTTTTTCTTTTCAATTTTGTGATGCAGTCACACTACCAATCATTCATACAAGGAATTAGCCAAATTTGATTTGAAGTTAGAGAGTTTTTTTTTTAAAAGTAAGAAACTTGTTATAGTTAGGCAAGATGTTGGAACCTATTGTATAAATATGGAAATTTTAGAAATTTTCCTTCAAAATCTAGCAACTTTGGCATTTTTTTCACAGAAATCCTTTGTATTTTGTAGTACCTATTCAAGTTTGACACTTGAGTGCTGAATAATTATTTTATTTTTCAAAATCCACTTCAACAATTAGAATATATATGAAATTTCAGCAATATAATATACATATCTTCTTTGTAATTTTCTTTAAATTTCAACATTTCAAACATATATTTTTAAAATAATAACTAGATCTTTTTGGTCACCAAATCATGAAAATTTTCCCCCAAAATAATGTTGACACTAACATGTTGATGGGCTCTAGTCATTAATCACAATATGCTTATTTGCAATATGCTTATTAACCACAACCACAATAACTTGCATCATCCTTGACCTTTGGTCATTTGTCACATTAACATTTTTGGACTTGTTTTAATGATTTAATCAAGCTAACCATTCATATTTGAAACACATTCTAATCCACATATGGATATTTAATTTTTAAAATTTAGGGCACAAATGAACATCAATTCATTGTCAAAAAACAAAAGGCCATCACAACAAGGGAGGAGCACGAACATGCATTCAACCCCAAACATTAACTAATGAAACCCCTTCGAGGCCCATCAAAACACCATCTAACAAAATTCCTTGCATATCACTTGGTGTCTACCTGACACCCGTCAAAATGATAAAAATGTCTTTGTTCATCGCTAGGAAACAATCTAGCAACCTCATGCATCCATTTCATGCAAACTTTGTCATAATCAAGCAAAGCTTCCCAAATTGTCTTTTGAACCTCGTGCATATTCCAGCTTCCATTGTTAACATCATTTTTCTTTATCCAAATTATCCAAAGTGTAATGCCTTTTAGAAGAGACCAAAGGTTAATTACATTGCAAAGGTGCCTTGGCTACAAAGATATTATGATTCAATTGCATTGGCATAGTTTGTTGCATAAAGCTTGAACCATAAAAAATGGCAATTTAGAATTCTATGAATGTAGTTTCATCCCTACTATGCTTGTTTGCAATCCCAAAATTTGTATAAGATGGACTCTTCTAAGTTGTTGCACAAAGGGCATGCACAAGCAATTCCATTATCCATTCTAGCTCTCCACCCATTCACTACCACCACTTTGTTCCAAATTGACTAGATAAACCCAAATTTTTTTATAGTATTACTTACTCCATGTATTGACCCATTTTAGTTTGAAATCCGGTTGGAGTCCTCTTGATAATAATGTTCACCTTGGGCTTAACAAGGCAAGTTGTTGCATGAGTTGAAAACCTAAGCCTAAAGCTTAAAGTTGGAATTTGGGATGATAAAATGTTTTTTCCCCTATACACATGCAAGTAAAACTCAAAAAAAATAACACAAAATGAATGTTATATAGGTAAACCTAGAAACAACATGGGGATGAACGTAAGCATTCATCATCATTATGGATGAATGATTTTTTTCATTCATCTTATGTATGGATGAAAAAAATTTGAATTTACAATTTTTAATATATAAAACTTCCATCAAAATTATGGATGAATTTTTTAATTTATCATTAAATTTTTATCAATGAAAAATTCCCCCCCCTAGTTTTAATTAAATAAAGTTTTATGAAACACAATTCAGTTTTATATGATATAACATTTGTTGAATAATATAATGTAAATTCCATTATAAATGTATTTGATGGCTATGGTTTTAAATGCCATTATTTTCAACATGTCTTAACTATATTACTATTATCATGCTAATATCCACCTCATGGTCATTGTTTTTTTTTTTTTTTTTAATTTCGGGCAAATTGAACTAGTGTTGTTGATGACAATGGGTTTTTCTTTCCTCTCCCAAGGTGCCACAACTTCCCTCCAACCTATTTGTAAGCACCATGAACAACAATCAAGGCCAAAGTTTTTCCATTTTTTTAAAAAGTGGCACAACTTTCGTCAAATCTAACTAGTGTAGTTAATAATGATGGATTCTGAATACTTTAGATATCTTTAAACTACCTAATGTCATTAATGACAATGGGTTTTTATTTATTTATCTTCCAATCATGGATAAATTTCATCCAATGATTTATTTATTCAACTCAACTCATCAATAAAGTTCATCCATGTGAAATCATTCATCTATGGATAGATTCATCCATGTAGGTGGATTAAAATCATATTAAACTATAAAAAGCTACAAGCTCAAAGCTCCAAGCTTAAGTTTTACACTCATGCACAAGCCATCTTCTGGACTTAACATCTTTTAACATCCTCTTTCCTAGAATGCTAAAATATAAGAAAACAAGACCTCACCTTTTTCCCTTCAATATAAATCAGGGTTGAACTCCAACTTGCTTATTTACCCACAATATAGCTAAAATTATTATTTACTAAAACTTCTAACCACATTTATTACTCTAATTGGCACCACTTTTGATGTGAGACATCTAATGACACCCCCCAACCTCCTTAATATGTAACAACCAATGGGGATAAAATTCTTGTTTGAGGACCCACTAGAAACACCTTCATGCTTATGAGAATGTTTATTTCCTACTACTCTTCATTGTACTAGGTGTAAATAATGTGGAAGCTTGGAATATTACCATGGGGAGCAAGTTATTATCCCCAAATAACCTAATCCAATCTCCCTCTTAACAACATTTATTATGTGTTATTAACACCCCCCCCCCCTCCCCCATAATCCCTCAAGTTTGATGACAACTTGTGCATATGCCACTTTTCTAGTGAAAGGTTGAACTTTTCCCTGATCTTTAATGGAGATATAAACCTACTTTCATCCTTGAACCAAATGGCAGCAATTGAATCCCACCCTTGCACACAAATTTCAGCTTCTTGTTTCTTGGGAAAACCTTTTTCACATGGATGGACCACAATGTTCCACCAAAAGTTTGATGCCAATATTTCTTCTACAATTCTTAGATTACACACTTAGACTCCTTTCACCATCATAGCCCAAGCTCTCCTTACCATGTTCCAAATAGAGGAGCCAAAGGTTCTCTTGTGATCCTTCTACAAGCACATACAAGGGTAGGGGGCCATTTGTAGTGCTTGTGCCACTTATACCTTTTTAAATGATGCCTAAGTAGACATTGTAAGTTGGAAGCTCCTAGTTTGAAAGCATGCAACACCATTTTGTAAATAAAACATACGTGGTTTCCACATGGTCAACTAATCCCAACCTTCATGACATGTTATTTTCATACCACTAATATCAAGCCACTTGGCAATGACAATTATGGGTCAATCTAGCCCATAAAAAATTCATCAACATTCGAGTAATTTTGTGGATCCCTTTTTTAGTCCCTACCCATACATTAACAAATAACCATAAAGTAGATAAGAAGACCATTCACCACTACCTATCTCCCAACTATAAAAAGCTTGGTTGAAGACCAATATTTGAGTTTTTTTCAATCATTTCCAACAAAAAAGTTTTATGCATTTGCAAAGGTCAAGGAAAACCCAAAGGGGGTCCTAAAAAGTTTGTTGATGTCTTTTAATGGAGCCCATGTATACTTAAATGACCGTTTCCATTCAAGTATAGTTGTTTTTTTCCCCCCGATCTAGAAAGCGTAGACATGGTATAATTACTCCTTCATTATGGTCCTATTGACAAACTCCACTAGGATGCCCAATTTGTTCATGCAATTGAACAAAAAGTTCCAATCAACCTTGCCATACACCTTATAGAAATCCAATTTGACAAAAAATCAATGGTTGTTTAGATTTCTTTGCCCACATAATTGTTTTGTGGGTGAGAAAAATGTTGTTCAAGATGAAACAAAAGGGGAGGAATGTTGATTGATCATGACCAACCACCTCCATTATCACCACTTGGAGCTTCATCTATAATGTTTTTGTGTAAATTTTGTATGCAACATTTAACAAAGTGATGAGTTGCCAATTTGATAAAGATTTCCCCCCCCCTTTGAGTAGTAAGGTGATTAGCTAGGTTAGGTGACTCCAACTAAAAATTTCCCCTTTAGGATGGACTATTGTACCATTGGTACATACTACTTCCCAATGATTCCCCACATGCATACAAAGAGTTAAATTATAACCTCATTTGGTCCAAGTGCTTGACCTTTTATTGATGCTTCTAATGTGTAAAAAAAGTTCCACCACTGTGATGGGCCAAGTTAACATCATCCTCATGTACTCCAATATTTTGTCTTGCAAATTATCCAATAATAAGTTCCTAGCCTCTACTAAGTATTGTCCTTTCTCCTCTTTAGCATATAATTGAACATCCCTACAACAATTTACCAAATATCCTTTACCATATCCTTGAGAGGATATTACCTCCCCATCACTATTATCTAGTTCCATGATTAATGGTCGTGGTGGTTATTTTCCGATAGCAATGAAGAACTTCCAAGTAACAACATGACCTTTCTCAAGCCATTTCATTTGTTTTTCAACCTCCATTCTTTTCTTTTTTTTTCTTCAAACACTTTCAGTTCATCAAGGGCCACACCCATTGGCTCTTTAGTTACTTCATTTCCTAGATCAAGCTATAGATTAAAATTGTGTGACCTCCCAACATTCTCTAGTTTTCTTTTTTGCACACCTATACTCCTTGGCTTTTCAAATACATAAGAGTTTATAAAAATTGACTATCTTGCACAATTTGGAAAAAAAAGGGTAGATACCTTTGTTTCCTTCCACAACTTGGTCATAGTAGAGATGGGATTTGGATCATTTAAGTAACTATACAAAAAGCACCTCCACGAGACTTAAGGGATCTTCATAAGTAAATTGTAACAAAAAATGATTAGACAATGGTCAACATGCTACAATACTAAAGGATGGGACTATTTTGTGGATTATCTTCCATTTTAGGGGTGTAAATTCTATCTAAACTTGCCAATACTCTAATACCATCTTTCCTTGAGTTATTCCAAGTAAATCTAAATTTTCCACTAAAATCGAAGTAATTTTGAATGTCAAAATGAGTTTTTAACTATTCCCAAGCTAGCTTTTCAAATTTAAAAATTATTTGACCACAAGCTAAGATTTGTTATTCCTTGATTCAACCATGTTCCAATCTCCTACAAAATCCATCTATAATCTTGGGGGAATTTTTGGATCAACTCAACCCACAAAAAAGTATGTTCCTATTAGGCACGTGAACATTCACTACACTTAGGGTCTCCTTGTAACAATCCTTTCAATTTTATCCATTTCATTTTGTTGTTCATCAGCTTCCTTTTTTTTGCTATAACACCAACAAGTCTTTTGACGACTAATGTGTAAACCCCACCTTTGCCAATTTTGGAATTTGTTTTAATATAACAAAATATGCTTCTATATACCAATCATGTGCACCCTTTCACAATTGGGCACTTAAACTTTTGATTTTTCCCGTTTAGAGTTTATGCTTTTGAAGGAGCAAAATATCAAGATTAAGGAATTGTTATTTGTAATAGAACCAGAGGTTTCAATATTGTTATTGGGTCATTCAACCCATGGACATTATGCATCATTATTCATAATTACATTTTCAATGAAAGAAATAGATTCTTTTGACATTGTCTTAAGTTTTTTTTTTTTTTAAATTGTGGATTTTCCCCCAATTGGGTAGGGATGAGGCCTTTTCTAATTATTGTCATTCTCCTTTTCATTACTTCTAGTGTCCGCCTTAACTTGGTGGAACAAACCATTTTTTGTTTTGTTTGTTAGATACCATTTCCTCATATTCATTTGAAATATTCATGGAGGTAAAAGCCCCCCTTAGCCCTTCCTTGATACCTTTTAGCTCAATATTCCATACTAGATTTTGGGTGTCAGCTTATAAAGGTTGCTTTGACTAGGCCTCCCTTTCATCAACTACTTTGGATTGGTCTTGTGTTACTATCTTCTTAATTTTTATATTGTGAAGAAGTGGTTACTTGTCAACCTCAAAAAACATGAAATTATGGTACATTACCCCCATCAACCACTTGCTGTCCTAAGGGATTAGTAGTGCACCTTGCGCTATTAAGTTCATTAGAAGTATTGTTCCTTTATTGGATGTACATTCCAAACATTATTCCATTGCCATGTATGTTTTTCTAAGTTGGTAATGAATGAACTACCAACAAGATTAAAAGCTAATTTTTTTCCTATAATCCTCCTAGAGCTTGAGGATGGAGGTTTGTCAATAGATTTTAGCATCTCTAATTTTTCAACCTACAATTCCTACTTTGCCAATCTTTTGGCATTGATGATCTTACAAGGTGACCACACCATGGCCCCTTCTTTTTTAAATTGGTCATTCCCTTTGTGTGAAACATTGAACTCATATTGCTCCCATTGCCATGGTGGGATACCCTTCACTAACTATGATGGAGTTCATTGATTGGCTACTATAATTGTCTCATTGCTTGTCACCTCCAATATGGAGGTATCTCGAACCACCATATTGACATTTGCCACTACAACAACCTTGAGCTTATCAACTAGCTATTCTTCATCATGCCCACCAAATTTTTTATTAGCAATTGTAGAAATTCCATAAAAAATTGGCATAAGAACCAACATAGGTTGAGGAACGACCCTTTTTGCCTTTTTTATCTTGTGCATTACTTCTATAAACCCTTCATTATCCATTATGCATGTGACATTATCTTGATATTTCTACGTCTTATAGTTGATGATCACTTGTGGGATGCCTACTAGAATTTTGAACCTTTAGAAATTCGAACTTGACCTTTTCCATTGTCACCATGACTTTTACGCACAATTGACAATCCATTTCCCCCATATGAATTGATTATCATTAATGTCTATGCTCCCTTTTTCATTAGCTTCCTTTTAACTTTCGTAAAAGACAAACAATGTAAGGATGTGTTGAATTGAATTGAAGCAAAACCTATAATGGATTAAAAGGAAAACGTAATCCACCCAAATGGTGGCAAACACACATCTTATTTCATTCATCACAACCACTAATGGGCATATTCATAATCAAGGTACTTTAAAGGACAATCTAATGAAAAAAGGACTACAAATGACTATTTTGGATTTTTATTACATTTACTATTTCATGATTATAAGGGATTAGTATATGACTATAACTATAATAATGTCATTTTAATCTATTAAAAAAAATTAATAATAAATTGAATATAATATATATGTCCTTTTGAGTCCTTTTAAATAATTGTAATCCTTGTTTTAATTACAATTTTCATCATAAAGGAATCAAAAGGAATGTATTAAAAAATGCAATTGATTTCAATTTTCTTTCATGGATAAATAATGCATACATCTATGTTTGGAAATTTTCATATAATGCATCTGATTAAATAATATATAACATAAGAATTTTGAAAGCTACATAATCCATTCAAAAAAGGCAATAAGAAGTTTAATGATTTTTTTTTTGTTTGGTTGATTTTTTTGTATTCACTAGACTTAGAATTTGTGGCCCCAAGTGTTGGCAAAATGTGAAGGAAATTTTCATGCAAGAAAACATGTTAAGTTGTTTATATAAGCTTATATACTCATTTTCTGCATTTCTGGTTTTTTACCAAAATATTTATGCATAATTACATACACATGTGAAAAATCACCAAAACCATGAAAATTATCATAATTTGAATTATCAATATCTCTCATTTAAATTTATTCCATTTAAATTCTATATTTGGAAGATAGCAAAAACAAAGTTCTTGAATCATGCGGTCAAAAAGTGGTGCCCTAATTGTGAATATGCCCTAATGTCTCAACTCCTCCATCCTTCATTATTTTTTAGCGCAACACAATAACATTGTTCAATTGCATGAATGGATTCCTTATCAAAGCCTAGCATGGTACCTAGCCCAAAGGTAATATCCCAACCCACATTGCAAAATTCTATTAGGAACTTGCACAAAATAACCCACGTTGGGATCTCCATTCCCTTTGGGCTATCCGGATTGAAACCTAGAATCCAACCTTGGAAAATACACATGCCCCAATTTGACATAAATGATGTAAACATTAAAACCTTTTTTATTGTAGTTGGT
>Ga0116230_10008264_pt1 | contig 10275 bp, 10 predicted proteins | sample S1TSphfallax_3_FD_88678 | JGI IMG/M metagenome (GOLD analysis project Ga0116230, IMG submission 88678) | Host-associated microbial communities from peat moss isolated from Minnesota, USA - S1T2_Fd - Sphagnum fallax MG | ecosystem: Host-associated > Plants > Peat moss > Unclassified | place...
TATTGGTTTTTTTTTATAGTTTTTTTTTTGTTTTTTTGTTTTTTTGGTTGGTGGGGGGTTTTGTTTGGATTTTTTTGTGCGGTTGGGGGGGGGGGGGGGGGGGGGGGAGGGGCATAATTTCAAAATGGAACACCGACTCTAGTAGGTGTTCCATTTTTCAAAATGACTCCCCTTTTTTGATTTAATTTTTTCCTGTGATACTTGATGGATACCTGCTGGGTATCATAGGGAAAAAATAAAACAAATAAAGTAGGTCTTTATGCTCTGTAAAGCCAGGGCTATGGACTTTACCAAAATTTGCAGGCCCTTATTTCAGTGAGACCCATGGCCTTGGGCTTTACCCTAGCTAGAAAGCATTCAAAAAATATTCCTAATGTATTTGGAAGGTACCTTACATCTTTGAATATCTTTGCTAGAAAGGGTATATTGTGTCTAAGTACTCATTAAGAGCGGGACAGATCTTACACCTACTATCGGCACAAGGTTTCTCCCACTCCTAAGAAGTAGATGTTAGAACTAAGAACCCTCACCTCCAACTCCTCACAATCCACATATGTTCAGTAATGGTGAATTCATCATGATATTCTGGAGATAACCAGGTGGTTTGATTAATTGGCTCCTGCCACTAATCTCATAATAACTTCATGTCGGGATTTTGCTAAAGCTGAATATTTTTTCTTGCAGATTAAAAATTGCTAATGGAGTGCAGCTCACACAGACAAGCTCTTCACAGAAAGACAGAGATAAGTGAGAGAGAAACAAAGTTGGCCCGCAGAGAGAGAGAGAGAGAAAGAGACAGAGCCCGACAAGATGGTACACAACTTATTATCATGAACCTTACCGCAACTATAGTGAGCACCACAAAATGTTGCAAATTAGTTATAATAAAATGTTGTCGATTAGTTAATGTTGAGTATTAACTCAGTCATAATAAATTGTTGTGGATTAGTTATGATTTACATCTTCTTAGAACGAAGTACTTTGTTTTGTGTTGTTTTTGCAATTTTTTAATATTACTATTATTTTTATTTTTTCCCACCATCGGTTGAGTCAGTGTTTGTCAGCCATTACAAAACAAAGTTTGTTTCTCGAGAGCTCTCTGGACAGCTTAGGGCTGTGACTCTCAAAAAAACCTATATAACAATGCTGTCATGCTGGACATTGGTCAGAGAGATTGGTCAGTTTTGTGTGCGTTATGCAAAATGTCAAATACGGAGAATAATAAGACTCTATGTTCTAGAAGCTTGTTTTGTTGCCGTGCTGAGGACATATACCCAATGTGGCAGACGACAATAAAAAGACAAAGGTACAATCCTTCTTTTTTTCACAATAAACAATAATTTGGCTCAAATTTTGATTGAATTTTGAGGTCCTTTGTTGTTGCATAATTTTTTACTCTGAAATCACTCTTGATAATAGTGCTACAATTTGGGATTAGTAATTTCTTGTTGAATTCTCTTTTCTTTCAGATCCAAGGGAAGAGACAAGAGACTATGCATCCATGTACTTCATTGTTGGTTACTACAGGATACAAACTTTGGCTTGATTTGGGTCCCAATTTGTGTACTTTTGGGACTAGATTTTTGAAATTGGTGGGATGTAACACTTGCTTACCTATATATTTTGAAACTACTCTTAAGAATTTTTGTAGTGTAGCTGGAGGGCACATTATAGTGCACACTTATTCCTGTGCCTTGTGAGCGAGTGTTCTGTTTTCATGGCAAGCTTTACAAACATGTAAAGCCCTTGCTCTCAGAAGGTTGTATCAATTTTTATGCTGTGTAAGGCCTGCAGGTGAGAGCATTACTGAAATCATGCTTGTGCTTGGCTGTCGCCTTGCATGTCCTTCTTCCAGTAATGCCCTCTCCCTCAGACTTGATCCTACACTTGATGTAGTTGTTTGTAAATTACACTCAAGTAAAACAAAACTAATAGTACTAAAAGTGGATTAGAAAAGAATGCTTCATAAGGTGAAACCACTAGGCTGTATCTCAAGTTGTGATCTCGAATCCTAATAGCTAGGGCTACAATGCATATCATTGGAGTTCACAAGCCCTTCATAAGGGTTGTGAAAACATTTGTGTTCACACTTCCAAACTAATATCAACTTCTTCCACCCTTGTCCCATACTTATTTTAGATGATTTGGATTTAGCATTTTTTTTTAGTGTGTGAAATTTCGCAAAACTGAAATAAATAAATAAATCAGTGAATAAATGATCTGTCACATATTTCATGTTTTTTTCAGGGAAAGAAATTGCCAAATTTCATCACATTTCTACTTGGGTTTTAGAGGGGGACAATTTTTGTATTCGCTTTTTGACTTCATTGTAGAAACTTATTTCCATTTACTGCTAAATCCCTCTTGGGATGCTCACATATGACACAACATTAAAAACTTGAAAAGAAACACTGTTCGGATTGTCTTCCAATAACATTCTCAAAAGACAACCTAATTATTTCAATTTATATCTGCCAATAATATATGAAACTTGGATTTCATCATATTCCAACAATATATGATTAACAACTTGATTACATATTGTTAAATGTTTTTTTTTTGGCATTAAGAATAATTAAGCTTTTTAGGTTTTTTTAAAACTTTTATTTTTGCATAATTCATCCATATCACATCATTCTATTGTCTCTCATGATTTTGTTTCAACTTGCTATGATGGGTAGTTGCATTGCACAAAGAGGTGCTTGTTTTGGAACCAATTACAAAATTTAAATTGAACACATTTTTTTAGTTTAAAAAAGAAGTTACTATTATGATTTTTTGGTGTTTGTTGTTATAATTAGGTTCAAAATTGTAATTTGAAATGCATAAGGTTTTTGTTTCATTACCCTTCATCTTAATCATATAATTGCACAATTAACACAAGTTAAAACTAGACAACCATCAAGTTTTAAAATGCTTTCCTAAAAACTAATTTGGGATTTCCTTTCAATCTTTGATACTTGCATGGGAGAATATTACATGCCCATTAACAATCAACATTTCCAAAATTTAGTGGAATTGGTAAGTCTTTCTTGGCTATCAACAACAATCCATTAATGTATAAACTCCATATAGCTTCAAAAAAATTTAACTATATATGTATTTAATGGTCATATAATTGTTGATTAGGTAGCTTGTGGAACACTTTCATTTTAGTTGTAATTGCTTATAATACCTTGGATAAATTGCAATACCATAGAACAATATGTGAAGTTGGAATTTTGGTTTGTGATAAGAACTCTAGAATTTGAGTGTGCACCATTAGAAATGCTTCCTTAAGTGGAATTTCTAAAATAGGTAATTTGTAGAAATATTTTGGATGTTATTACACAATCATATTTTAACCATAATTATCATGCAAAAAAAAAGAAATGGAGTCAACAAACTTAAGATGAAAATAGGATATAAAAGCAATGTACCGAACCAATATGATATCGCAACCATGTTTGATTCCATTTCAACTTGTGTAAACATGGATATAACATGAACATGTAACACAACCATAAACTTTTGGCCTATAATGTGAACTTTTGGGGTTGAAGGTTTATTTCATTTAACAAAGTGAGTGGTGTGCATTGCGCCTTTGATAGAGGATTGCCTCATCTTTTAGGATTGATTAACCCATGTCCAATTGTTGTTCACATGGAACCTTTCTCCACTTTAATCTTCAAAGTTCTCATTTGAATATTTGTTACTACCACCAAGATTTACATTGGCAGCTATTTCATTCAGGCTCATGCCCAAAGTTATGTTATGACCATCATGCTTTCCTACTCATTGAAGCTTCTCACCACCAAGATTTGCTTCGACAATTGTTTCATTTAGGTTTGTGCCCAAAGTTGTGCCACAATTGTCACACCTTCCTATTCATCAAAGCCTTCTCCACTCTCTCTTCTCATGATGGAGTTTTTTGTAAATTTCTTGTGAATGCATTAAAGTGGTTCAATATAACATAACCATTTAAAAAATTATTATGGTGTTTTCTTTGAATGCCTAGCCCAAGCAATCTCAATTCTATTTCTTATTTGATGTAATTCCAATGGTGTTTGGCATCACATTCTCTTCCTCGTCATTAGTAGTTAGATTTTAATGCAATTTTTTTTTCTTTTTTTTTTGGCTTTAATTCTTGTTCTTGCTAAATTCTAGGTGCTAAAATTGTTCAATTTCACCTTAATGAAACAAATGGTTGGTTTTGCCCTATGGAAAGAACTTTTTCCATCTAAAACAAATTGCCAATGTCCCTTTTTGCTAATGGGCAAGGAAGAGAGAGTTAAGTAGCTCACCTTGCCTTCTTTGGTTTTCTCTCAATAATCTTTGTTTTTTTTTGTGTTCCACATTTAGAAGCAATGGTGACAAAGTTACTTCACCTTGCCACCCGCAACCCTAGCTCCTACACCTTCTTTTCTTTTGTTTGCTCATTTGCTTTTGGTTGGTAGTGAGGAGTTCACCCAATAAGCTCCCCTTGAGAGAATTTTCATTATTGAATAAAGTCGTTGAAGGCCCTTGCTCATGGAGGCACATAGGGATTCTTCTTTCCTTCAAAACCTTTAGAATTCACTTACTTGCCAAGTGTGGGAGGTTCGAGCAACCATCCCCAAGCCCATGCGAAATTTCAAAGATGAAGTTTGCTAGGCATGTTAGTGAGAGGTGTGAAATGACAATGTGGGACCCCATTATGCCCATTTTGTTGCACAACTTGTTATGTGTCAATTGGCAATATATCCATTCTCTTTCATTCACCATGGATGAAGGAACAACCCATACCTTTTCCATTTGGAAAAGGACCAATCCAATCACCTTTCATTCAATACTAACCCCATCCAACCAAATCTTGTTCATCTTGGCACATCCATTTAATGGGACTTTCATAGCCTCTCCCAAATGGATGAATGCAACTTAGATTTCATCCAAATGATGGGCACATTGCCCACCACCCTCCGGGATGATATCTATTAAACACACCTTGATAAGGTTTCTTCCATCTAGCACTTTGCAACATGGGAGACCTAGGTAACAATTCTCACCTCGATATTCACAGCTTTTGGCCTAGCCATTTGGTTGGACCAAATGTTCACAACCTTGGCCGCTTTCTTTCACCCATGAATTAGGCAAGAAATCGCAACTCACACCACACCTAACATAACAGACATTGCCTCAACCCTATACATTTTCATCTTGCCAACATCAAGACCCATTTTAGACCCAACAGTTCGCTTTTGGACCCCCACCAAGGTTTTGTGCATGAGCATTGTTTGCCATGACAATGAACATTTCTCACAAACACTATCCCTAATGAATGGCACAATCCAACCAAAGGATCCAAGGTTTGCCCCTCATGGGAGTTTGGAGTGTTGGTCCATGGGTTGGGTGGAAAGTTATAATAAAGATATTTTTTCTTCATTTCGATTCTTGGGTTATATTTTCTTACATGTAATTTTTGCTTTCCTCCACCTTTCCTCATTATCGCCATTGCCATGTGAATTATCTGCTTTCCTATAATTTTTTCACTAGAAATATCTTCCATTTTTTATACTTTTTTCATTAGTTTTTAGTGAAAGATTGTGAGACAATTGCATTGTTCCAATTAATTGAAAAAATCCCTTGTTTAGTTTTATGTTTCCAAAATTTGGCTTGAATGTTTGAAAGCACATGATCAATAATTTTAACTTTACATTTTTTTCCAATTTTTGTCTATTATTTGCACCATTCTTTGTTATTCTCGATGCTAAGAGTAGAGGATCCAGAATCGTTGAATTACGCAATCAGGTTATTGTGTGTCCCACTTCAAGGAATTAGGGTTTTGATGGCCAATTCTTAAATTTTTGGGTGGCAATATGGTCTGATGTTTTATCACTGCTGGAATTTGATTTCAAGATTTGAGTGACTACATCAATATTAGTTCCTAAAGTTTAATTTGCAATAGAATGAACCTTTCAAAGCATATTTAATTTATAAATCCTAAAGCTAGCCTTGCAAGTGGTGATTAAAAACATTGCTTGAACACCCTACTACATATTGGCCATTGTTGATCATCCATTGTTCTTATTATTATCACGTTTTTTTTTCTTTATTTTTGATGTTGACATTTGAGGATTGAAATATAGAAATCCATGGGGCCAACTTTGAGCTCTGATACTAGCCACTATTGCAAAGATTACAAGAACTCACTACTTTATAATGGCCATCCTTTGTTTTTATTTTTTTCCCTGAATTTTCCCTACTCTTAGTGTTGAGAGTATGCAATTGTCTAAGTAGGTGAGTTAATATCTCTTTTGAAACTAGGAGTCAGGGATAAAAATGCTTGGGGCCTTTGATGGGTTAATTTATTGAAAACAAATTTCAAAGAAATTATTTAATCAAAAATAAATTTTACTATGAATTTTTTATAAATCTTCATGAAATCAATCTTGAAGTTTTTAAAGTAACAACTAATTAATTAACATTATTTTATCCTCAAAAAAAGAATTTTTTATTAAAATGTTAACTTATTTTCAACAAAAATTGTTTTGTTTTAGTCATTTTTTGTATAAACTTTGAACTCAATTTTTGGGATTTAGATTTCAATGAATTGAAGCTAATTACTTGGATCTTTTTCAAAAAAAAATTATTTTATAAATTGGTCATATTAAAAAAAATTCAATTTGTACTAATATGAAACCTCTTGAATGAAATAACACAAGTGCCAAGCCTTAAAATAAAATAAAATGGAGGCACTATCAATTTGGTTGTCAAACATTCATATTTTGAAAAAAAAAAAACTTAACAAGTGGATGGTAGATGTTCATATCAAGTTATCAATTACATGGGTGCACCCACAATCTACACATGCCATACTACATACACATTCTATGAAGTTTCAAGCCCTAGCTCTTGAGTCACAGTTCTCCTTTTGGTTTATAAATTGTTTTACGCTTTATGTTGTTTTTTCATCTGACAATCATTGGTATTGTCTTTCTTTGAGGTGGACATACTGTGTAGATCCAACTTTTCTAGGTGTAATATTCACATCATTGGAATTCATTTTTGTCTTTGGTGTTGGTTTCGTGCTTTCTTCTTCCTCATTTGTCATGTTTTCTTTGAGGCTTCATGGCTCTAGCATCATGCTCTCTTCTTTGTCATCTGACCCCATTATTCTAGCATTTGTGCATGCTATGGGATTCTCCTCCTCCACTAGCTAGTCCATTTCCTTGTTGTATGCAAGTGTTGGTGCTTCATATGGATTGTCCTCTACATTTGATTCATTTCTTGGCCATTTTTTTTCTAAGATTGAATCACTTTTTTTTTGGGTGCTTGGAATCTTAACAAGTAATCGCATTGTCAATGAAATCTTGTTCTAAAATTTTGATTCATCGGGTGTGTTAGCCATGGATTGTCTCTAAGTGGTTGTGGCAAGCTATTCAAAAATTCTGGCATAAACATTTTGATCACTGTCCCATATATCTTGTAGTCCAACAAGTGGTTAGTAGACGCCCAATATCCAACCTTTGCTTGGAACTTTGCATTTACACTTTTAATGCAAAGTTCTTAGTTTTAATTGTCATTTCTCAACATGTCGTCATTTTCGACTATCATACGCCCTTTGTGGTTTTGGGCCGATCTTATCATTTGATGATTCATCGAATGGTTTAAGACTTTGTTCTTTAATTATTGTGGCACCTAGGCTCGCCTACTTGGAATTGTATATAATTTTTTTTAGGTTTCATGAATTTTGTTGGTAGCAAGTTGCCAAGGGTTACCAAGTCTTGTATTGACAAATCACTCAGTAAGCTTGTGAAAAAATGTTCTGGAATTGACCATTTCAAATTTGCACATTCTTTGAAGAGATTCATGGCATGTGTAAACATTGCCAATTTGTAATCTTCCACATTTTCCTTGGAAATGTTTACTGTTTGTTTGACTAATGAAATATTTCTTTGTTTATTTTTGCAAACATCATGCTGCCCATTCATCTGTTTTGCCAATTACCCTTTTCCATTTTGTTCCCCATGTTCTAATTCCAACAAATGTCCGAGGGGGTCTAGTTTGGTATCATATTTTGGATATTCAAACGATTTTTTTATCATTTCGCAAATTCTATCTAATATGATTGAAATTAATGTGTATTTAATCACTGATTCCAAAGTCTTTGGTCTATGACATTTGGTGTCAATTTCTTCCTTTCCATTATAGAATAAAGGTTGCAGGTTTCAAGATTGTAGACACATGGTAGAGGTAGAAAGTATTCAAATGGGTAATAAGGATGGAGTAAATACAACTTTAGATATAGATTAGGAAAATTAATAGTAAAGGGGGAAAATTACAATTTGATTGTATAAGTTGCAAGAATGGTGTTAGATGCAAGAGGTTGAGAATGTGAATGAAATAACAAATAAATTGAAATGGTATAAAATATGTAAAGTGTTAGCGACTACCTAGTATTGTTTCAATTCCTAATGGGCACATGTTTTTTCATGGTGAATGGATAATGTATGGATCTACACATACCTCTTCGTGGGTCACTTGGTTTATCGTCAGACATTGTTTTAATTCCTAATGGGCACATGCTTCTTAGTGGTGAATGGGTAGAGTATGGATTGGTAAATACCTATTGGTGGTTCAACATGTTTATATGCCATTAATCTGGATTTAGTTAAAAATTTTAAATGGTTTAAATGTTGTAGAAATTCATATTAAGGAAATATGAAGTATAACTTGAAGTATTGTATTAACATTTCATGTGTTGTATGTCCCAACATGAAATTATTCCATCTTGTTTCTTTTGTTCAGTTTTTCACAACAATTTTGTTGCCAATGTTTATTTGAAAGTTCATCCATTTTTTCATCAATGAAAATTGTTCATCCATGACACTTGTCAAAATATTTTTCTACATCATTAAATATTTTGTCCTATGTGTCAATTAATATTCCGTCTATGTCAACAAGATATTATTGAAAAGATTCCATTGGGTTCACTTGTTCATGCTCACGTTCACACGCTCATAATATAACATTCTTGCATATGTGACTTTCACTCACAACCATAAACATTCATTTAAATGTTGTTCATCTCATTTTGGTCTAGAATTAAGAACTGACATTTGGAACGGTCCAATCAAAGAAAGGAAGGGTTTTTGTCCATCCAACATTCACTTCATGACACAGGTTACATTGACCAACTCAATTGGGACTCAAATGAATGGATTTGGAATGATTACAACAGCTGTAGTACCACCACCTTTTTCGATTATTCTTCAAAATAGGGCTATTGACTTAGCATGCAACAAAGTTAGTGTTAACCTTGTAAATATTAATTTGTAAATATTAATTAAATATTAACATGAATTAAACATAGATTTGACTTTTATAAGTGTTAATTTGTAGTTATCTTGCTAGTTAGATGTTACCATGCATCAAGTACAATTTTTACCATTGTAGGTGTTAAATCAAGATTTGAATAAATGTTAACTAACTAGTTAGGAGTCAATATATTAATTCCTACTTAGTTAAGTAACCATTTTAGTTACTAGTTAGTGCTCCACATTTGAATTAGTGTTAGATTTTTTATTTAGTTACAAATAAAAACCACCTAACCTATTAAGGAGGTAATTTTGAATCTTTTTAATTTTTGTTCATTTGCAATAACATTCATAAAGTTTTTTTGTTATCTTTTGAATTTGAATCTATACATTGTGGTCAATTTGAACATGCATGCATAGGAATAATGAAATTATTGTCTACATGTCATCTTTTAGAATTTTATATTTTGTCTATTAACAATTGGGTTTATCTTCCCTCCTTAAGAATCTTTCGATCTTCACCACAACAAAGGGAAAAATTGAAGCCTTTTTTTAGACACATTTGGCATAACTCCTAGCCTAGGAAGTGATTATGTTGATCTGGCTTGTTTTCAATGGTGGACTTATAGTAGCATTTTAGTTTAACAAAATGGGCGTTGACCCCATTTGTTGCATATGCAATAGTTAAACCATTGAGATGCTTGCCCATTGCCTCCTTAAATGCCCTAAAATCTAGTTTGCTCGGGAAGCTTATTAGCATGTCTACAATTGACTTGGCATCCTTCAACCTAAGTCTTGGTACCCTACCTTTTTAAGGGATTTGTTGCTTCAATCCGTAGAAACTCTTGCCCCCAACTTTTTCAACTCTTTCACATTTGAACACTAGCCCATCAACATTTGTGATCTTTCATCCTTTACTTTGTTTGGATCCGATAATATGCACTCAAATATACAAAACACCATTTGTATACCCACATTTTGCATAGGGCGTGGACCATGA
>Ga0116230_10008266_pt1 | contig 10268 bp, 8 predicted proteins | sample S1TSphfallax_3_FD_88678 | JGI IMG/M metagenome (GOLD analysis project Ga0116230, IMG submission 88678) | Host-associated microbial communities from peat moss isolated from Minnesota, USA - S1T2_Fd - Sphagnum fallax MG | ecosystem: Host-associated > Plants > Peat moss > Unclassified | place: USA...
TTGCGGAGGCGAAGTCTTGATTGAGGTACGCGGTGAATAGCGCGGCCAGCGCGGGATTCTCGATAATCACATGCCAGTCCCGGTCCTCGGTCGCGGGCGGCGCCGCCGGATCCGGCTCGTTGCTGTTGTTGAGGTTGCCGCTCGACAACCACAGGGCCGAATTGTCGCGGACGATCACCTTGATGTGATAGGCGGACGGAAAAATCCATGCGGTGACCAGGGCGTCGCTCTTCGTCAGAGCACGCACAATATGCGCACGGCCTTTGAGGGCGGCCTCGAGCGCTGCCACGGTTTGCGAATCCGTCTGATTGCGCGTGGGATTCGGTGCGGGGTTGTCGAGCACCAGTTGCAGGGTCTTTTTGCCCGAGAGCACGCTGATGAATTGCCTGAGCAGCGGCCCCGACGTGAAATCGTACATGCCGACCACCAGGGACTTCTGGGTGGCGCCGAGAAAGGCGGTGAGCGTCGCGAAGCCGGCATCGGGACTGACACAGGCGGTGATGGTGGTGGTGAGCGTCAGCGGTGCGAGCGGTTGACCGGGCGCGGGCACATAAGGAATTTGCGGCTTCGCAAGCTGCGTCGACCCGTGCTCCGCGAGCAGCCGGCCACCGGGCAACTCACGCTCGTACGACCATTGTGGCGCGGCGTTCTCCGGGCGACCGAACGCCTGCGTCAACGACGCGGCCGCGGGGTCGCTGGCGCGCAGCCGTTGCTGCGGCGTTGCTTCGCGCACGTCCACGCGAATGCCGCCGAGCGATTGCGGCAGCAGATCAGCGGCGGGCAGGTCGCGGGTCTTGGTATGCACCGTGGCCACGATGGCGACACGGCCGGTCAATCGATGCTGGGTGATTTCGAAGCCCGGGCGCACGGTGAGCACGCCAGGTCGTGCCAGTTTGGCGAGATTCCGGCGGATGATGCGGTCGATGGCGGCGGCAGTGGGCGCGGCTTTTTTTATCATGACGCCGCGAATGTAGGGCGGATCTGTGACAATTTGCCGGTGGTGCGTGCGCTCTGCACCTGCGCGGCCGCGCGGTAGCCCCACCACGAGGCCTCCTCGAACAGTGACAGCCCGGACAAGTCCGAATGCGCGAAAAAGATCGGTCCTGCGGCAGCGCGCAGCGCGAGGCGCCCGGGATTGCCGAGAAAGCCGGGCGCGGGCACGGCCATGGCGTGGGCGCGCACGGTGATGGCGACGCGCTCGACGCACAGCGGCAGACGCCAGCCGTAGGCGAGGTCGAGGTCGCGCGCCGCGGTGCGGGTCAACTCGGCGACGCTGGCCGTGTCGAGCCAGTGCCGCGCCGCCTCGGGTGCGAGATCCGACAGCGCATGGTAGGCGGTGAAGGCGGTGCGGGACGGTGGTCCTACGCGAATGTCCTGGTGTGTGGATACGACGTAGCCCAGACCGGGTTCGCGGTAGACCACGTTGTCCCACGCGAGCGGTGAGCCGGAGCGTTCCTCGGGAAAGGCGCGCAGGATGAAGTTCGACACCAGCCACGGCGCATAGGCGGGCACATCGCGCGCGGCTATGAAGCCGTGCCCGACGGGATCGGTCAGCACGTGTTGCAGCACGAACAGCGGCATGGCCGCAATTGCGTGCCGGGCCTTGACACGCACAGTGCGCCACGTGCCGTGTTCTTCGGTAACGCACAGGGCTTCGACACCGTCGGCCACCGCGCCGAGTCGCGCGACGCTGCCGGGCAGCGTGCGTTTCGCGGGCGCGGCGGCGTCGAGCCGGGTGGCGAGGGTGGCCAATCCTTCGGGCCAGGTGAGCACGGCGCCGCGTTCCGCGTTGGCGGCTTGGGCATTGCGGCCGCAAAAATAATGCAGCCCCGCCCAGGCCGAGATCTCGTCGGCATGCCGGCCGTAGTCGTCGCGGCAACAATAGTCGAGGTACCAGCGCAACGTGGGTGCCTTGAATCCGCCGGCGTCGAGCCACGCGTCGAAGGTCACCCGGTCGAGCGCGCGGAAGCGCTCGTCGGTGGACGAGAGTTCGAGCGGCACGACGAAGGCACGGCGGCCGTCGCCGCCACGGGCGTTGGCGTACTCCTCGACCAGCGCAAAGAAGCGGTCGTGTTCCGCCCGCTCGGCCGCGCTCACCGCCTCGCGCGGCAGGTAGCCATCCTGCCACGCGCCGCGAAACAACACCCGCTCCGCCGGCGCATGCACCAGATAGCGCTCGTCGAACGTGGGTTGCACGCCGAACGGATCGGCCTGGATGATGCCGAAGTCCTCCAGCATCTCGCGAATGTGCAGGGATTCCCGTGACGGCAACGGCAGGTAGTGGGCGCCGGTGGGAAATTGCAACGCACCGTCCCTGCCGCCGGCGGCGTTGCCATGCGGCTCTGGCCCCGGCACCAGCAGCACGTCACGCACGCCGCGCTTGGCGAGTTGCCAGGCCGCCGTCAGGCCCGCGATACCGGCGCCGGCAATGAGCACCTCGGTCTCGATGGTCTCCGTGGGTTCGGGCAGGGTGTGTGCGTCGCGCAGCCAATGGCCTTGCTCGCGTCCCGGATAGGCCGCGGTCGACTCGAGGCGTTGCTCGTGCCAAAAGACCCCCGCCGCGCCCGCGGCCAACGCGCTCGTGCTGAGTATGAACTCCCGGCGCCGCATCAGCGGATCACCCGATGCCAGTCCTCGTCGAAGTAGCGCACCAACGCCTGGGTATTCAGGTGATTCGCCTCGACATCGAGCCGCTGCATGTCGGCGGGAAAGGAAAACATCTCGGCGGTGAGCTTGCCGTCGACGTAGCGCATGGGCAGGCGGTAGTGGGTGGGCGGCACGAAGCCGCCGCCCGCGTTCGCGAGGATGAAGCCCCACTCGCCGAACGAGGGCACGTAGGTATGGTAGGGATAGGTGTCGAAACCGGCGGCCCGCAGCGTCGCATCGATGCACCAATAGGCATGCGGCGCAAAGTACGGCGAGGTGGCTTGGACCACCACGACGCCGTGGGCCGAGAGGCGCTTCTTGAGGAGCGCATAGAAGGGCACGGAGTACAGCTTGCCGAGTGCAAACGTGGAGGGATCGGGAAAGTCGACGAACGCTACGTCGAAACTCTCCTGGTTCTCCTCCACCCAGCGCGCCGCATCGGCGTTGATGAGCCGGACGCGCGGATCGTGGAACGAATCATGATTGAGCGCGACCAAGGGCGCCGAGGTCGAGAACAGCCGGGTCATCTGCGGATCCAAGTCGACCAGCGTCACCTGGCGCACGGTGGGATAGCGCAAAATTTCACGTAACGCCAGGCCGTCGCCGCCGCCCAAGATCAATACCGAACGCACACCGGGCTGCGACTCCATGGCGGGATGCACCAGTGCCTCGTGATAGCGGTGCTCATCGCGCGAGGAGAACTGTAGGTTGCCGTTGATGTACAGCCGCAGGTCGTCGTGCCAGCGGGTGATGACGAGACGTTGATACGGCGTCGTCAGTGCATGCACGATTTCATCGCCGTACATGCCGCGCTCGCCCCAATAGACCAGGCGGTCCGAGGCCATGAAACCCGTCGCGAGAACGACGAGCACGATGGCGGCACGCAGCACCCGGCGCCGCGCCCCGGGGACGGCCGTGCCGAAAGAATGGATGGTCCACAGCGCCACCGCGACATTCAGCATGCCGAACAGAAATCCGGAGCGGGTGAGGCCCAAGTGCGGGGCCAGAACCATAGGAAACAGCAGGGCGACCGCAAGCGCGCCGAGATAGTCAAACGTGAGCACACGGCTCACCAACTCGGCGAACTTGGCCTGACGGGCATGCAGCGCGCGCATCACCAGCGGGATCTCCATGCCTACCAACGCACCAATCAGAAATACCAGCACGTACAGCAGTGCGCGAAACGGGGTCGCGAGCCAGGCAAAGGCGAGGAACAACAGCGCCGCGGACAGTCCCCCCACCAGGCCGATCGCCAGTTCTACATCGACGAACCGGGCGAGCACGTCGCCGTCGCGAACGAATTTCGACAGATGCGCACCGATGCCCATCGCGAACAGATAGCAGCCGATCACGGTCGAGAACTGTAAAATCGAGTCGCCGAGCAGGTAGCTCGACAGCGCGCCGGCAATCAATTCGTAGGCCAAACCGCAGGACGCGACAAAGAAGACGGAAATTACTAGAATACGGTCGAGGGTGGGGCGTGCGACAGGGAGTGTATTCAAGCCGGTGGACATCGTGGTCAATTATGCCTTGCACCTGGTCGCCGCGGGGTTATTGCTGACGGTGTTTTTCGTGGTGTACAGCTGGGCGACGCCGTTCGATGAAATGACGCTCATCCGCCAGGGCAATGTCGCGGCGGCGCTGACCTTGGGCGGCGCGCTGATCGGCTTTTCGATGACCGTCGCCTCCGGGCTGATCCACACCGACTCGCTGCGCTCGTTCGTCGCCTGGTCCGCAGCCGCGGCGGCGGTCCAATTGCTCACCTATGTCCTCGTGACGCATCTTTTGCACATGTCGAAGCAGCAGATCGAAACCAACAATGTGGCGTTCGGCGTGCTGCTGGCGTCGATCTCGATATCCGTCGGCGCGGTCAGTGCCGGCGCGCTGTCTTGAAGGATCGTACTTAGGATCGAAACGGAGGTTGTCATGAGTCTCGGATCGTTCATCAAGAAACAATTCATCGACATTCTGCAGTGGAATGAAGACGCCGACGGTGTGCTCGCGTGGCGCTATCCCATGCAGGATTTCGAGATTCAATACGGGGGGTCGCTCACCGTGCGCGAATCCCAGGTGGCGGTGTTCGTCAACGAGGGCAAGATCGCGGACGTGTTCGGGCCCGGCATGCACAAGCTGACCACGCAAACGCTGCCGGTGCTCACGTACCTCAAGAACTGGGACAAGCTGTTCGAGTCGCCGTTCAAGTCGGACGTGTATTTCTTCAGCACGCGCCTGCAGACCGGACGCAGGTGGGGGACGCCGCAGGCGATCACCATCCGCGACGCCGATTTCGGCATGGTGCGGCTGCGCGCTTTCGGCATGTACTCCTATGGCATTACCGATCCGCGCAAGTTCTTCACCGAGATCAGCGGCACGCGTGCCGTGTACACGCGGGACGAGGTCGAAGAACAACTGCGCGGCATTTTGCTGTCGACGATGGCGACCTCGTTGGGGGCTGCCGCGAAACCATTTCTCGACCTGGCCGCCAATCAGACGCTGCTCGCGGAACAGGTCAAGGGGCCCATCCAGAGCGCGTTCGAGCGCTACGGCCTCACGCTCGACGTGTTCAACGTCACCAGCATCAACCTGCCCGAGGAACTGCAGGCCGCGCTCGACAAACGGATCGCGATCGGCATGTCGGGGGATCTCGACAAATTCACGAAGTACCAGGTGGCCAATGCCATCCCGTTGGCTGCGCAAAACGAGGGCGGCATCGCGGGCGTGGGCGCGGGACTCGCGGCCGGCGCGGTACTGGGACAAACCATGGCAAACGGACTCTTGGGTGGTGGTGGTGGCGGCGGTATGGGTGGCGCCACTGTCGCGGCAACTGCTCCCGCGGCTCCCGCGCCGGCGGCTGCTCCGGCGGGGCCGGACCCCGAGGCGCGCTTGGGTCAGCTCAAGAACCTGGTCGACAAGGGTTTGATCTCGGCCGCCGAATACGAGGCGGCGAAGGCTGAAGTGATCCGCAAACTGGTGGGCTGAGCGACCCGCCGAGATGAGCCAAGTCGCGTGTCCCGGCTGCGGCGCCCCGGTGGAGTTCAAGTCCGCGGCGTCGGTCATGGCGGTGTGCGAATATTGCAAGACCACGCTGCTCAAGGACGCGGGCTCGGTGCGCGATCTCGGCAAAATGTCCGACGTCCTGGAGGACTATTCACCGCTGCAGATCGGCACCTCGGGACGGGTGGCGAGCGGCGCGTTTTCGCTGGTCGGACGGATCCAATATCAGTATTCGGACGGCTATTGGAACGAGTGGTACGTGCTGTTCGAGGACGGCCGTGGGGCGTGGCTCTCGGATGCCTCGGGCCAGTATGCGCTCACCGCCACCGCCACGCTGCCCGCGCCGGCGCCGCCGTTCGCGGGGCTCGCCCCGGGGCGAACCTTTGCGTACGCCGGCAGGACCTACACCGCATCCGATGTGCGCAGCGCGCGATGCACGGCGGGCCAGGGTGAATTGCCGTTCGCCGTGGGCCAGGGCTACGAGGCGCGCGTCGCCGACTTCCGTGCCGGCGAGCATTTCTTGAGCCTCGATTACTCTGCCGCCGAGGTGCAACTGTACGCCGGCATCGCGCTCGCGCTGGATGATTTCAAGCCACAACTGCTGCGCGATGCCAGTCAGATCTCTGATTCGGCCGGACGCTTCCGCGGCAAGGTCGCGGCACTATCCTGCCCGTCCTGCGGCGCGCCAGTGAGTGCCGCCACCGGCGTCACGGTGCACCTCATCTGCCCGAGCTGTCATGCGGAAGTGGATACGTCGGGGGACACGGCCACGGTGCTGGCCGCGGGTGCCGCGGTCGCGGCGGTGCCGTTCACGCTCGAACTCGGCGCGCGGGCCGACATCGACGGCGCGAGTTACACGGTATTGGGCAGCATGCGCCGTGCCGATGACGAGGGCTCCGCGTGGAGCGAGTATCTGCTGTACTCGGCCGGCCGTCGCTTCATCTGGCTCATCGAAACCGAGGACGGTTGGCGGCGCGCGCAGGTTCTTGACCGTTGGCCGCAGTGGGACGGCGGCCGCAGTGCGCAGTTCGACGGCCGGGTCTTTAACCAGAGCAGCAACTACCGGGCGCACGTGACCTTCGCGGCCGGCGCCTTCAATTGGCGGGTGCATGTCGGGGATGCGCTGCGCGTCAGTGAGTACGCCGCCGGCAGGGACAGTCTCGCGGCCGAAATCGGCGCCGAAGAGCTGACCTGGTCGTTGTCGACGTCACTGTCGCTCGATCAGGTACGCGCCTGGTTCGGCATGCACGTGCATGCGCAGACGCAGCCCCATCCGCGCTATGTGGAGACCGCCAACAAGCTCGTGATCGCGCTGTTGGTGTTGAACGCCATCCCGTTGCTGGTTGCGCCCGATCCTGCCTGGGTTTATACCGCGCTCGCGGCGGGGGCCGTGTATCTGCCGGCCTACTTTCTCGATCGACTGGATGCGCCGCAACCATGAGAAACAAGTTCCTCGCCTATGCCGTCGTCGTGCTTTTGGTGAGTTCCATGGCGAGTTGGGGAAGCATGAGCCGGCGTGCGATGGGCGGCCAGGGCAGCGGCAATTCCTGGTATGGCGGCGGCTCCAGCGGCGGTGGCTGGGCCAGCGGCGGTGGCGGCGGCCACAAATGAGCGCGGACCTGGTTGCGCAGTCCCCGAAGGCCGCGATCGGGCAGCACCTGCTCGCGGATCTGTACGGCATCGCACCCGCCTTGCTGCGGGATGCGCCGGCGTTGGCGGCGGTGCTGCGCAACGCGGCCGAGGCCGCCGGCGCGCATCTGCTCGCGAGTCATTTTCACAGCTTCGGCACCGACGACGGCGTGACGGGCGTGGTGCTGCTCGCCGAGTCGCACATCTCGATTCATACGTGGCCGGAGTTCGGCTTTGCCGCGGCCGACATCTTCATGTGCGGGCGTTCGCACCCCGCTCGTGCTCTGGCGGTGCTGGTGGCTGCGCTCGCACCGCTGCGTCAGGAAGTCAGCACGGCGGCGCGGGGCGTGCGCCCGGGCTGCTGACGTTCAGGAACTCCCCGATCGGGCCGCGCAGCGTGTTTCTGTGAGCACGGCACTGCTGCAATGCGCAAGGCGGTCTGCGACCGCGAAGACCACGGACGAGTGTTAACTGCGTCATGGTGTCCACTCAAAAAATCTGGCACGCCTCTCGCACGCCTGCGCAGGGTGCGTTGGGGGCAACCGACTCTTGCCCAATCTCACGTCAGGCAATGTCCTAGCGCCATCAGGGTGGTGCTCTAGTCGCACACCGGCGACAGGTGGCACCCCAGATTTGCGTGATGTTCAATGGCGGCTCGCATCAAACAACAACGGTGTAGAACCATGAATGTTTTGTCGCGGCTGTCGGTGGGTCTGATTGCAGCAACCTGGGGCTTGGTGGCGATGGCCGCGACTCCGTCGGTGGATGGCTCCAACGTGTTTGCGCAACCGTCGATCATCGACGCCGAGGGAAACACCTGGACGGTGAACGCCGGCGTGATCGAGAAAAATGGGGCGCGCGTCGGCACCAACTACAACGTGATTTTTCTGCTCGAGTACTACCAGGTCTTCTATCACGAGAACACCGCCGACGAATGGTTCAAGTGGACCGGAGCCACGTGGGCGCCGACCAGCGATCCGCGCGTAATCTCGGCGAGCGGTGCGCGCATCGGTATGGGCAACGACCTGGTGGTCGACGCCGGCAAGCACGTGTGGACGCTCGCCGCCAACGGCTATGCATACAAGGATGGTGAGCGTGCGGGCAGCAACTACAACACCATCACGGTCCTCTACTACGACAACGTCATCTACTGTGAAAACACCAGCGACGAATGGTACTCGTGGAACGGCTGGACATGGATCAAGGTGTCGGGGGATCCTACCGTATCCAAGAGGCAAGGCACGTCCACCAACGGTAGCAGCATCGGCGTCGGCAGCGGCACGCTGGTCGACGCGGCCGGCAACGTATGGACGCTGCCCGCCAGTGAGATCGCCTACGTGAACGGCACGCGCGCCGGCGGCAACTACAATTCGATCCTGCTGCTCTACTACAACGCCGCTGTTTATTCTGAGAATACCACCGCCCAGTGGTATTCATGGAACGGCTCGACGTGGCATCGGCTGGCCGGCGATCCGCGCGGCCCGACCCTGAAGCAGACCGTCATCTACACCTCGCCCGTGTGTCCGGCGAGCAACCCGGGCTGCACGCCGCAATTCGAGTTGAACTCGAGCGTCACCTTCACGCAGGTGACCACCAAGGGCAATGCGATCTGGGTGGCCGCGACCGTCAGCGATTATGGCGGCATCCACACGATCAGCGTCACCGACTCGCAGAACAACACCTATCAGGATCTCGGCCAGGTGAACGACGGGGCGCCGGGCTCCCAGTCGGTGGCACAGTTTTACGCCGGCAACATCGCGGGCGGCGCGGATACGATCACCGTGACGTGGTCCGCCGACAACTATAAGGGCGTGGTTGCCGCGGAAATCGCCGGGGTGCAGGCGGCGCCGCTGGTGAGCGGTGCCGTCGTCGTGCAGGATGGCAATCTCTCGGCGGGCAACGACAACGTGAGCGGCGGCGCGATCGCGGTGAACTCCGCCACCTCGCCGGCTTTCATGGTGGCCCTGACCATGGATACCGATGGCGGCGGCAGCGACGTGGGCGGCAGCGGCTATTGCGCCGTGCCGGCCGGCACCGGCTTTGCGCAGGTGCTGCAATTTTGGAACTGGGCACCGAGCGGGCAGGCGGCCTGTAATCTCGCGACGCTCGAGACCAAGACCCTGGGCAGCGCCAGCGCGCCGGCGGGTACGTTCACCAGCACGCATCTATCCGACCCCTACGTTACCGCCTCCGCGGTGTTCCATTGATTTGCTCAACGCGGAGCGACGCGCCATAGCGTCAGTGCAGAGGAGCGTCCTTCCGCGGTGTACACGGTGTTGTCGACGGTCTGCCAGAGGCGATTCGCTCCGAGCGGCTCGCCGGTGTTGGGATTGACGTCGAAGCGGGGAAAATTACTGCTGGAGATGTCGAGCCGGATGCGGTGACCTCGCTTGAACAGGTTGGCCGTGTCGAACGGGCGGATCTGCAAGCGGACCACCTCGCCGGGGGTCAGCAGGTTGCGGGTCGGGGAGCCATCACGATAGCTCGCGCGCAGGATGCCATCAGTCAGGTTCATGTCGAAACCCTGCGGGTAATCCGCGCTCGGCGGATAGACGTCGACGAGCTTCGCCGTGAAATCGGTATCGACGCCGCTTGAGGCGGCGTACAGGGTGATCTCGACCGGTCCGGCAAATGCGGTGTCGTGCTCGAGCGGTGCCGATTCAAAGACGAGAACGTCACTGCGCGAGTGCAGCGGCAGATAGGGCGGCCGTGAACCGGGCATGTCGGGCCGTTCCCGCTGATCGTAGGCGCCGTCCTTGAGGCGCTTCGAGACGCCGCCGCCGATGGTGGGCACGGGGTGCAGCGGGTCGAACCGATAAGTGATCGATTCTGCGCCGCCGTGCGTCGGTGGCGTCGCGTTCAGCGTGCCATCGGCGTTGAGGTAGAGCGTGGTGCGCTGCGCACCCGCGGGCGGCCAGTTGTCCGCGTCGCGCCAGGAGCCGCCGTGGCGCAGGCGGCCGTGCTCGTCTTTGTGCCCATCGCCGCCACCCATCAGAAAA
>Ga0116230_10008270_pt1 | contig 10264 bp, 9 predicted proteins | sample S1TSphfallax_3_FD_88678 | JGI IMG/M metagenome (GOLD analysis project Ga0116230, IMG submission 88678) | Host-associated microbial communities from peat moss isolated from Minnesota, USA - S1T2_Fd - Sphagnum fallax MG | ecosystem: Host-associated > Plants > Peat moss > Unclassified | place: USA...
CAAGGACAATCCTGGAGCCAGCCGTATGCACTGGCGTCGCATGGTTCGCGATGCTGAGGTGTATGCGCGAGGAGACGTCCGCCATCGCGATCACAAAACCATCCACCTGGATGGTTGGCATCGTGTTTACATGAACCGCGAACGCTTTGCCAAGCACGCAAAGCAGATCGCGTTTCTGGACTAAGACCGTCCGGCGCAAAGCAAATTAGCTGCGCGCCGGACACCACCTTGTTTCCACGGAACTAACGAATAGAAAGAATCAAATGATAGAGCAAACAGGCGAGGTGCGTGTGATCGCGTCGTCGCGAAATTGGATTGAAGGCGCGGCAGTCCAGCAGCTTGAGAAGACCGCCCAATTGCCGGGGATGCGCTTCGCAGTCGGGATGCCGGATCTGCATCCCGGTAAAGGCAGTCCCATCGGTGCCGCATACGGTTCCGATGGCTGGCTTTATCCCCACCTGGTTGGAAATGATATCGGTTGCGGTGTCGGGTTGTGGAAAACAGAGCTGGCAGTTCGACGGAGTAAACCAGATGCCTTGGCTGATCGGATGAGAGATCTGGATGGTGCCTGGGACGGTGATATCGAAGCGCTTCTTGCAAATAAAGACATTCAGCCCACTGCATATGACCACTCCATTGGGACAATTGGGGGCGGAAATCACTTTGCAGAGCTTCAGAGGATAGAGCGGCTTGTGAATCCGACAGCTTGCGAACAGCTTGGAATAGTGAGCGAGGCCGTATACCTGTGTGTTCACAGCGGGTCGCGCGGACTTGGTGAGGCAATTCTGCGAGAGCACACCGGGACATACGGTGCGAAGGGGTTGCCGGCAGGAAGTTCGGAGGCTATCGACTATTTTGAACGTCATGAGAATGCCAGGCGATGGGCTGTTTTCAACCGAGAGATAATCGCCGCTCGCGTATCAGCACGATTGAGAACTGCGGCTGCCGGCATTTTTGACTGCTGTCATAACTCGGTTGAAGCAATCGAAATGGCAGACGTGAAGTATTGGATTCATCGAAAGGGAGCGGCGCCTTCCACCAAAGGTCCGGTGGTGATCCCTGGTTCGCGGGGCGCGTTCACATATGTTGTGCGTCCGATCAACCCCACTGAACGGAGTGGCTATTCGCTGGCTCATGGCGCTGGCCGGAAATGGTCACGAACGGACTGCAAAGCACGCCTGGAAAGACGGTACACCGCCAAGGAACTTGGCCGGACTGAACTGGGCAGCCATGTTATTTGCGAGGACAAAGAGTTGCTGTATGAGGAAGCGCCACAAGCATACAAGAGCATTGACGTTGTTATCGAAGACCTGGTGCAGGACGGCTTGGCTGAAGTGATTGCCACCCTTAGGCCGCTTGTTACTTATAAGGTGAGGCGATGAGCGAACGGCCTCACGAATTGCTGTTACAGATAACCGCGGGGAACGGCCCGGTTGAGTGCGCCTGGGCTGTCATGCGGACGATGAAGAAGCTGCTGAAAGAGGCTGAACAGAATGGCCTTCGCGTCAGATTGATCGAAATTGAGCGAGGGCCAGAGAAGGAGACGGCAAACTCGGTGCTGGTTTCCGTGTCTGGATCAAAGGGCGTTGCTATCTTTGCCAACGGATGGCGTGGCACGGTGCTATGGACAGGGCAAAGTCCATGGCGGCCGGATCACAAGCGAAAGAACTGGTTTGTCGGCATTGATGTATTGGACCTGGCCGACGAATCCCGATTCGATTCCAAAGAACTTCGCTGGGAAACCATGAGAGCCAGTGGACCGGGTGGGCAGCATGTCAACAGAACTGAATCGGCAATACGGGTGACACACGTTGCATCGGGGATTCAAGCCGTGGCGTCAGAAGAGCGCTCACAACACAGTAATCGAAAGCTGGCTCTGGCGAGACTATCAAAGAAGCTTTGTGACTTTAAGGCCAGACAAGACGATGCCGTCCGTGCCCAGCGGTGGCGGACACAGCGTCAAGTGGAGCGAGGCAATCCTGTTCGCACTTGGAGATTTGAAGATGCGGATGAGTGAACGCCCGAAACTGGGGGCAGATAGAGGGGCTTATACAGGGCTGCGCCCGCAAGCGTCTACTTCAAGCGGGTATGCCCCTGTATTGGCGACGATGCAGACGCTTTCCTAAACCCTTCGCCGTTTGAACGAAGCCGCCCTTGCGTCCGTCGGCTCTGGGCGAATTGTCCGGCACTCGGACAAAGCAGCACTGGAGGAGCCTCGCGCGTTGAACAAAGCCGTCCGCAGTGTCTGAGCCAACCGACCCTGACGGCGTGCGCTGTACTGTATCCACCGGTCCCGCTTCTTCAGCGCTCTGCCCCGCGCCGTCAAATCCCTCGATGGTCGACCCTCCTGCCGTGTCTTTTCTTTACACCGGCCAAGGCGTTCGCGCTATGGATTGAGTTTTGATACGGTGTCGTCAAGCGCTTCAAAAAGCAGGCGGTCCCCGTATCAAAACTCGCCATAAAATGAGATCACCAGATCAGGTAAGTCGTTGATAATACATGGTGGGCGCGCAGGGACTCGAACCCCGGACCTCCTGCGTGTGAAACTCCCTGGTTAGGTCTATCTCATTCATTCTTTAAGCGGCCTGTCAGTCGTTTTATCCCCTTCAGCGGCCAGTTCGGCGATTATTGCACTGAGATTTGCTCAACGTTCAGGAGTTCGCTATGAACTCCGCGAAGGAAATTGCGGGCACTCTTACCTGGACTCATGCGATTGAGCATGAAGCCACCCAAGTACAGCTAATCCGCGAACGCCGCGTTTCCGGTGAGCAAGATGTCGCTTTTGGCGCTCGGCCATTCATCCTGTGCGGCATGCCGATCAGACGGCTGCCCAAAGGAACCTTGAGTTACCGCCGTCGTAACGGCAAGTTCTTCCTGGAAATTGTCGGCCATCCCGAATGGGGAGTTCCTTTTGGACAGGATCGGCTCGTTCTGCTGTACCTCGCCACGAACGCCATTCGGCATAAAAGTGCGACGGTCTGGTTTCGCAGTGGTGCTGAAATTCTTCTGGAGTGGGGAATGCCCACGAATGGCATTTACTACGACCGCCTGATGGTGGCTTTTCAGCGGGTATTCGGAAGCACCATGTTTTTCGGAAGCTCCGAAGACCAAAGGGAAACGAAGGTTTGGGAATGTTCCCGCATCCATTTCTTTGATTCGATGAAGTTGTGGGGCAGGAATAAGGACAACAAGACCGGGCCGCTACAGGACAACAGCGTCACGCTATCGCCCGAATTCTGGAAGGAACTTCAGGAACATCCGATTCCGGTGGATGCTGAAGTCGTCCGAATGCTGGCCAGTAACCCAGGCTGCCTTGATCTCTACACCTGGCTGACGTGGCGTTGTCATCAGGCCAAACGTCTGGAGCGCATCCCGTTGTTCGGATCGTTTGGCCTGGCAGCTCAACTCGGCGTCCAGACTTACACGCGGGAACGTAAGTTTCGTGAACGGATTCGTGGTTGGCTGAATCTGGTTCGGCTTTATTGGCCGGAATGCCCGGCGATTGTTTCTTCGAACGGCGCGTTCCTTGAAGTGAATCATGCTTCCGCCGTGATGCCACAGCAACAGTCGTTTCTCTCTCAGGAGTCTCGATGAACTCCACACTTGAAACGCGTTCGTTCCGTAGCATTGCCATCCATGCCGGGGAGATCCCAGCATTGTTAGCCGGGAACTCGGTTCTGGATGTCTGTGTCAATCCAGACGGGTCGCTTTGGGTGAACCGTCTGGGCAAGGGCTTTACGAAGGAGGGCGAGATGTCGGCTGCTGATTCAGCGCTTCTGTTATCAGGTATCGCGACGGTTCGCGACTTGAATTTGAATGAGCGGAATCCAATCTTGGAAACGATCTTCCCGCTGACAGGGGATCGAATTGAAGGTCTGGTACCTCCGATTGTGGCCGCTCCGGCCTTCGCTATTCGCACTCGGCAGAAGCAGCTTTACGAGTTGCAGGACATGGTGGATCTCGGCATCCTGACGGACAAGTCCGATGCGCTCAACCAGAAGCGGCACCGGAATGACTTCCTGGATCGCGCGGCTGGGCTGAGTCACGTTGAGGTGCTGAAGCTGGCGACGAAGTATCGCCGGAACGTCCTGCTGGTTGGGCCAACGGGTTCTGGCAAGACCACGTTTGCGAATTCGCTGATCAACGACTGGTGGAAGCAGACGCCGGGTGATCGCGTGGTGATGATCGAGGACACGCCGGAACTGCAATGCTCTCTGCCGAATTACGTTCAACTGCTCGCGACGCGCACGATTACGCAGGCCGACTTGCTCGTAGCCGCGCTGCGGTTGATTCCGAAGCGCCTGGTGGTGGGTGAGGTCCGCGAGCCGGAACCAGCAAAGGTCCTGCTATCGGCCTGGAACACCGGTCACTCCGGTGGCTTAGCAACGATTCATGCCGATGACGGACTGGCTGGGCTGCGCAAGCTCGAAAGCCTGGTCGGCGTTCACGACAGAGGCGCGCGCGAGCGTATCGCGGCTGCTGTCGGATTGGTGGTTTTCATCGACGGGGACGACCGTATCCCTGCCGGTCGAAAAGTGCGCGAAGTAATTGTCGTCCAGGGTTTCGACTCCGGCCGGCAGGATTATCAACTGCTCTATGTCTAGCCAGAAAGGAAGTTAACTTATGAATACTCTTCGCAGGATTCTCCTGCAAATCAAGCCCGCGGCTCAGCGCCTCGGGGAACTCCGTCACACTGCTGTGCGAATGACCGTCGCTGCAACGGGCTTCGTTATTGCCAGCTCTCCGATGTGGGCGCTGGCAGGGGGCCGGATGGCGGCGACGCAAGCCATCACCGGCGCGGCCAGCGAAATCTCGGGGCCGTTCGCTTATGGTGCTTCGCTGCTGATGGTGACGGGATCGGCGATTGCCTGGTACCGCCATCACCATGATGCCGGCGCATTAACCAACGGAGCACTCGGCACCCTGTTTGTGGCCGGGACTGCGCTGGGGGCCAGCACTCTGATGGGATTCGTTCCCGGTGTGACGGGCGCTCTGATCTAAAACCATGATGACCGAGATACCACCGCAGTTTTGCGCACGGTTCCGGGAATCGGCGAATCGGCCGCACCTCTTATTGGGGTGCGAGCCGACCGCCATTGCGGCGGCATTTGTTCTTTGCGTTGTGATTGGCTACAGCGCACCGACCCTTTGGGGCATCGGAGGCGCGATCAGCCTGTTCTTTGTTTTGCGGCATGGCCTTCGGGCGATGGCTGCGGAAGATCCGATCCTGATTGGAATCCATCACGCCAGTCAGCGATACCGGCAAGGATTCTGGACCGCGAAGCCCAGGAAACACTGCGGCTGGTTGAACCGTTAATTCAGAAGAGCAAGAAGGAGCCTATGTTTATCGAGCGAGAAGCACGGCGCGAGGCGAAGGGTTTGTCGGACCTGATTGACTACTTTGCATTGGCTGCCGATGGCGTAGTGGTCACACAGGCCGGAGTTTATCTGGCTGCGTGGGAGTTCGCAGGGCGAGACATGGACGCGCTGCCGCTCGAAGAATGTTTTGCGATTGCCAACCGGCTTGCGAAGAATGTCTCGCTTGGTGCGGGCTGGTCACTCCAGTGTGATCTGATCCGCGATGAGTACTCCGAATATGCACCGGAGACGGACGCCTGGCCGGAGCCGGTGTCCCTGCTTGTCGAAGAGGAACGCCGCTATCGCTTCAATCTCAGGGGCATGGAAGCGGCAACGCGCTTGAGCCGCTATTACTTCTGCCTATCGTATGAAGCCAAAGCGTCCGGTGCCGCTACTCGGCGGCTGCTGGGCATCAATGACGAAGCCTCTCTGGACGGCGTGGATGCCGCTTTGGAACGGTTCGAAAAGAAGGTCGCAGACCTCGATGCAGCCTTGCGCGCCAGCCTGCGCACGGTTCGGCGGCTGAAGGGTTACAACCTGCCTGTAGGGCGCACCGAACAGCACTGTGACGAATTGCTGGAATACCTTCGTCTCTGTGTTTCGGGGCTGCGCTTCCCGTTCGCGGTTCCAGACATTCCAACAGATCTCAATCAATATGTGGCCACGGATGATCTTGGCTACGTCGCGCATGAGCGCCGAAACCAGAACGGCGAGCGCGTGAAGGCTGGCGTGAATGGCTTGGAACTGGGAGATCCGCTGAATGAATTGATTCCCGGTAAGTGCATCCGGGTTCTGGCGGTGGACAGCTTTCCGGCCCTTTCGTTCGCCGGCATCTTGCGTGAGCTGGATCTGGTTCCCTTCGGCTTCCGGTTCACTCAGCAGGCCCAGATTTTGGATGAGATGACGGCGGCGAAGCTGCACAGTGACAACCGGGGCAAGTGGAAGTTCCGCGGCACTGGCGGGCTGAAGGGCAAGATCAAAGGTCCGGCCAATGACGATCTGGATATCGGTTCGTTGGAACTGGCGGGCGACGCAGCGCAGGCGGCTTCCTCCGCCGAACATGGCCGCGAAACATTCTGCCGCTATTCAGGAAAGATCATTTTGATGGACAGCGACATCAGCGCTGTGGTCGAAGCCAGCAGAATCATCGCGCAGCGGCTTCGGCGCTGCGGCTTTGGTTGCCGTGTGGAAACTTTGAATGCGGTCGCGGCCTGGCTGGGTTCGCTGCCGGGACAGCAGTATAAGGATACGCGGGTCAGCACCATCAGCACGCAAAACCTGACACACATGATGCCGCTGTCGCAGCCATTCATGGGGCATCTGCACAATCCCTCGCCGTTGTTTCCGCGAAACTCGCCGCCGTTGTTCTACGGCATTACATCGGGCGGTGCGCCGTATCGGTTTCACTGCCATGTGGAGGATGTGGGACACACCATCGTTGTCGGGCCGAATGGAAGCGGCAAGACTTCGCTAGCCGCGCTTTCCATGCTGCAAGCCTTGCGCTATCGGCGTGCGCAGGTTTTTGCCTTCGACAAGAAGAAGTCTCTCTATACGCTGACGCGCTGTGTGGGCGGAACCTTTGTTGATCTGTCGCCGGACAGCGGCAGCAGGCTTTGCCCGCTGGCCGACTTATCGACTCCGCAAGACCGTCAATGGGCAGAACAGTGGATTTCGATGCTGGTCGAGATGAACGGGTTGCCGGCCACACCTGCCGTTGTGAATGATATCCGCCTGGCGGTCAACCGCCTGTCAACCTCACGGGCTAGCCGGAGCCTGAACGATCTCTATCTGGCTTGCACTTCACCGCAACTGAAAGAGGCGCTGGAGTTCTATCTGGATTCCATTCTCGATGGTCAGGAAGACGGCCTGGAGATGTCGCGCTTCACCGTATTCGAAATGGACCGGCTCTATGCGCTGGACAAACGCATCATGAATGCGGCTCTGTTCTACGTGTTTGGGCGCATCCGCAAGCGGCTGCGCTCCGATGTCCCGACGTTCATGTTCGTGGATGAATTCCGTGCGGCGCTGAGTCATCCGCTGGCTGCGAAGGCTTTCGCCGATTACCTGTTTGAAGGCCGGAAGCTCAACTTGGCCGTGTGGCTGATTGTGCAGGAGTTATCGGAAACGCTGAACTCCCCGTTGAAGGGCGCGGCGCTGGAGCAGGCTTTCACCAAGATCTGTCTCGCGAATCCGCAAGCCTTGCTGGAAGGCCGCAGGCATTATGAGGCGCTGGGTGCGAACAGCGCGGATCTGATTGCTATTGCACAGGCGGTGCCCAAGTCTGAGTACTACGTGATGCAGCCAGATGGAAATCGGCTGATCTCGCTGGAGCTAGGGCCGGTCATGCTGGCGCTGCTGGCATCCGGCGACAAGGACCGGGAACGGCTGGACAGCCTCATTGAAGAGAAGGGCCAGAAGGCGGCTGTAGCGGCTTGGCTCCGTCTTCGAGGTCTGGATGGCTGGGCTGAACGTTATGAAGTTCTCGCTCGTATCAACAAACAAGACGCCGCGAAGGAGGCGGCAATTGCATATGCGTAATCTCACTGGTTTCCGTGCAGCCGTTGCGCTGCCCGCTTTATTTATACTTGCGTCCGCGCGAGAAGCTAAGGCGCAATTTGTGGTGAGTGATCCGGTGACGGAGGGCAACACCCTGGCCATGCACGTAGAACAGGTTTTGCAATATGCCCAAGAAGTCCAGATGGCACTGAATACCTATAACCACCTGCAGCTCATGATCCGTGAAGTCCAGCAATTGGCGACGCATCCGAGCACCAATATCGCGGCGGACCTGTCCATGTTTTCGAGCGTCCTGCAGCAGTCACAAGCGCTGGCGCTCAATCTGGCGCAGATGGATGCCAAATTCCAGAACAACTTTGCGCCCTACTCGCCCAGTCCGCTGGTGAACTATGCGGCGCAGTACAACAACTGGGCGGCAACGGCACTGAAGGGATTGCACGCTGCGGCAAACAGTGCTGCCTATCAGGGCAACATGCTGCAGAACGAACAGATGTTCATGCAGCAGATGAACACGATGAATCAGGCATCGGTCGGAATGGATCAGGGCATTCAAATCACGAACAGTATTGGTCTGGAAACGGTGGCACAGCTTGAGAAGTTGCGCATGCTGACGATTTCCAACATTCAGCAGAACGCCGTCATGGCGACGACAGTGCTGAATGCGCAACAGGCCAATGTCACCACGCAAACGAACTTGTTCACGGATCTGGGCACAAGCGCGGATCAGAGGGGCTGGTAACTCACATGAAGTTCAATGATCGTCTTTTTCTATCCATTGCCATGCTGGCGCAGAACCCTGTCGCCTTCGGGCTCGCAATAGTCATGGTGCCGATTCTAATTGTTTTTGCGGCCTATGTCGCGTTTGAGATTGGGATGTATTTGGCCTTGCCTGCGCTGGCGGTTGTGCTGGTGCTCAAACTCGCGAATGCTTTCCTCAAAACAAAACAGAGATATGTGCAACCGCCGCTGGTGAGACTGCCGCAGACGCCAGAGTTGCCGCCTGTGGCCCAGCCGCTTTTGAAGGGGCCACAGCGATGGTAGGCGTTCTGCTGCAGGTGGTCGTCAGCGACCCGTCTAATTTCACGGCTATCTACGAATCCCTGTGGCCACGGTGGATGGCCGCTGTTTCTCCGTACGCAAATGAGTTGTTTTACGCTCTTGCGTTTCTCGACATGGCGGTCTTCGGCTGGACGCTGATCCGGCGTCATGGCAACAACATCCAGGGGGCCATTCTCAGCACTGTGAACCGGCTGGTTCTGATCGGGGCGTTCCTGGCATTGCTGCAAAACGGATCGACTTGGATGGTTTCTGTAATCAATATGTTCATCCAGGTGGGCAAAGCTGGCTCGGGCGTCCAGTCTATTCAGCCCAGCGTGGTCCTGAAATCAGGGCTCGACATCTGCTTTGCACTTCTTCATCAGGCGGTATGGAGCGGCGTCACGATGGACCCTCTGACGGCGGCGGCTTTCCTGATTGCCGCGCTTGCGATTGCGACATCGTTTCTTGTGATTGCCATGGAATTCGTCATGTCGAAGGTGCAGACCTTTCTGGCGCTTGGCATGGGCTTTTTCTTCCTGGCTTTTGGCGGTTCGGGATGGACCAGAAGCTATGTCGAACGGTATTTCGCATATGCATTTTCGAGCGGTATTCGACTGATGGCGAATTACTTCCTGATTGGAGCAGGCCTGGCGGTTAGTAGTGCTTGGCTCGCATCCGCGACAAATGCGCCATGGTCTTTTGACGGTGTGAAGGTGGCCTGGAACGTGATGTTTGGCGCGGTGCTGTTTGCGGTGATCGCCTGGAAGGGCTCGGCGATTGCGGCACAGTTGCTCGGCGGCGGCCCGAACCTTTCTCACAGCGAGGTGTTCCACGCGATTGGAGCGGCAGCGCAAGTCGGCGCGACGGCCGCGCTGGTCGCTTCGGGTGTTGGTTCCGGTGTAGGTGCGGCGATGGGTGCCGGAAGTGCGGGCGGTGCTGTGAAAGGCGCATCCGCTGCCTCGCCGGGCAGCGGGGGATCGGCTCCAGCGTCCAAGCCTCCTTCATCGAACGGAAGCGGCGCGATGGCTGCGAAGGCTTATCAAACGGGCTCTGCCATGGCCGGTGCATTTCATGGCGTGGGCAGCGGCGGCAGCCACCAAGTTCATACGCCGGCATTCCGAGGCTTTGGGAACGACGACTAAGAAAGGGGAATGAATTCATGCAAACCGAAGTAGTCACGGAGGCGTTACCTGACACGCTCATTAAGGAAGCGGCCAGTGAAAAAGCGCGCCGCTTCAAACGGGAGTGGGAAGAACGCTATTCTTCGCTTCTTGCCGGACGAAGGCACTGGAAGATCATTGCGGGCGCGCAGACAATCGTCATTGCCGGTTTGTGCGTGGCGCTGTGGGAC
>Ga0116230_10008271_pt1 | contig 10264 bp, 7 predicted proteins | sample S1TSphfallax_3_FD_88678 | JGI IMG/M metagenome (GOLD analysis project Ga0116230, IMG submission 88678) | Host-associated microbial communities from peat moss isolated from Minnesota, USA - S1T2_Fd - Sphagnum fallax MG | ecosystem: Host-associated > Plants > Peat moss > Unclassified | place: USA...
ATTTCAAAAATTAATTTAATTGAAAAAATCATGTGGATTAAAAAAATTAAAGAAAAATCAGGTCAACTTTTAATTGATTTTTTGGGGGACAATTTATATTGATTTCAAATTTCATTTGGTTTTATATTACTTTGCAAAGATAAATTTCACATAGTTTTCAAAACTTAAAGTAAAAAATAATCAAATTGAAATTTGAAAATAACACATAATGAACATAAATATTGAATCAACCAAACATGGTTTACACAAGTTCAAAATTTTGAATACAAAGTAGGAAATTGTTTATTTGATTCAATAACATATTTATTAAACTATTCAATAAGTTTGAAATTAATCTAAAAAAAATAACATGTGTTATTTGCAAGAATGTCTAACAATTGGTATGCTTCAAACATTGGAATGTCATCAACGAGAATTAAATTCAAAATTTTTGCATGATTTACATCATGGAAAAGCAACAAATGAAATTACTTATATATAAAAAATGTCATTACTTCCTTTGAATGGAGGATTGTGGGGTGATTTCATTGCAATATATTGGATATTAAAATATTTACAACTTCCAATTCACATTTGGAACAAAAATAATTATCAAATTACGAAGAAAGTAAGAAATGAAAATGCAAACCATGTCTTGAATATATTATATGCAAACAACCATTTTGAACCTACTATAACATGTGATCCCATGATAAAATTTTCAAATATCCACACTTATGATGCATATGACACAAAATTGAAAAATCATAATATTAAGAATGAAGTTCCAATTAATGAAGTTCAACATAAACAAAAAAAGGTTTAATTGAAAATTTGAATTAAATAATTAATTAAAAAAATCATCTTAAATGGTTGCAACAAGATGTTGCATTAACTTTCATTAAAAAATATCCATATTTGGGTTTAAACACATCACAAATTAATTATCATTTTAAACCTCTAAAATTCACATCCTACGAAAATAATGATCATGAAATTCATTTTTTTTGACCAAAAATACCAAAACTCCTTGAATATATATGCATCCAAATGCTTCATTTCATTCATTAGTTGTTCCACCTACTATTCAATGTGCAAAATTATAAAAAACGACAAATGTTTTTTTAAATGAAAGAGTGTGAGGATAAGACTCACACTCCCGAAATGGGGATTTGGGAGTCCTTTGGGACTCTTGAAATTTCAGAGTTCAATTGTAGGGGTCAAAACACCTTGCATTGAAACATTCTTTATATCATTGGAAAACTATCAAAGTGTAGATGTCGAAAATGGGCTTGCATGAGCCATTTGAACATCTGTAGCACAAGTTATGGCAAAAAGAAAGCTTGGAAGTGAAATTGGCAATTCGATTCCCGACCACAAAAAGTCGAAAATCGACCCGATTTCTGTGTGTGCAAGTGGAATGCGATATGCTGTTAGAAAGCTCTTGATGAGAGCTAAAACTTTGCTTTAGACCTCATCCCGATCGGAGGTCTGAGTAATAAATTTATGGCTTCACAAAGTTGCGGGAGTCTAGCTTTGGCAATTTTAGGACTCCTTTTTGGGAGCCTCGGGACAAAAATGCTATTTGGATGTGGGTCTTGTGGAAAGACGTAGAAAATATTATATGGGGGAAGGTGGCAGCTTCTCTTGAGTCCGGGTTGTGGTGAGTCTTTTGAGTTTAGAGTTGCATGTGGTTTGTCCCAACACTAAAGGTGCTTTAGAAAATGAATTAACCAACTTGTTGGTTGGTTTGATGTAGGTTCGAGTAAGTAACTAAAGCTTGTCACTCTTCCTAATCCCATCTCGGAGTTTTAGCATGCCCTTCTACCCCTTTTACTCTTGAGAGTTGAGAGCGTGCCTCGAGCTCTTCACAATTCCCTTATTTAAGTAACTAAGACCCATCTTGGGTTTAACTTGGAACTTGGGAGCACGTCACGAATTCATGACATACACAAGGTTTTTTTCACATATGAGACAATTGAATAATGAACTAAAAATTATTGTTGATGATATCTTATACCAAAAAATCAAAAAATTTATAAAACCATTTTTTATTTTTCTAACAGGTGGTGTAGGGAAAAGGAAAATGTTCACCTTCATGTGTATTATACAAAACATGTTACGATATTATACTAAACAAATTGCAAATGTTGATCCTTATGTGTTATTATCAATATTAATTTTATTTTCAGCCTATTCATTAATAAAATATAATTTTATAATTAAAAATATTTCATATAACTAATATGAAATTATAAATATTATATATATTAACATAATGTATATAAATATTTATTTATAAATGTCATTATGTATTATATTATATTGTTACTACCATCAATTATATAAAAAAATGAAATTTCACTTTTAAAAAAAACATTGGTGCTCTACTTTAGTATGCATTTAGGGTCGATGTCATAAATTAGTTTTTAATTAACTATCAACTTTTCTAGAAATTACTTGTTTGAATTTTGAAATGTCAAATTTTACTGAAATTATTTCTAGTTGTTAAAACTTTGAGCATTGGGTCATGTTATTGGGTGACATCTAAATTCTTTATGGCACTGCTTGGAATTCTTCTTCTTCAAGTGATTAGGGTTTGGGGTTACAAACGTGTCATCTTGCATGAGGAAGGTGCAAGCAAAATTGGAGGTTTCAAAAGATAGGGCTACAAAATGAGCTTGAGAAAAAAGTTACAAAAATTACAAAAAATCTACCACCTTTTGGTTTAGGGCTAAGATGGTCTCCTTTTGTAGTGCCAAATGAGTCTACCACCTTTGTCTTTCATCATTCAACAAAGAGGTTGTGAGAGTGGTTGCTTTAAAGCATTGGAAATGATGCACAATTATGATTATGCATAATATGTGGAATAAATTGGGTTGTCCATTTGTTTTTTTTTTGAATTTGCTAGTGTGGGTTTTGTTGATGAGCTTTGTATGGTTTTGTTGATTTTTGGAGTTGTGATGTGATGTTTGTCATTGATGTGTTTGGAGGCTGTTAGTGATCACGGACAACTTCTTAAGGCAGGTTTGATGCAAGCTAAGCCCTCTTTCCAATTCTTCATAGGTTGGTAGCATTTTTGCGAAAAATTTGATACGTGTCTTGTTGAAGAGAAAAATGTTTTCAACAAGTTAGGTCTAATATTTTCTTTTAATATCTCTGTTGTGTAAATAAATTAAGACTGGTTGTTGAGGCTTATGGTAAAAGATCCTGGTGTAGAGGCACAAGGAGGTGATGAAAAGCTCTAGGGGGTTTGAGAGCTTATCCATATGATTTTGGATGTTTGGGTTTGAAATACATATGTGTTCTGATCTTCCATGTGTCATGAAGGAGCGAGACCTGCAAGAATGGAAACTTTGAAAGGAGATAAGTATATCATTTTTTGTACATGCGCATGTCTTCAAGATTTTTGTTGCAGTTATGATTAATGGGTATTTATCTCTTGTACAAGCTTCCTTTGAACAGTTGGAGAATTGTAGAAATTATGGGGTTGCAGATGAAGGTCTAATTTTTCTATATTGTCTGGGTTTGGTGTTGTGAATGTTTACATCTCTATGTTGTCGGCAGAATTGGGATCTTATGGTCAGAATGGATGTTGTTGGGTTCCATTTGAAATTCTTGTGTAATGGAATCACAAATGAGCTCATGAGAATAAACTCGGAGTCATTTAATGCCAGATTGTGCCTTAGAAATCAGAGTTCTAGGTTGTTGTATAAATCTTGTCTATTGAGAAGACCATGCCAGTGATCATCTTATTTGATTTTCTTGTTGTCCACGGAACCCGTGGGGGTGTGAAGATGTTTCTGTCCCCGTTCTTCTCATTACAAGACATCGCAAGGCATCTTGTGGTTGCTAGACAACAAATTCCAGTTTAGTGAACAGTGCAAGTTTGAAGTATGTTTGCTCAACATGTTAGTGCTCTCCCTGGGGCACATGCCAACGAAAAATGGGACTGCGTAAAATAGACATGTAGCGTCAGAATCAATATTGCATATTTGGAGGAGTCAATGGTAGGAGGTGAATCTCCAGTCATGACAAAATGTGCGTATGTCCTCTCATGATATCACGAAAACGAACAATGCATGCATAAAAGCCATCAGAAACAGAAACCACAGCGTCCCTAGACAAAAGTCCCAAAGAGAGCGGCTCAAACCGCAACCATCAACTTTTCTTACCTGGCACACTCGCACGTGTATTTGAGTTTCTCTACAGGGTAGGCAATAATCTCCCTGATATCAATAATATGCTGCCCACAATAATCAGTGCACGACAAACGTGAGTTCCTCGATCGCCTATTCAACACACCTTCCGCACATTGTAAAAAATCATGCAAATGAAGAATGGACACGAGTAATCCCATTTTATATCCAATCCCGTCACGCATGCACAATAGCCGCCAAAAGAAGTGAGACGATCTAAAACAGTCAGGTTCATGCCGTTAAGGACATAACATTTTGAACAATCCGCAATCTATTGGTGCTCAAATCGTCGGGAGTTCTGTTACCACCAACCGCAGAAATCAACTTCCGTGTTAGGAGATCAATTGCAATCCTTGCAATCGAAAATAGTATGAGCAACGCATCAGCCGGGAGCGGCGCCGCCATTAGGGTTAGGGTTCGATGAAATGTCCCGCAAAAGCCCCTAGGGTTTTGCCGGTTCTCTTTGCAAACTCTTCGTTGGAGCACGGAACGGATGCAGAGCACCAAACCCTAATTTGTTGGAAACTGAGATTGGGATCTTCAAGCCCTAATCCTCCGGGAGGGAGAGCGAGGGAGAACACGGAGAAGAGGCGAGATGTGTTAGCGAGAAGGCGATGGCGTATGGCAACAACACAGACGGGAGCAGGAGATTGGGCGACTACATCTCGCGCGTGGTGGACGCCATAAGCTCGCAAGATGGAGTGGCGCTTGCTGAGTTGCTGGCCGTCTCTGGAGGTTCTTACTGTGACTTTGTGGCCTCAGCTCTCGATATTACTAAGGTCGGTCTCATCTGCCTCCTCAGGGAAAGTCTCTGCTTCTGCACAATTCTTCTCAGGAGAACTCTTGGCAAAATATGGCTGGAACAAACGCCAGGATAGCTTGTATATATCGAGAAGATATATAGCTGGACTATAATTCGGGAGCAGCATAGCATTGCACGCCTTCATGAGCTATCGCGTGAGTGCATAGCTGTTTCTTGAACCAGAGTCGCATGTCCATACTCTGTTGTGAGTTGAGAGCTTAGAATCTTGAGCTCCAGTGTCTCATGTGTTTAAGAATTCTCTCCGGGAAGTGTCTATGCCGCTCTTTTCCTCAGCAGGATGATGAGATTCTTTTGCTACTTCTCAGTTATCGGAAGTTGACCTATGCAGTAGAGGCTTGGTCCCATGGCAGCTGTTTTACACCGGAAGTAGGGGAGCTTTCAGTGCATCCAGGGCCAGAGCTTGACATTCAGTGACTATGGTAGGGCCAGGATGCAAGCAGGGTGGTGAGGCAGGTGGAGAAAGTTGCGCCTCTGGGAGACATGATGCTGCAGCATATGCGGTGCATGCATTGCTTTTTTCACCGTCACTATGTTGATGCCTTCAACGCCCTTGAAAAATCTGCCAAGTATCCTTTGGAAATTTTCAATCTGTATATTTTTGTTGCTTCTATTGTCCACTCTTGAGATTACTGCTCTTGACTTGTATCATAATACTTGTACTGTCTGCCTGCATGATCCAGCAAGCTTCTTGTCACTTGTGGTTGCACAGCTCCATCTGATTTTTCTTCAAAATCTCTGTAGCAATTTTTGGGATAGAATTAGGAGTCTTCTAAGCTTTTTTTGTGGAAGCAAAGAGAGGCACGAGGTTTTTTTATTTTGAATGATAAAACTTTTTATTTTTCCTTAATGCTGTGGCATCACAGTGCTTTCTTGCAGGAGTTTCGGAATTGGGAGTCAGCATGGGCTATGCAAGCTTTGCACACTATTGTGTATGACCTACGGACAGTGGCTGAATTGGTGGGTTAACTTGCATGCACTGGTTCTTCATAGATGGGAGTTGTTTCAGCCATCCTTATGATTGTGCCACCTTTTATATTTCTGAGGGAAAGAGAGCAACTTCAATTGATAATCATGGCTGTTCTGTTGCCATTAGAGATCTAGCATGCCAACAAACTGGTACTTGTAGCTCCTTGTGGTGAACTTTCCACCTGCAAAGGCAGTTTGGGCTGCAGGCTCTGAGCGGCATGCAGAACATCAGTTTGAGCAAAGATATGTGTATTATCATCTCTCCTGGCTCTTTGTCTGGTGGTCATCTAATGACTACTGGATAAAGCTTGTGGGCATAGGATAGGGGCACTCTTAGTATTTGTGAGGGTAAGGAAGGCATGCAAGTGGCAAAAAAAAGCTTTCTATCATTTGGGTTGAAGCCATGAGGATACTGTAATGCTTGGTCTCTTGTATTTTCATTTTCTAATTCAGACAAGGTTTTGAGGTGTGTTCATTATGTTATCGCCTTCATGGCCTGCAGGCTGATAAGGAGATTACTGAGAATGGCAAGATGCCAGACAAGCTCAAGGGAGCTGGCTCCTTTTTGATGAAAGTGTTTGGAGCACTTGCAGTGAGTTCAGTCTGCCAATTGTTCATCTTGTTGCTGTGGTGATTAGAAACTGAGAAAATGACACAATCTTTGAAGTTGCCACCTTGATCTGCAAGGGGTGGAGATATGTGATCTGCTTAGAATAAGGACACTGACTTTAATTGTTGGTGTGCTATAGTAGTTGAAAATTTTCACAATGTACCTCCAGCCAGTTATCTCTGCATGGAAGTGTTGTAGGTTTCAACAATCATAACCTGCTAAAGTTCTGGCTGCTTCCTGTAATCTGCATGGACCCTATCAGGAAATGGTGGAGATTGATGAAGAACTGCAAGATTGAGTGAAGACATAAATTCTTTAGCTACTGGTTCTGACACTGGATTAGTATTCAAAATGTAGCCATGATTGTTCTTGGGAGAATTGCTCTCTTGTAGAGGATTGCATTTTCATTTTTTGTCATTTCTGTGCAGGGAAAAGGTCCAAAGAGGGTGGGTGCCTTGTATGTGACTTGCCAACTCTTCAAGGTGTACTTTAAGGTACTGTTTCCCTGGCTCAACATTACATCTGTCTTGTGTTAATTTTGGAGTTAGAAGTGTTTGAACCTGTGCTAGAACTGGGTAGGGGTTTGGATGATGTCATTATCGCCATTCACAGTTTGGTGAAGTGTGCACAGTATTTTAGTCCTTGCATTTCACTCTAGTAGAGCTCTAAGAGATTCTCATTTGGGTAATTGCAGCTAGGGACAGTCCATTTGTGCAGAAGTGTAATTCGAAGTATAGAGACTGCACGTGTTTTTGACTTTGAGGAGTTCCCTACTCGTGATCGGGTAAGATACCTGCAATTGTCTTCCTCCTAGCTGCAGATTAGTGAGGTGCACTTGCAAATCAAGCAGGAGTGTTCATCTAGAGTTCATGGAGTCATTTTGTGTGATATCATGGATGGCACTTGTAAGGTTGTGATCACACTCATTATCATCATGTCTATTTTGGTTTTGCTGGACTGATGGATTGGTTATCTTCAAAGCATTGCTGTAGAGTGTTCTCTATAATGTCTTAGATATATCTTAGGTGATTCTTATGTTTTCTATTAAATTTGGGATAAACAGCAGGAGGTAGGTCATACCTAAATCACTGAAGGGGTTCTGTTGTCAATTGGCTCTAGGACTGAATTGTGGCCAGAGGTGATGTAGGTAACATACATGTACTACACAGGCCGCTTGGAGGTCTTCAATGACAATTTTGTTCTTGTATGTCATCTCCTCCCAATATGCTGTGGATTATAGCTGCAAAGGGTGTGGTCATGGTTATTTTCTCATTTGAGATGCCATTGCTGATTTTGAATAGTTGAAGAGCTTGTAGCTGGTTTGGGTAGTGTATTTTTGATACTTTAGTTGCAAGACCTACAATTTGGCAACAGACCATAAGTCAACTGATCCTTTTGCAGGCAGACCAGAAATTAGTGTATGCCCTTTCTCATTGCAACCCTGCAAAAGCATCCAATATCAGGTCTGATCTTGACCCTCACTGTCTTCAATCAGAGACCTTGAACAGCCATGCCTTTGAGGAACAGTGGGGTTTACCTTGATACAATTGATTGTTATGAGCACCCATGCACCCATCTATGCATGAGAGAAAGTGTGTTTGTACAGCTTTGCTTGCTGTAGAGTCTGTAAGAGGGATAGAGAGACACAGTCCAGTTTTTAGGTAGCTGCATGATTGTATTGGCAGTACTGGGAACAAGGAAGGCTATGTTATTAGAAGGTTAAGCTCAACTTTTAATGTTTTGCAGAATGGTACTGAAGTACTTGATTCCAGTGAAGCTGTCACTAGGCACCTTGCCAAAATATTCATTGCTTCAACGGTACAATCTGCTGGAGGTATATTTATGGAGTTGATCAGCAGTTATGAGATTGTGTCTGGCAACTAGGATGCTAACCGAACAGTATGGTAGAGGGCTTCCCCTTTAGGTTGCATTCAACACACACATTTATATCTCAAGTTGTAACCTCACATTATCATAATCAGGGTTTCTTCACTGTGCATGTCCTTTTGAACAGTATAAGGAAGTGGTGCAAGCCCTCCGCATGGGAGACATCAGGTTACTGCGGCATGCTCTTCAAACACATGAGGACCAGTGAGTTGGACACCATATTTGCTCACATTTCACCTTTCACTAGGAACTCCTGTGAATTATGTTCTTAGATTGAGTAGGAAGAATGATATGGATGTGTCTTATCTGTCTGACAATCCTTCTAATCATTTTACTCAGTTTGCAATCAGGTTGCAAGTCCTTTGATCTGGGTAACAGTGTTGAATTTTTCTCATTGCTTGTGTTTTGAAGATTTTTGCGGTCAGGAGTGTATTTGGTGCTGGAGAAGCTGGAGCTCCAAGTTTGTCGAAGACTTATGAAAAAGATGTAAGTGCAATTTTTCTGCCTATATCACATTTGCAGAGTGTCTATTAGGTGATATTAGCAAACTCATGTTAGTTTTGGTTTTGCTGAAACTGACATGACAGGTACTTGCAAAGTGTTGTTGTGGAATTTTCTTTGCAACCTCATAGATAAGTACCTGGTAGGTAACCTTAGCAAAGTCATTAGAGGTCCCTCCTTGGCAATTCCATGTGACTTTGAACAAATGCATCATGTTTCAGATACATACTACAGAAACAAAAGGATCCGGGCAGGGCACATCAAGTGAAAATGGACAGTGTCTTAAAGGCTCTAAGGTGGCTGAATATCGACATGGATATTGATGAGGCAATGACTCATTCTCACTTTATTTTGCAACTTAGTGTCAGAAACCATTGATGTAGTTGAAGAGGTTGGTATTGCAACATGGTTAAGTCAGCTGTGTGATGACCTTGCAGCTGATATGGGTTCCAGCACCTTGTTGTAGTTTGTTCTTAATAAAAAATGAGATATAACTGATAAGCTTGCTGTTCTGCAGCCTTTTCTGACCAAAATGAAATTTGTTATGCAGGTTGAGTGTATCATGGCAATTCTCATCCACAGAAATTTTATTAAGGGCTATTTTTCACACAAAAGTAAAGTGGTGGTGCTAAGCAAGCAGGATGCATTCCCAGTACTCAGTGCAAGGCCTTTGACATCATAGACTAAATTAAGTTTTGGACATGAGCCTCTTCTTTTGAAATATATGCAAGAGAAATTGTATGGCAAGATTGTTACCATGTTACGTGTTAGGTCTCCCTGTCTCACCTGTGATGTAAGTATTCAGGATTTGTGACTCATGTGGCTGCTCAGTGGTCTTTGGTAAATTGTAAGTCATTTCAAGCTGTAATGAACAAGAGGGCACTAGTTTCACTGAAACATCTGTCTACTCTGCTCTGTGGAAGGTCTGTTAATAAGCTCAGGAGAATCCTCTGCAGTCACTGCAGGTATCCATAAGATGTTGTCAGGAGTGCTTGGAGGTGTAAAACTCATTCACATGATGTGATTGTCTTTTACATAATTGTTGTTTGGATATTTGTTTTCCCAGCACCTGTGGTCTCTCAATGTTGATATTTTCCATGGTGACTATTCACTTTCTGTTGCCAATTGCAGAACATTTTGGGGTCTTGTTTAACATTTTTTTCCAATGGGATGCTGGAAGTTGCTATACCTGGGTGCTTATTAAATGTGAGATGACCATAACAGTAAATCAACTGCCTTTAAAAATGTCCACAACTACATCTCTAGAATTGGGTCGATTGTCTTAAAATGGGCCACAAA
>Ga0116230_10008272_pt1 | contig 10263 bp, 5 predicted proteins | sample S1TSphfallax_3_FD_88678 | JGI IMG/M metagenome (GOLD analysis project Ga0116230, IMG submission 88678) | Host-associated microbial communities from peat moss isolated from Minnesota, USA - S1T2_Fd - Sphagnum fallax MG | ecosystem: Host-associated > Plants > Peat moss > Unclassified | place: USA...
AAATAATAAATAAATAGTAAGTACCTACATCCCCCCCCCACCCATGACCTACTTACCCACCTAGGTATTATACATCTACACATATGTACAAGGTATATATATATATATACATATTCCATGTAATATGTGTTAATAAGGGGGATTGAACCTTGGTTTCCTTGGCTTCACACCAATGTCTTAGCCATCAAACCACCATAGGTCACTTTGTAAAACAATATGATACCAAATGCATTTAAAATGTTTCTTTGAACTTCAATTTTTTTCATAAAAAAATAAACATGTATTTAACAAGGTAAATAGGTAGATAGATCAATTGATAGATACATGTTTAAATAGGTATTACTATTACAATTCATGGGTTTTTTTACTAATTTTTTTAATAATAAAAAAACTCAAAATGACACATGTAAAAAAACCCACCTTGTCAACTAGGACAAGTTGATTGGATCTACTAGCATAATTAGGTAATCAATTTGAACCTTGTCATTTTGACTAGCAAAATGACTAACAAAGTGCCTAATTATTTTCTTAATAGATAATGGACCATTTGATTGGGTCAAATTTATACCTAAATTAAAATCATTTTTTGGATTATTCTTTAAAAAATAATAGATGGTAGGTAGGTAGTAAATGAATCTAGGTAGGTTAGAAAAAGGCACTTCAATAGGTAGGTATTAGCTTAGCCTAGCTAACTTAACCTCATCAAACTACCTTAATCTAACCTACTTACTTTAGTTGTTTAAGCATGCACATAGGTTGTAAGTATAAAAAATTGAACCCCAAACTTCACAATGATAAACCAAGTCCCTTACCAATGAATTACACCATCAAAGGTGGTCAACTTTTGTCAACTTGTTTATTTCACATCATTAAACATAATGGTTAAATCTAGGTTACAACTAATTATTAGAATTAAGTTAAACATAATGGTAAAATCAAGTGGTTAAACATAATAATTAAACTTAATAACTTAATCTAAAACAATGGATTATAATTAATATAGGGTGCAATTTTTTTAAGATGTACCAAAATCTTGTCACAATGTCACCTTTTTAAAAAAAAATTACCTAGTCATTTTTTACCATGTAAAGACACATTTATGGATGTGATGGAATCTAGAATTATAATAATTACAAATATAATCCTTTTGAAATTTTTGACCACTTTTGATTCATTATTTTTATGGGGATCAAAATATATGGTAAAAAAGGATTGCATTAAGGACTAGGCCTTTTTTGTCCTGTGTGGTACACCTTAAAGGATTTTTACCCCATAGGATGGCTTTAATATGTATATATTAAAAAATTAAATAATAATTGGGTGATAAAAATAGGCTAGATAATTATCTAATACCCCCCCTAAAAATGGTCATTTGACGCACATAGATCCCAAACTTTACATTAAATGTCCCCCCTAAATGTTGGGTCCAATGGTAATACATAAATACTTGAACTTCTTATTGTAAATCTTGTTTTTAATTTTAGTCCCCATTTCATTGCATCTTGTTATACTTCTAGGTCTAATTTCAAATTCGACCCTTCCTCTTTTTCTTGTTTTGGATCTAACTTTTGTAACCCTAATTTTCATTTTTTCTTTGATCTTGATTCATCTACATGTTTTATATTTACTCTTTTTTTTGGAACATTAGGTATAACTTTTAACTTGATTTTAGCTCTTTAACATACTTTGTTCTTACAACTCTAAGTCTTGCCTTATCTCTACTACTTGCTTGACATTCAAACTTGGTTGCAAAGCTTTTGGCTTGTATTGTTTCATTTCATATGCAAGAACCAAAATTTCTACAAATGCTTTGAAACGCTTCTCTACCCAAGTTGGTAAGGATGACATACTTGAAAGTTCAACTTAAGATTAAAATTGTTCCTTTGATAATTAGTTTGTTTAGGACCCTTCATATTGTTTTGAATGGTTTGGTAGGAATGTGAAGTGCCCATCTTGGTCCTCTTTTTCTTTTGTAATAAAACACTTTATTTGCTAGATCCAAAGATCCTAATGTGTTGGGGTTGTTTAATTACATTGCTATTTTTTTTGCATTGTATTCCTATTAGGGTGTTTGGCCATTAATGATCACCTCGATGCCTTTCAAAGGCCAAGCTAACCCCCATAACCAAACATTGTGTTGCTTTGTATGGTTGGTGTGTTTCTTCGTCTTGGGTCAAATGACCCCCACCACCAAACTATTTTTTTGAAATTTGATGTTGGAATTGTTCAAATTTACTTCATGGCCAAACACCATAACACTTTAGTGAGGTGATTGTTTTTTGGAACTTGCTTCAAAAAACACATATTTATTAATTTAAGACTAAAATTTCAATTTAGGACTTCATACAACTTGGTGGATGGAGTGAACTCCACCTAATGGCCACCAAACTTAACAAATTAATGATCATTTTTTACGTGAATGTCATATTATAAAAAAATTCAATTACATTATTTCCAAATTAATTTTTTTTTTGTAACCAACAACTCCAAAAAAGATCTTTGTACACATTATGTTAAAAACATTCATATCAAATCTAAGACAAGACTATGAATTTTCATGAGTGATTGAAAGCCAAATGTTAGCGCTCCCATTTGACATCAATAGACTCAACCCTTTGAATTTGAAACAAAAAGAGATGCCAAAGTGATGAAACTACAACATCATACTATCACACTAATTTTACTAGTACTTTTCAAATATATATACACCATAAATTTTTTTAAAATATAATTGAATGCCTAGTGGCCACTAGGTGAAACATAAAAAATTGTAAAGTATGAAAACCAAATGACACAACTCCCATTTAAAGTGAGAAAAAGAAACTCAATGTTTTGAATATAATATATTGACAACATGCTAAATTTCTTACAATGGCAACTGGATCCATCTATGTTAATTGTACAATAACAAATCTATTATGTTTCAAATTCCGTATATAATGAAAATAGTATTTATACTAGTGCCTAGCAAGTGATAATACATAATAGATTATCAAATAAGAAAGTCACAAGTAAATGCTCCTAATAAACATTGTTATAAGTTTTGTGATGTGTGAAGTTACTTTATTGTTATTGGAATGTTGGCAAATATAAATACACTATTGAAATACAACTAAAGGGAATTGAACTTGACAATAGGAAGTTGAAAGTTTGAATTTCATGCCATTATGAATATTTGTCCAATATTTTTGAGAGTTCAAAGTAGTCATGAATTTTCTACAAATATTTGTCTAATACCATCGAAAGTTCAAAGTAGTCCATGATTTGCCAAAATAATCTTTTTAATTTTCTCAATGTGAGGGTTTTGTTTTAAATGTGTGCATTTGGTGAAATCATAGGTCCAGCATCCATCCCCATCGTTGGAGAACCAAATGATAGGACTGGATGATGTAGTCGTTTGCATAGAATTTTTCAATGTTAAGGACACATTTACATATGATCCACATTCCAAGCAAGGATCGCATGAAATTGCAACAAAATCTCGATTACTTAAAAAATCTCTAGGTGAATTGAAGGTGAGTGAGTACCATTTGATTTTTGACTTGAATTGAATACTAGTAGCAATAGGGGAGGGTCCAACAAGTTCTTAGCCAATGATTTTACAATATGGGTTGAGAGAGTTCCTCTGCAGTTGTGCAACAAAATTCATTATGTACATATGGTATTTTACAATGAAGAGAATTTTTTTAAAGCACTTGGAAACAATGAGGGAGAGAATTGATGTTCATATCAAATCTTTAAGAATAATAGACTAAGCGTTATGCTTCAAAAATGAACATTTCCTCCTTGAAAAGCCCGAAAAGTTTGTTTTCCAAAACCTACATGCATTTTTTGATGTCTTTTTTGGTATGAAATATGAAAATACATTGTTTGTAGATGAAACGTTTTAGAAGAATTTATTTAATCTTCCTTTTAATGCCATTTTTCTTGAGACATTTTACAGGTCCAAAGTAGAAGGTGATTACTTGTTCAAAACCATTTTCCTTTACTTGGAAGCCTTGCATTTCGGAATGTAGGTCTATAAATTTGTAGAATGTAATCCTCTCAAGAGGATTAGACATGTTCTTCCTTTCGACCTTCAGTATGAAAATATTGGCTAAACCTTGTTCTTCTAAATGCAATGATAATTTTTGTAAGATGAAATCTAAACTTACAAATCAAAAGAGGTGAATATTTGATTTAACTATCTATCTATTATGTCCTATGCAATATTGAATTTTTTGTTTGTTTGTTGTCTATTTGTTTGACTATTACTGAATGTAAATAAGGTATTAGTAGTTCATGTGTTATAAATTGTGCATATTTAATTTTGTGGCAATCAATTAGAAGACTTCTAGATATATTGCTTGCTGGTCACCAAGGTCTTGTTGGATCTAGCCTAGTGGCCGTTAAGGTTTTATTAGATGTGGTCTAGTGGTCGTTAAGGTCTTATTGGATGTGGCCTAGTGGTTGTTAGGGTCTTGTTGAATTTTGCATGGTGGCTGTAAGGGTCTTGTTAAATCTGGCCTGGTGGCTGCCAAGGTCTTGTTGGAATTGGCATGTTGGTTGTTAGGGTCTTGTTGGATTTGGTTTGGTGGCCACTAGGGTTTTGTTGGATGTGGCCTAATGGCCACCAAGGTTTTGTTGGAACTAGCTTAATGGCCACTAGGATTCTAGCTTTTTATCATTGTTTTATTGATATGTCGTAATGTCACTAAGTGCCCACACATGATGTTTTCTTGAAAAATAAAATAAAAATTAAGGTAGGTCAACTTGTTGTATACATTATGAGAAATTACATTTGCCAAAACACACTATCCTATAATTAAAACTCAAAAAAAACTCATATACAATTGTTATACAACTATCCCTTTAGAAATACAGTGTATTAATAAATAAATTGCCATGTCATAAAATTAATTAGTTGTATTATTGTTGCAAGTGAGTTGAAAATAGGTCTTCTATTCAATAATTTATACACATTGTACATACATATGTAGTCAACCATGTTTGACTTTTTCAAGAGTTGCATTGTAGTTGCATGTGGTAATTACTTTAGAATTATTATAAATGTGTCATTAAAGTAACAATTATGTTGCAACTAGGATACAATGTACATACATGCGATCATGCCACGTGTCCACATTTCCACCACCTATTATGGGATACATTTGTAACTAGTTTTCAATTATGATTCCCATTGATACAATTAGTATGACCATTAGTGCACCACTATTAAAGTACTATTGTTCAACTATGTTATGACTATAATAAAATTACCTATAACTTAATAAGGACACATATTCATCAATTATTTGTATCTTCATCATATGTGTTTCATATTGAATGATTTAAATTATTATGGGAATGCTACCTCAAGCTCTAGAAATCATCTTTGAAGTGTAAAGGAAAATGAATAATGAAAAAATAACAATAAGAGAAATAAGCTTTCCAACTTACAAAACACCTATTTTTTTCTTTTTATTTCTCTTTGGACCCCTCCTACTTTCAAACCACATAACTTTCTTATTTCTTATTCATATTAAACGATTTAAAATGTTGCATGAGTGCTATTTAAAATCCTACAAATCATTTTTGAATTATAAGAACAACAAAACAACATATAAGGAATTTAAAGCAACATACAACGAATTTTGTTGGTGTTTGGGAATTAGCTTTTGTTGCATTTGGTGGTTTGTTTTTTTGAATTCTTGACCCACTCTACTTTGAGGGGCCACAACTTTCTCAATTCTATTCCATTTTTAACGATTTTTAGTGCACTAGATGCACCAATAGCAGGGATTCAAGTTTTGCTAAAACACCAAAAACAATGGAGACCTCCCCTTGGATCTAGCCTGCCTTGAGTGCTTAAGTGTTATAATTGCAACTTAATTTGCAACTAATGAACAACTAAAAGGTTTAACCCATATGCTTTATTTTTTAATCCCATGTTATAAATTATATAAAATAAGCTTGTTCTCTTATTTCACATTAAAATACATGTGCCATTTTGGAATGAGCTTAAAAAAGCTTAACCCAAAGGCAAAACATAAAATAAGAAATAAAATTTCATGGCTATTCTTTATTGCATTTAGTCTTGTGCTTTCTTACTTACTTACTTGCCTACCTATGTAGGTAGGTAGGTAAGTCCTACTTTTCTACCTACCAACCTACCTATTTATGGTTATGTATGACCTACCTCACTATTAAAATATTTTTTATTTTTATTTCAAAATACAATTAATATGCCATGTGGCAATTTTCAACTGTGCCACATGTCATAATCTCAAACCAACATTAACAATCATAATGGACAAAGGAAATCAATATTTTGAAAAAAAAATTATGTCAAAAAAATTTCATAATGCCACATGTTAGATTTTAATATATGGATGACAATTAATGATGTCAACATGACATCATGGGTGCAATTATAATGGAGTTGCATACTAGTTGAAATGAGTTGTTTTGATTGAATTGCAATTGAGTTGTAAATGAATTGCATCATATATATGATGAATTGTAATTTTGCAACTCATGCAACTTGTCCATTAGCACTCATAACATATAAATACAGTGAGTTGTAAGTGTTCTTTGCAACTCAAAAATTGAGTTGCAAGGCTAGTTGCAAAACACCCTTTTTTTTCAAATTGATAACATGACAACAATATTCTTGATTTCACATTGTCATTTGATCATGAGTTGAATTTTGAAGGTATGCATAACGCCTTAATATTTTGTATTACGTGCATTTAATTGGGGTTTGTTTTGGTTTTTTTGTAGTTCAAGATTCGTTTACAATGAGCCCAAGTGAATGAAGGTATATATTTGTGTTCACATTTACATTCATGGACCTTTAGGGCCTAAAAAGTTATTAATTAAAAACTTGAATGGTGTACTTTGCTATTACCCTCAATTTGTTGTTCTACAAGGGATTCTTTGAGTGCTTAAAAGAAATATTGACAAAGGCAAAGTGAAAGTGAAAGTTGGAATGAAACATTTTCTTGTTCATGCATTTGAAATTTTTTACATCACACTTTGGTCTTGTGTGAAATTGGAGTACGTGTTCAAGGTTCTTCCAATGTTGATTCCACATATGTTTGTGGATTAGTTTGATTTTAATCTAGATGCAAACAATGTTCAAAGACTTTTGGCCAATTTTTTTCCAAGGTCTTATTATTATTTGAAGCATTTGAAATGTGTTCACCATGATTGCCATGGGTAATTTTATGGGAAGGAAGATCAAACATTGTTGATTGATGAAAAAACTAGTAAAACATTTCAAAATGCAAAGTGGAGTGGTCTTTTTTTGGAGTCCTTCAAAGGTGAACTATTATCAAAGAATAAGGTACAATTGTTGGACTTGGCATCTCATTTGTGGCCAACCTTAATTAAATTACTTTTGATGAGCACAATTCGAGGTCATTATGATATTTTGGTCAAGTATTGTAGACATCATTTAAGTTCTTCACAAAATTATTCTTGGTTCATGCAATATATGAATTATGACAATGTCAATCCTATCAATGCCCAACCTTCTTTGGGTATGCATTTAAAATCATTTCATCTATTTTTATTTTTTATCTTTTAGGTCATTTCTTATATTATATGTTGAAAAAATTATCTTATATGTTTTCTTTTGTTGGCATTGAGTTTTGTTTATAGCTGGTTATGCTTGTTGTTCGTAGATTGCGTGATTGCGTAATGACATTTGTAACATTGAAAGGGAGAAAAAAATGTTTGCCATTAAGGTACTTCTTTTGAGATAACACAAATATAATTGCATATTTGACCATGGACCATCATAAAAGTTCGAAGACAAGGAGGAGTTGACCTTATTATTAAGATTTGCATTGTTTTAAGGTTGTTTAAAGTAGTCTTTCATTTATGATAAGATCATAGTTAGCAATTAGGTTCAATTTGTATGTCATAATATGTTTTATTTATTCCACTAATATGTCCATTGGAATTTCTTATTTTTTCAATTTCGATTGCAGTAAGAATTATCAACAAGCTAGGCATTAGCCTAGTTCAAACTTCAAATTGTATTTTAAATTTTCAATAAATTCTATTGATCTATGTTAATTTTATTATGTTAATTATTCCATCTTATTTTTGGTTGTGGTCAAAAACCTGGTGGCCACAAGTTGTAATTTGATGATGGATGTAAATATGCATTTTTTTACTTGTTCTAGATTTTTGGCTATTGTTAAGATTTGGTGGCCACAAGGTGTAATTTGATGATGGATGTAAAGATGTATTTTATTACTTGTTATAGGGTTTTTCTATGCTTAAGATTTAATGGCCATAAGGTGTAATTTGATGATGGATGTAAAGATGCATTTTGCTATTTGTTTTAAACTTTTTTCTATGGCTAAGATTCGGTGGCCACAAGGTGTGATTTGGATGTTCAACCTATATGTTTTTTGTTGTTTTCTTGAAATCTTTTGTTGCGGTGAACAATATGGTGCCCATTACACTATGAAAAATCATGGTTTTTGAAAAGGTTCAACTTGTTTAAAGTGTTCACAATGACCAAAAGGACGTTCACTTTGATTAAAGGCATGGGTCATAAAAGACACATGGTTCTTTTGGTTGGTGTTTTTTTATTGAAGTGACCATTTTGACCAAGTGTTAAGTTGTACATCTAATCAAGAAAGACAAATTTAAAAATGGTACATCAAAATGCCCATGGCCCAATCAAATTGGCCATATTAAATGGCCATGTTTAATCAAATTGGCCATATTAATTTGGTTATTTAACCTACTTGCTATGCCCACTAAGGTACCTACCTACCTACTTACCTGACACATAAATGAACATTTAAAAACATAGGTAGGTAGGCATGTGTACATGCCTATCTACTTAATTAGGTACCTATTAACCAACATGATACCAAAGTGGTGGGGTGGTTTGATGGCCAAGACATTGGTGTGGAACCAAGGAGACCAAGGTTCAATCCTCTTTACCAACATGTATTATGTGTATTATATGGAGTATGTATATTCATATATATATATATATTTTGTACATGTGTGTAAATTTATAGTACCTAGGTGGGTTGTGGATAGGTAGGTAGGAGGCCATGGTGGGAAGGTAGGTCATGGGTGGGTGGGTAGTTAAATACTTATTATTTATTTATTATTTACATTTTTATATTTACAAATTGAGCTTTTTTTTTAATTAATTTTTTTGGCTACACAAATTTTTGTCCAATTTGACTAGTCAAAAAAATCATTTTATGGTCAATGAAAAAAACCACAAGTCAAGTTGGACATGTTCAAATTGACTTGTGTAGTATGATTAAGTGGTCAAATTGACTAGATGTCAATATGACTAGTTCTTGGTTTAATTTTCTAATAAAATAAACCATGATTTCTTGTAGTGCTAGGTCATATTTGTACTTGAAAGTCTCATTATTTGCATGGTGTAAATCATGTGTTGGTATTTTTGGACTTTTGTAAAGTCCAAAATTAATTAAATATGTCTTAAAATTAGACCCGTACCCAAACGCTCAAACTTTAAACTCCAAACATTCAAAGTTGTAACTCGATATGTGCCTTGCTTTTATGATCACTTGTTACTCATACCCCATTACCAAACACCACTGCATGTGAAACCTTTTTTGATTTTTTAATGAATGACACCCTTTCACACTCATTAACAAGAAAATATATAAAATTATGTTTGGAAGTTTTCCCTAAACCAAACATGTTTTTTCCAAACCGATTGTTTAGTTATAGGCATGATTTTGAACACTCAAAGATAAGGGTTACCAGCTACGCCTTGTGCCATTGGGTTGTTTGGTGGTAGGCTTGTGTTTGGTAATGGCGCTCACCTAGCTGCTTCTACTTCTTGAGTTTCTGCAATTTTGACTGCAAGGGAATTGATAGCAATTCATGGAATTGGAGTGTAAATCGAAAAGGAAGGGGTTGTCTCTTCAAATAGTTTTAAAACAAACTGTAGTTCAAGTTGACCAAATTTCCATGAGAGAGCAGAACAAGGAATGAGTCCCATCCCAACAAACTTCTCCGTGGCAAAAATACAGATTAAGCTCACCTAATCTCCATGGCAAAAGTACAAATTGGGTTTCACCTAATCTCTATGACATAGCCAGATTAAGCTTCACAAAAATTTACAAAAGAAAAGCTTTTCAAAATCTCCATGACAAAAACCAGATACACTTGACAAATGTTCAGATACAAAGCCAAGAGGAGTAACAAGGGGTGTGTCAGTCACACTGTGGCCTTGCCATTTACATTAAAAAGTATCTTAAGGCAAAA
>Ga0116230_10008273_pt1 | contig 10263 bp, 5 predicted proteins | sample S1TSphfallax_3_FD_88678 | JGI IMG/M metagenome (GOLD analysis project Ga0116230, IMG submission 88678) | Host-associated microbial communities from peat moss isolated from Minnesota, USA - S1T2_Fd - Sphagnum fallax MG | ecosystem: Host-associated > Plants > Peat moss > Unclassified | place: USA...
CATCCATCATTTTGTTTAATCAATTACCTTATAGTTTTCATGTAGCCCCTTTTATTGGTTTACTTTCTCATGCAATTGTTTTATTTCCAACACTAGGCATATTTCAAGTTCTAGTGATAGTTCATGCATCGACTCCCCCACATTGTTAGCAAAGGTTGTTGTGTTGAATGACCTATTTGATACCAATTCAAATTTGGATTTGCTACTTCTCCCCACTTCAAAAATTGAAAAAATCTTACAATTACACAAAAATAAAATAAAATTAGTGGGTTGTGAAGCTTTTTAGGCTAAGGGTCCTTGCTATTGATGGCAATTTTCACAACGAGGGATGTAATGTTTGTAACACAATTGACATGAAGCCTTGATTGTTCCCAAATGGGATACTTGGATGAAACATGCGTGAACACAAGAGGAAGGTAAATAAGGATTTGCTAAAGTTCCAAGTCAAGAAAAAATAATGGTAAAATAACAAGACTTATAAACACCAAAAAATCAAGCCATGTTTTTTATTAGATCATTTGCTACAATTTTGAAATAAGTCAATAAGCATAATCATTTGGAGATGGAAAAAAAAAGTTGGTTCAATTTGTTGCATGTTCCAAATCTTGGAAACATGTCATCCTATGGTAGTATATGAGAAGAAGAAGCCTTCATATTATTTCATTAGTGTGGCTAAAACCCTAAAATGTATTGGTTAAATTTTTTAGGTTGGATTATGTCTAAATTTAGGTATTCCTAGATTATTTATGCAATTCTAGCCATTGGTTCTGTTGCTAATTATGCGATCCTTGGGTGCAAACAAGATAACATGAGCTGCACCCACTTGCTTATGGGATTGTTTTTGGGGGAATTTTTTTTGAATATTTTTTTAAATCCTCAAAAAAAATATAAGAAAATTTTTATTTCAATGTTTATGTAAAAGATTTCAAATTAGATGTAATTTTCAAAAGTTTTGAAGTCTATTTGTAAGTCCTTTTAGTGTTAAAACACACACACACTACAATGATTAATGAATGATTTTGAGAGCTTTTAATTCATCGGATATTTTTCAAATTAATTCATATGTTCCAATAAAATATTATGAACCTTACTATATAAAAAAATCTTATACTTTCAACACCAAATTAAATTACCGCTTCTAAACATGAAAAATTAAACATTTGTTACACTAGTTGTAACACCTATTAGTGTGACTACACCCCCTTACATGTCATGAAATGAATTTATGGATAGTGGGAGTTAGCTATATTTCCATGTATGCATATGTGATGCATAGTTGGATGAAAGTTCCAATTATGATATCCTTTCAAAGGGTTGTTGATGGAAGAAAAGTTGAAAATTTTATTCTTGTGATCATGAAGGCCTTACATAATGGTGGAGGCTTGAGTCTAACCTTTGTAGCTCAAAAATTCCTTTGTTTTGGGGGTAGTTGGGTAAATGCATTCCAAGGAACAAAAATTGGTGTGACTAAACAAATTAATACAAACAATGCACCATGTTCCATTGGGCTGCATTACACGACTCATAGATGGAATCTTGCATTCAAGACCTTGTCTAGCTTGAGAATAGTGAATACCATAGAATGTTTACTACAAAGTTATCATTCATATTTCGTTCATAGCCCAAAGAAGCACCTTGAGTTCATTAAGCTTATTAACCCTGTGGAAACAAAGGGGCTTAAAATGTTTTTAAAAGTGAAAACCTTATGAATGTCATTGCTTCAACCTTTAAGGATTTTTTTTAATTCTTTCATAATATAGTCCACACTTTAGCCAAAATGTCTATGGACATGACAAACAACTAAGCTACCAAAATATCTTGTTGCCTTATTTTCTCAACAATTGTTTATTTATATGTTGTAATTTTTTTCAAATATGGTTTTTCTTAGAACTTGTTGTAACTTATTTAAGATTTGCATTCTAGTTGCATTTTTAAAAAAATTGGTTGTAATTTATATTTAATTTAAAATTTGGCTAGATTTATTTCAAAATTGGTTGCAATTTATTTCAAATATGGATTTTGGTTGCAATTATTTCAAATTTAGATTATGGTTGCAATTTAGCTACAATTTATTTTAAACTTGCATTTTGGTTACATTTTTTTCAAAGTTGGTTGTAATTTCAAGTTTGATGATGTTTTTATGTGGTTGCACTTGTAGGCTAATATGATCATGTTTGTTAATCCCTATTGCATGTTGGGGATGTATTGCATTTGTCCTTTGTTGGAGAATATTGACTTCCTTGTGTGATTTTCATATGCAATTATGTCGATGTAATAAAAATCTACTTGGGGTAACTCTAGTACTTTTTGTATATATAATGATTGAAGCTTGTCATTTTCCACTAATGAGTTTGGGGCATTTAAAAGTTCGTTGGATTGTAGCCATGACCACATCCACATGAGTAGGTGGTAGACCTAAATGATTATAATGAACAACTTACCTTCATTGTGAATGGTGAAAATATTTGGGCCATGCACAACAACTTGGTATCAAAAGTGAAGATAATTATGACTCAAGATTTTTTTCAAATTTTGATTTTGCAAATGAAGGTAAAATGTTCAAATAATTTTTTAAAATTATTTTGAGTTTGATCTAAATATATTGAATGTTGATGTGTTGTGAGTTTGGGGTTATGTTCGATTGATAAAAAAGTTGAATAATCATTTCCTTTAGTGTGCATTATTTGATTCTAAAATATTTGTTGTAGCTTAATTACAAGGACAACTTTGCTCAACATTCATAAGTATTGAAGGTTTGGTTTGTGTACCAAAAATGATGGGGTGTGGCAAATTGATTTTTATAGTTCCACATTTGTTTGATGATTGGTAGTTTGATGTTTAATAAAAAAATGTTTGGATGTGTATGAAAAACAACTCCAAGGTTGCCATGAGATCACCATTTGATCTCAATCTATTGATTCACATTTGTAAAACAATTCATGCATCTTGGGTTTTGACCCATTCTTTCCATGAGTACCTTAAGCTTGTCAAGATGGCCATAATTCATGTTCTAAGGTTCACATTAAAGAATTTTCCATATGCGACCATGTTTGATTCTTGGATTGGAGTAGCAAATCACTATGGTGTTCTTGCATGTATGAATTTTGTGTAAACATATTTGAGCTCCGTGCTACTATGCACTACAAGTGATGATCAGCTACTTAAATTTTTTCTTATGTTTTCATATGGTTTTCAGTAATTCATCATTATTTATGTCAATGTTAAAATTAATTAAAATTAAAATACATTTCATGGACATGAAAAACACACTTGTTAATTTTTTTCTCAAATCCATGTTGATGGACGAGGGAAAATAGCGAGGTAGTTATTAAGAAATAAAATGAAGTGGTTAAGCTTGAAAATGAAATTGTTGTTTCTAAACTTGTCTTTAAAATTGTCCATGGACGACCATACAAAGGATTCCAAGAAATCCCCATGTTACCAGTTCCAATTATTCCTCATTAAAATGTTTTTGGCTATAAGACATGCGGAGATTGATCTCGAAAAAAATTTATTATGAAGACCTTGTTACACATTTTTAAACCATTGGAATAATATACTCATGCCATTGACAATTTATTATAAGAAAAATCAATCCATAAACAATTTAAGCAATGGAAATTGAACCAATGGCATTTCTACAATTGATTGAAAAGTACACAATGGGAAATAAGTTCAACATGCTCAAAAGTTCATAATCAATATAATGAGCTTGAAAACATGTTGAGAAGGGCCTTGCCTAATACTCGTATTTAATCATACCATTGCTAAAACATCTCACTTTTTCATGTGTGTGATGACTATGATATGGTAAATCTACAATTGTATAAGTTGTGCTTAAACCAAAAAAGAAGAAAGTTAGATTACTTTTGACAACACATAATTTTTTTCAAACATAACACACATGGATATGGAGTTGACACCATTTGCAACATCAACTTGCACCCAATTTAAATGAAATTCATGTTGAATATATTGTTGGAACCAATTCCAAGGGCAACACCAACTTGACACTAACAAAAATGGGCACAAAATAATCACAAGAATGACAAGAAATGTGAACAAGATTATATGACTTATTTAGAAATAATGGGTTTCAGACCATTAAAGGGTTTCACAAATGTCAATAGACATGTTAAATCCCAATACATGAAATTGACTAAAATAATATGAATAAAATTGAATGTAATTGTGAAAGAAATGTGGGAAAATATTGATAGTATAAGATCTTTTTGGTATTGCTTTGATTCCTTGGATGCCTAAACTACTCCTTTAGATTGAAGCAATATCATAAATGTTTTAAGAACACATAAAATTTTGGAAATGTTCCTTATTGAATGGTGTGTTATGTGATTAATTAAAATGAATTGAAAGTGAATACAAAGTTCCAAATTTTAATACTTGTTGAAACCTTTTGTGAAGACAAAAAAAGAACACCAAAAAGAAATGGAAGTTTCAAGGTCAACAATAATGTTGGAAATGGGAGGATATGAGAACAAGGGCATTGAGGCAAACAATACTACATGACAAACATTCCATAGGTGTTCAACCCAAAATTAATTTATGCACATGAAAACTTTATGAATTAAAGTGCATGTTAATGGGAAGACTTTGAATATGAAGTTAAAGCCATGTCTTTAGTCAGAATAAAAATGTTTATTTGGCAAGATTTTTAAATCCCTTGCAATTTAAAAAACATTATCAAGTTGCAGTCTCCTTATATTTTAATGTACTATAATGAGAAAATTATAAAAATGGGGAAGGGAGGTGAGAAGATGGGTTTACAAAAATCATGGTACTTTGAAGCTTCCCTTGTTAGTAAACACAACAAAACAAAGGCATCGAATTCTAGCATCTTTACTAAGAAAGACATTAGAAATTTTTAAACATCAACATTTAATTGTTGCATACTAAATTTGCATTTGGAATCACCACAAACCAACCATTGCACTATCACAATTGATTTTCACAATCAAAATTGTTGTAAATTGCCAACCTTTTGTCAACTCCTCAAGCATCAAAGGTAGCACACAATGTTTTGCTATCATTTTTTTCAAAACTTATTGTGAAGATGTTTAACTTTTTGTACGTTCACAAACTCTTAATCAAACACCAAGTATATACTTAATCATTTATGTAACATGTCCTTTTCTAACATATTTACATCTTAAGATATCATGCAAGGCAATTATAAAATCTTGTTGCAATATTTCCATAGTCTATCATCACCTTCATGAATCAAACAAAATCATTGACCATTGCCATCTCCTTCTTAAGCCCTTTTTCATCTTTGTGACCAACAAGCTAGTATATATAAACCTTCTTAATTGGAAAGAAGGGATTCTTCTTCATTGGTTTCCTCATTTCAAATTTCACATATTCTTGATCAAGAGTTGCAAACATTTATTTCCTTTTGCTTCATAGGCCTTTATTTGTTTCTTTTGGATATTTTGAACTTTTGACATCAAATCTTCATATAATCCTAGTTATTAGTTTATTTTCAAAATAATTTGTTCTATCATTGCATCAAATTCCATATTATTCTTTGTCATTTGACAAAGGCTAGTTAATTCATTATATGCCATTCAAGGTTAGGTGATCTTTAAGATAAGAACATAAATGGTTTAAGTAATTAGTACTGTATTCCTACATTCTACATCTGGATTTGAATAATAGATGGGTCAATTGAATGCCCCGCTAAACTACACATTTTGAAACATTACATATAGAATTGTGAACTCATTTTATATGTATTAATCATGCATTTGGGCATACCATTGCATAGATGGGCCATTGTGGCATAGTTGGGCATTGGTGGATGATGTCATAATTCTTGCAAAACATGTCAAACTCGATTGGCTATACTTTTATGTTGTTCATTGACACAAACTTTTGCACTGCAAAATGACAAATAACCTCATAAAGTCAAAAAAACTAATATGTTTTTATTGCAATGCCATGATTGTTGACAACCTGTTCCTATACCTATTTGGAATAATGGTCAATAACAACAAGTATGTATTTATTACCATCCTTGTCTCTAGTAGAGTGACCACAATAGCATGAATATTGGGTTGTAAAATAAATCACATTTATAGGTGTATTATTTAGTTCATCACACTACGATATAATTTGATTTTTTCACACAATAGGTCACAATTCATGACATGTGTGAGGTAAAATTTGTGGTTTCATTCATTACAATATTCAATATGTTTGTAAATTGAGGCATATATTACAAAAAATTGTAGTTTGACATTAACTTGTGGCACATATTACATAAATGGCAAACTATAATTTTAATATAATCTGCATCCACAATACATATGACATATTATACATTGTAATGGATGAAACCACAAAGTTTACCTCACACATGTCATGGGTCACAATCTATTGTGCGAGGAAAACCACATCCTATTATACATTTAAATGTAAATTGTTGGTTTTTTTCATTGTCCAACATAACTTTCACCACCATTCGCATTACATATATGATATCATATACTATACAATAAATAATGCATCTTCAATTCAATTGGTACACATTCTTCTCTAAATTGACCAATCTCCTAATGTTATACCCAACTTGTCGTTTGACCTTAGTACCATCAATATATTGTAAGTAAAGATATCACCTTCTCAATAATAATTCAAGGTTTTAAAAAAAATAACCTTGCCCTTCTTGTTCATTAATATAAGAGGCAAAATAATAGACACAATTGTATGTTTTGATATTACCATACCTATCACTATGGTTTGGTAATGATCAATTCCAAAAAAAGAACATAAAATAAGAATAAATCTTATAAGGACTAGGTATTGCCATATTTTTGGAGAATCAAACTTTTAACCTTTTGAAAGGGAATGATATTTTCAACCACCAACCTACCACATTTTTCTTCATAAAGTTTGTGTACCTTGTTTACTTATTATTGTTTGTCAAATTTTTGAAATATTAAAGACATGATTACTAAACCCCTTTTGATGAAAAAAAAATTGACATGTTTTGCTAGTTTTAAGTGGTGGTATGGTGCTATCAATGTTTCTTGTTGAATCAAATGTTTCATTATGTGTTTCTTTTTTGGACTCAATACTGCATGTTGTTTCAAGTTGCATCCATCATATTTTGTGCATTACAAATCAATTCCTAATGTTCATCAACATTCCATTTTTTTTTCCCCATCTTCTTCTTGTTTGCACAAGTTCAACTTCATTGTGCAATTTTTCCTTTGCCATGTCACATGTTTATTTTCCTCCATCATTTATTTTATTTGGTTTTGGTTGATGGCTTAAGTTTTATTTGTTTTCAACATAGTGAAAATGTTATTGTTAATTACATATTACGATAAGATGATTCACTCCAAAACAATGCATCATGTGGACTATGTTGATTCCTTACAAACTACAAAATCCCCACCATTCATCATCTTTCCCATTGGTCATGTGAACCCATTTTTTTGATATCTTCAATCATAAAAAATAAATTTAGATGTTTTTTTGTTCCCTTTATGCTACCATGTCAAAGCCTATACATATTGATGTCCACATTCATCAACTAAATAACAAAAAACCCTAACAATGATGCAACAAATAAATCTACAATATGAAACAATGAACCATGACATGCCCATCTTTGTTATGATGATCACAATGTAATTTCTAGATTAGTTGGTCAAATGATGTTGTCCCTTACCTTTTTGTGGGTAATCCTTCTTAAGGTGGTTTCTTTCACTAATTTAACACATCCCACTTTATGGATGCTAGCTTTTAAATGCTAGCACATGAAAAGACATTTGTGTCTTCATATGTGGCTGCTTACACATTTGTGCAAAACTTTCATTTGGTTGTATTGAGATCGTTGTTGAAATTGTGAATTAGGTGGATGATTTTATTATTTTTCCTTACTAAAACCAATAATCACCATTTGTTATTGGCACCTCCACTACATTCAATTTGATGCATCACATTCAGAGGAAAATATATGTTAAAGTTGTTTATGTAGCTTTCAATAGACTAACATCATGAATTTTTTGTTCAAAATTTCATATAATCAAAAATTGATAGCATGAGCTTTTTTGACCCCTTGAATCACATTGATTAACCTCCTCATTCATGTACATGGCAAACACACAAGCTTTCATGGGTTTTGTGTTGAAATTCTTATAAACTTTTGTAATTCTTTGTGCACATGAACCTTTGATAATTTTTTTGAAATTTTTAGAAAAAATTCACAACATAGTTAAATATTGGTAATGATCCTCACATGTTAGTGGAAGGGTTAACATTCGTTCCCACTTGTTGAACCATTGTTTGAAAGTGATTGGTAATGATCCCTAGTGGGAATAATCATGCCTCATGTAATTGATACATAGTGGTGACCAATACAATTGTCATTCCTTTTTATAACACCCCATGTGTTCACATGCATTTTTTATATTCATCTATAGGTAGTTTTTAAAGATGCTATTAAAACAACCCTTTCCTTGTCATGAAAGGTGTGAATAATTGAAAATCACACATTTACACCAATTGTTTGCAGAGTTTTGGATGAAACTTTTGTTTGCAAATCATCTAGCTTGACGGTGCAATTTTCCCTTGAAGATCAATGTTGCCCCTTGGTGGTTTCATATGCCTCTTTCATGTCCCACAACGAAAGTGTAATGAAAGGCACATGAGATGTATCTAAATATGAATATGAATATTCCTTTTTAGATTATAATGGTGGTGTTAATGGCTTGAACCACACACCCTATTTAACGTTACCATTGTCTTTGCTTGAATTAGCACCTTCCTCAAGAGTAGACAATGTAGTTGACTAGTCATCACCTTGGTATTACCACCATAACAACCTATGCTGCAATTGTAATTTTATTTTAAGGAGTGCTAATAATGCCACACCTTTTAAAATTCAAATTTTGATGCACTTGTTCTATGAAATTGTACTCCCTATACCATGAATCCAACACCTTAAAGGTTGTAGAAATCTGATTTCAGATGGCCAAGTTACAAATTCTCAAATGAAAATTAATTTTTAGAATTTGTATGGAATTATCCTAATTAGTGTAGGGTCATAAGGAAAAATATGCTTGAAAATTGGTTTATTGTCCACACACATGGAAATATTTGTCCATTCAATCTGTCATAGGAAGGGTCTTTGGCTACTAGCTACCAATCCATTGTTTCAATAATTAATTGGATAATAGTTGAAAAAAAAAACCTATTTCAATTTTTATGTACACATTTGGAAACATGGTTCATTATTTGTTTCTCCTTGTATTTCAAATTGTCAAGTTATTATTATATTTGTGCTAAAAAGTATTCAAAACTTCAAGGCTTAACATCCTTGCATGTTGAACAATTAGAAAATATATGTTAGGCATGGCATGGAAGGTAACAACGAATTGTGAACCAATATTTGATTATAATTTTCTAAGGATTAGATATAATACTTTTGATCTAGAACTTGACAAACAAAGAAGCCCAATGTTGATGCAATGGCTATCCTTTTAGTATGCAAACTTAATAGATGAAAGTGTCAAATTGCGAATTTGAAAACATGGGTTCAAATCCCATTATTGGTCAAAAGAACATATATTCCAAACAAAATGATTTCATGGTTTTAAATATCTAATACATTTACTTGGCATGTCAAAGTAAATGGCATTCATATTATATAAATACTAGTGGGTACCTGTGACCTTCGGACATTGTGACATATGACATCACTTTCTCTTCTATTAACAATATTACGAACTCTATACATAACAAAACAACATAATTCAAAATGTTTAATTTTTTAAAAAGGTGTAATTTGCAAGTCTAAGTTCAAATAATTTTCTGAAAATTTCAACAAACCTTGTCATACTTGCAATATAAAAAAATAAACTCATGGACACGTGTGAAAACTAAATCCTTAAAAATAAATATATTGATTATTCGATAGTTACTTGCTGAACCCAATCACAGCATATGATATATCATCCCTCCCCAAATTACACATACCCACTAAACCCCCCCCCAACATACAACCCAAGAGGATGACCGGACGGACAGTGACCTTCGGGCACTGTGAAGTCCCCCAATTTCTTTAAACTTGGTTCATGTTTTAGTTTTTTCTACAAACTTTTATTTTTTTATTTTTTTATTTTTATGTGTTTTCTGTTTTTATTATTATTTTGTATAATAAAAATAAAGTGTTTCTTTTTCACTTTTATATTTTTGTTTATTTGGATGCAAGTTTGAAGTTTGGAGAAAGAAGAC
>Ga0116230_10008278_pt1 | contig 10259 bp, 8 predicted proteins | sample S1TSphfallax_3_FD_88678 | JGI IMG/M metagenome (GOLD analysis project Ga0116230, IMG submission 88678) | Host-associated microbial communities from peat moss isolated from Minnesota, USA - S1T2_Fd - Sphagnum fallax MG | ecosystem: Host-associated > Plants > Peat moss > Unclassified | place: USA...
CCTCAGGAACTCATCGTGACTGAGGGTTTTGCTTGTTATGAGGTCCTCCCGAATGGGTCTCCGGCCAGCTGTAGAGTCCTGGCCTTTCCAGGCAACGCGATCGCCGCATCCAGCTCCAGACCATGCGAGCGGCTGAAGTGACGGGTTATAAGAAACTCCCATGTCGAGTCGACATGCAGCAGCGGAAATGGCGGTTTGGAAGGATAGAAGGCCCTGAGCGCCAGATGCGCCATGACCGTCGAGTCCTTGCCGGCAGAGAACAGCATGACCGGGTTGCGGGCGTCGGCGACTGACTCGCGCAAGATTTGGATGGATTCCGATTCCAGCCAGGACAGGTGACTTAGCTTCACTGATGAACCTTCCATTCAAGGTCTCAAATTTTTCTGGCGCGGTTGCTCAGACCACCCTCTCGCGAGGAACCGCCGGGCTGGATGCCGCGCGCATCGCGGTCCACTGCAGATCGCCCGCGTAGCGCCAAGCCATCCGCCCGGTCTCGTCCAGGGCGAAGAGATACAGCCAGCGATTGTCGAACAACGCGCGAACACCTTCGTGCCGCTTCAGGATCTCGGTCATCGGTTCGCGCGGCGCTTCGATACAGACCGTCAGACGAAGCGGTTCGTGCATGTAGCGCTCGCCATCATGGACCGATTGCCAAGGCAGACCAGCCCGCATCAGGCCGCCATTTCCCTCAACCACGCCGATGCCGCCGATGACGTTGTGCAGGAGCTTGTTGCCGCCGCCGAATACGGCCGGCGCCACGGTGGATCCGTAATATTGCAGGCTGATCCAGCTGGCGACGACAACGGGCGCGGTCAGGATCAACTCCAGAACGCGGAAGTCCTTGTCGATCCTCCAGTCATAGTCATGCAGGAAGGCGCTTCCTTCGAGGGTTTTGCCTGCCGTGCGCCGGCGCGGCGCGGCAATGAACGCTTTGCAGCCCGCCAGCCCCCATTCGGGCCGCAGTTCGGCCCAGTCGCGGCCGCGGCGCGTGAGACTGCCCGCGCCGGCCGCATTCGGCAGACGCAAGGCCCGTTCGCCCCTGGCGATGAGGCCTGCCGATTCCAGCCAAAGCTTTGCCTGGCTGATATCGGCCTGATGCGGTGCACTGGGCTGGTCGTCGGCATAAAGCGTGACCGCATCCGTCACTGTGTCATGCAACGCAGCGAGGAACAGGGTATCGGCCGGGATCAGAATCCCCCGCGGCACCAGGCAGGCGCGCACCTCCGGGTCATTCAGCAGGGCCGCCAGCAGCCGGGCATTCACCTCGCCGGAATAGCCGCCGCAGGCCCCGCAATGCAGGCTGCTGGCATGGGGGTTGTTGACCACGTTTGCGCCGTGCCTGACCAGCAGCACGAGCTTGGCAAAAACCGCGGTCAGCGACATGGCCCGTAGCACCGTCTCAGCCGCCTGGGTCCTGGCTGCGCGATCGAGAGGGGGATCAAAACGGGGCGCGGGATCGTTCGGCGCGGGGGTTGAGCGGAGTCCTAGCGCATCGCTGACGAGCTTGCTGACATAGAGGGGGCCGGTCGCTTCGACGAAAGCGAAGGACGACACGGCCGCAAGCTTGAAACGGCCCCAGGCCCGGCTTGCGCGCGCCTTGATCCGGGCCGACTGGTCCGCCAGGGCGTCATCCTGCCCGCCGGCACGCGTGGTCAAACCTGGATTGAGGAGCACGGGCAACCGGCGCTCCTGCAGATCAGATGCAAAGCGGCGATGGGCGGCGGCCAAGCCAAAGAACCCGGCGAACCCCAGAGTCTGGATATCCGGATTTACCGATTCCAGCGCCCGGCGGAACACCTCGGAACGAACGTCGATGCAGAAGGCTGCCTGGAGCACGGGGCGATTATGCGGGGCGACCGCGCCCGGCGCAGCAAGTGTTTCGGCCAGGCTCCGTTGCGCGGCTCTTTCTGCGGCTTCCTGCAAGATGGCGTCCAGCGCATGCTCGGCGTTGGGTGCCACCGGCTGCGCATGCGCGGCAATGACGACGTTCCACGGATCGCTGATCTGGTTCGCATAGTGGCCGAACAGCGCCGCCTCCCAGATCAGGCGGATGGTCAGAAACTCGGCAATGGTCGCATCCGCGCCACCGCCCAGTTCCGCCTGCCAAAGCCGGTAACGGGCGTATTGCGCCCAGCCGCCCAGCGTCATCAGCAGCTGGTGGAAATAGGTTTCCAGCGCCTCGGCCGGGATTGCGATCCGCTGTACCCCATGCGCAACCGCGTCCCGCGCAGTCGCCGGCGCCTCGGAGACATAGGTCGCAAATCCAGGAAGGCCGGCAATCTCGGGCGTCAGATCATGGGTCGCGACGGCGCGCCAAGCGCTATAGGCGCCCCGACCGCGTGGCGCAGCCCAAAGCGCCTGCCCTTCGTCGAAATATCCCGCCGCCCAGGCTCCGAAGCGCTCGGCAATCAGGCCTGGCCAGTCGATCCCCGACACTTTGGCCGCGAGGTCAGCGATCGTCGGCAGCGCGCCGGCTTCGGGCTTTGCAACCTGGGCCCGGGCCTTAAGCGCGCTGAGGTCCATCGGCCGCAGCGCTTGCGGTGCCTCGGCGAGCGCGTCCGACAGATCGGCATCGCTGATGACGCCGCTGGCGATGCGCGCCGCGTACCAGCAGCGCGGCATTGTGACCGGGGCGCCCGCCACCCGCTGCAGACGCACGCCCACCGTGGCGAGGCTCTCACCGCTCTGCCCGAGGAACGGATTGACCGCGACGCTCGACGCCAACGGCCAGGCCGGCGGGATTGCCCTGGCGGCACGGTCGATTGCGGCGTCCAACGCCATGGCGTCCCGCCGGCTTGCAGCCGCCGCAAGCGTCATGTTTGTTGCTCCGGGATGATCAGGCTGCATCGCGCAGCCGCCAGTTGCGCAGCAGGCGATCGAACATCGCATTGGCGTAGAGGCCGTTGGCGAGATGCACCCGCAGCCCGGCCGCGGCCGGGTGGTAGGCCCAGAGCGGGAACATCGCCTGGCCAATGGCCACGAGGCCGAAACTGACCACCGCCAGCACGATCAGCGCCCATTGCAGAGGACCGGGGGCCGGCGTGGCCGGCAGCACGCCGCAGGTCAACCAGACAGCGCAGCGCTGAAGCGCGAAGTAGCTGACCGAGGTGGCGGCGGCGTACGCAATGGTGCGGCGGGTCAAAGCCCTGGGCGCGGCATCAGCAAGCCCCTGCGCCAGCATGTAGGCGACCCCGAAGATCAGGATGGCGCCAAGCGCGACGGCCTGGGGCGATTTGTGCTGAAAGCCGAAACCGAACCCGACGGCGGCGTAGATCGCCAGCGCCAGCAGAAAGGCGCGTCCAACCGCTCCGGCCCGGGGAATGGCCACCGGACCGGGCCGGCGATTGGCGGCGATCAGCGCCACCGCGCCGCCGGAAGCCAGGAAGGAATGGGCCTTGTAGAGCGAATGGGCGACGATGTGCAGCAAGGCCAGAGGGAAGAGCCCCAGCCCGCACTCCATGATCATGAAACCCATCTGGGCGACGGTCGACCAGGCCAGTGAGGTCTTCACGGCAGGCTGGGTCAGCATGACCAACCCGCCGAAGAGTGCGGTAAATCCGCCGATCACCACCAGCACCGCCAGGACAGCCGGGGCCAGCAACATGACATCGGCAAAGCGTATCAGCAGAAATCCGCCGGCATTGATGACGCCCGCATGCAGCAGCGCGGAAACCGGTGTCGGGGCTTCCATCACCTCGGTCAGCCAGCCGTGCAGGGGAAATTGCGCCGACTTCAAAACCGCGGCGGCCGCCAGGAAGACCGCCGCAGCGACCGCCAGGCCGCCGCCATTTCCGGCGCGGGCGGCGCCGAGGATTGCAGCGATGCCGGTGGTGCCATAGGCGAGCGTCAACAGAACCACGGCACAGAGCAGCGCCGCATCGCCCAGCCGCGCGGTGACGAACTTCTTGGCGGCGGCGCGCTGCGCGCCGGCGCGGCCGGGATAGAACAACAGGAGCCGATGAAGAAACAAACTCGTGCTGATCCAGCTCAGCGTGAGTTGGATAAGGTTGCCTGCCGTGACGAACATTTCTACGGAGGCCAGTGTCAGGCAGAGCCAACCCGTGAACGGACCTTGCCGGGCTTCACCATCCAAATAGGTTGCGGCGTAACGGACGACCACCCATCCGATGAGCGTGACCAGAAGCAGCATCACAATCCTGATTGCGTCCAGCCCGGGCGCCGCCGCGCAGGCGAACGCCACGGCCAGCGAGAGCAACGCCGCGCCCTCGGCCAATTTGGGGACGGGCTTGGGCCGAACGCCGGTGCTCAGGAACCCGCAACCGGCACTGAGCAGCAACGGCAGAACGGCCAGTCGCGGTGACGCATAGATGATTGGCAAGAATTGTCCCCTTTGACCCGTAACTTTGGCGAGAGCAGATTCTTAAACCAAGGCGTTACCCCTGAAAAATTCATTGTAACGCACATATCGTTCGTTTTAATAGAACGATATGAGAGACCTGAACTACAACCATCTGCGCTATTTCTGGGCCGTCGCGCATCAGGGCGGACTGACCCGCGCCGCCAGGCATATGAATCTCTCCCAGTCGGCGCTGTCGGCCCAGATCAAGAAGCTTGAGCACCAGATGGGCCATCCGCTCTTCGAGCGCGTGGGCAAGAAGCTGATTTTGACTGAGGCCGGTCTGATCGCTCTGGACTATGCCGATACCGTGTTCAAAGCCGGGGACGAGCTGATGCACACGTTGAAAGGGCGCGCCGCGGTCAGCCGTCAGGTCCTCAGGGTCGGCGCGTTGACAACGCTGTCGCGCAACTTCCAGCTGGAGTTTCTGCGGCCTCTGGTAGGGCGCACGAATGTGGAACTGATCGTGCGGTCCGGCAACATCCGGGACCTGCTTGCGCAGTTGGAGGCGCATGCCATCGATATCGTATTGTCCAACAGTGCCGCTTCTCGCGACGCGAACTCGTCCTTGCGTAACCATCTTCTGGCCGAGCAACCTGTAAGTCTTGTAGGGCGGCCGCGCTTGGATCAGCAGAAATTTCGCTATCCCGATGATCTTCGGACCGAGCCGGTGCTGCTGCCGAGCCTTGACAGCGATATCCGCATTGCGTTCGACCATGCCATGGAGCGTGCTGGCGTTCGGCCGGTGATCGTGGCCGAGGTTGATGATATGGCGATGCTGAGATTGCTCGCTCGCGAATGCGGGGGCGTGACTCTGGTGCCCCCGATCGTGGTTCGCGATGAGCTTGAGACCGGCGTCTTGGTGGAATATTGCCGGATCCCCGAAGTCACCGAAACCTTCTATGCGATCGTGCAGAAGCGGCGTTTTCCCAATCGGCTGCTGGCGGATATTCTCCCCGGCGCCAAGCCGATGGCCGCGCGGCGGGCATCCGGGTGAATGCCCGGTAGAAATATTTTAGAGCCGGCTTTAAATCTTCATATCCGATGGAAGTCCTGCGTGGCTGGCGGAATGGTTTCGAAGCAATCCGGGTGCGGGGCCGCTTGCTACCAATGCAGCTTGATCGGAGGCAGGGTTCGACGGCGTAGCCAGTCGGCAATCATCAGCGCGACGGTTCGCGGCCAGCCAAACAAGACGGCCCGGTGCATCTGGTACAACGCGATGTAGAGAAACTTCGTCTTGGTGCCGGTGATCGTCAACGGCGCCCGATGATGCGCCACGGGGATTTCTCCGACCGCTTGTTTGTTGCCGAGCGAGATGAGCGTGCCCCGCGATTTGTAGCGGAAGGGCTTCACCGGCTTACCCTGTAACCGTCGCGGCAGTGCGCGCGCCAGGTAACCGGCCTGCTGATGCGCGACCTGCGCGGTCGGCGGCGCCGTTCCCGCATCACTCAAGGCGGCCGCGCAGTCGCCCAGGGCAAATATATCCGCGACACCGGTACAGGCCAGGTCATCCTCTACCTTGATCCTTCCAGACTTCAAAAGCGTCAGCGCGGGCAGGATCGCGGATAAATCCTGTATGATGATTCCGGAGGCCCAGACCTTCAGATCGCACGGCACCACCTCGCCATTTTTCAAATGAAATGCGCCGGCCGTGACGTGATCCACCTGCTGCCCGAGGACCATCTTGACGCCAAACTGCGTCATTCTTTTGGCAATTGCCTGCGACGTTCGGCCATCGAGGCCGGGCAATATGCGGCCGGCGCCGTCAACCAGCGTGATATCCAGTCGTTGTCGATCGTCGAGCCCGCCGAAGCGCTGCAAATCATGCGAAGCGTGGCGGAGCTCTGCGGCGAGTTCGACCCCGGTGGCGCCGGCGCCGGCGATTCCAACGCCAAGGCGTTCCTTCCGGCCCTCCGCGACCTGGATGACAGACTCGAGAAATCGGCGCTGGAAGCCGGACGCCTCAGCGGCACTGTCGAGCATGTGGCAATGCTCGACGACACCCGGGATACCAAAGTCATTCGCCCGGCTGCCGAGCGCCAGGACGAGAAAATCATAGCCGATTTCCCGTTCCCCCACAATCTGCGTCCGATCGATCTGGCTGCTTATGCCTGAGATGCGGAGGCTGTGCCGGAGAGGATCAATGCCCAGCAATGTGCCCATATGAAAATGGTAACCATGGGCCGCGGCGTGGCCCAGATAGCCAACCGCGTCATCGGCATCCATCAGACCCGCCGCGACCTCATGCAGACGGGGCTTCCAAACATGTTGGGCGTTGCGGTCTACCAGAATAATTTCTGCCCCGTGTCTGCCGCGCGTGCGCCCCAGACGCGTGGCCAGCTCGATGCCGCCGGCACCGCCGCCGACAATGCAGATCCGGGCCGATTTGGAAGGCGGGTCAATGGGCTTCATATCTGATCCAATATTGCTCTCGAACAGATATGCCGCGCGCGAGGGCCGGCAAGCATTTTCTGGCAAAGCCCGGCGGGCGACATCATTGGCCCCGATGCGCCTGAAGGCCGGGCTTTTGGCCGGCGCCGGCCGGCGAAAACGCCTGCCTTTTTAATCCGGCGGAAAGTTAAAAAATGCGCATGGATGGTGTAGCAAGCTTGCCCGCTGAAACTGAATCGCAGGAAATCATGATCAAAGCTGTTATTTTCGATGTCGACGGAACCTTGATCGACTCAAATGACGTTCATGCGCAAAGCTGGGTTGACGCATTCCAAGAATTCAACAAATCGGTTGGCTTCGACGCGGTACGCAGCCAGATCGGCAAAGGCGGCGATCAGCTCATGCCGATTTTTCTCAAACAGGAAGAGATTGATGCGTTCGGAGAAGCGCTGGAGAAGCGCCGCGCTGCGATCCTGAAGGCGGCCTATCTGCACACCATCCAGCCGTTTCCTGGGGTGCGAGGGCTGTTTAAATATCTGCAAGGAAAGGGGGTCAAGATCGCCCTCGCTTCTTCAGCCAAGCAAGACGAACTGGCTTTTTATAAGCGGCTCTTGAATATCGAGGATCTGGTGGATGTCGAAGCTTCATCGGACGACGCTGAAAAAAGTAAGCCGGCACCGGACATCTTTACCAGCGTCTTGGGAAAGCTGAGGGAGATTGATCTTTCCGATATTCTCGCCATCGGTGACACACCTTACGACGCGGTGGCTTCCGGCAAAGCCGGGCTGAAATGCGTGGGGTTGTTGTGCGGCGGCTTCCGGCTCGCCGATTTAACGGATGCCGGCTGCATCGCGATTTATCAGGACCCGGCGGACCTGTTTGCCAATGGTTTGACCTGCTTCTTATGAGGCGATGAAATCCTCGTTATCTACCGAGTTTTCGTAGATTTTCGAAATTCACGCGCCAGATGGTCTGTTGATCCACCAACTGATCGCGGGAGTTTTTCAATGTCCAGTGCAACGACACGCAAATTCGCCGTCGTTACCGGCGGTTCGTCAGGCATAGGTTTCGAACTGGCGCGGCAATTCGCGGAGAACCAATTCGATGTGATGATCGCCGCCGATGTCGGACTGGATGGCGCCACCCAGAAACTGAACAGCTCAGGCGAGGTTGGAGAAATCACCAGCATCAAGGCCGATCTTTCCACGCGCCAAGGTGTTGATCTGCTCTACGACGCCATTCTCCAGACCGGACGCCCGGTCGACGCTTTAGCGGCCAATGCCGGCATTGGGGTGGGTCATGCTTTTCTTGATCAGCAACGCGAAAACTGGCTTAAAATTATCGAAACCAACATCATTGGAACGCTGGACCTGCTGCATCTGGTCGGCAAGGACATGCGAAAAGCAGGCTCCGGGCGAATCCTCATCACCTCCTCCATTGCCTCGCAACTACCCGGGGCATTTCAGGCGGTCTACAACGCCAGCAAGGCATTCCTGCAGTCATTCTCCTTTGCATTCCGCAACGAGCTGAAAGATAGCGGTGTCAGCGTTACGGCCCTGCTGCCGGGCGCGACGGACACGGAGTTCTTCGAACGCGCCGATATGCTGGATACCAAGGTTGGCCAGGCGAACAAGGATGATCCGGCGGATGTCGCCAAAGCCGGCTTCGATGCCTTGATGAGCGGGGAGGGCGACGTCGTCTACGGCCTCAAGAACAAATTGCAGGCGGTGGCGGCAAAGATCATTCCGGACGACCGCCTTGCCGAAACCCATCGCGCCATGGCGGCGCCGGGCACGGCAAACGACCAAGTTTAGAAAATGTCGCGAGCAGCTTGCCCCTTCAATCTTCGGAGACTCTCATGAAAGCTTTATGCTGGCACGGAAAAAACGATATTCGATGCGATACGGTCCCTGACCCGGCCATCGAGCATCCGGGTGACGTCATTATCAAGGTTACGTCCTGCGCCATCTGTGGTTCCGACCTGCACATCTATGACGGCATCATACCGGGGATGGAATCCGGCGACGTTCTCGGACATGAAACGATGGGCGAGGTGGTGGAGGTTGGCGGCGACGTCAAGAACCTCAGAATCGGTGACCGCGTTGTGATCCCGTTCACCATTTCTTGCGGCGATTGTTTTTTCTGCAAGCGGGGATTTTTCTCAGCCTGTGAACGCAGCAACCCGAACCATAAAATGGCCGAGAAACTATGGGGACATTCGCCGGCCGGCTTGTTTGGCTATTCCCATATTCTGGGTGGCTATCCGGGCGGCCAGGCCGAATATCTACGGGTTCCCTATGCCGATGTCGGACCGATCAAAGTGCCGGACTCGCTGACGGATGACCAGGTGCTGTTTCTCTCCGACATATTTCCGACCGGCTACATGGCGGCCGATAACTGCAACATCCAGCCGGGCGACAGCATCGCGGTATGGGGTTGTGGTCCGGTAGGTCTGTTCGCCATCCGCAGCGCGTTCATGCTGGGCGCCGAGCGGGTGCTTGCGATCGATACCGTGCCGGAGCGCTTGGCGCTCGCCGCAGAAGCAGGCGCGGTTACGATCGATTTCAAGGCAGAGGATGTGTATGACCGCATCCAGGAATTGACCGGGGGCCGCGGCGCGGATGCCTGCATCGACGCGGTTGGCTCGGAAGCAGACGTGACGGCCTCCGCGGATTCCATCGTTGACCGGATCAAGGTTGCGACCTTCATGGGCACCGACCGGCCGCATGTTCTAAGGCAGGCCATTCATTGCTGTCGCAACTTTGGCACGGTCTCGATCGTCGGCGTCTATGGTGGCTTTCTTGATAAGATCCCGATGGGCTCGGCGATCAATCGCGGTCTCACCTTCCGCATGGCGCAGACGCCCGTGCAATTCTATCTGCCGAAATTGCTTGCGCGCGTTGAATCCGGAGAGATCGATCCATCCTTTGTCATCACCCATCATGCATCGCTGGAGCAGGGACCGGATATGTATAGGACCTTCCGTGACAAGGCCGATGGCTGCGTCAAGGTCGTGTTGAAACCTTGATCCCCCCTGATTCGGGACCACGCATTGCGCGACCAACGTGCTCAAGCAACGCGCTCGCGGGCCGGCCGCCGGAAAGCTTGCACGATGCGCGAATGTCCGGATCAAGGCGGTGGATGATCTGTGATGAGCGATCGAGGGTCCTGTAGCGGAGCCAGTACGATTTTTGGAATCAGGCGGCGCCGGATTGAACTTGGCGGATGACGGATTTTATAGGATTTATGATGACTGAGGATGCCGATTTCATTCAACGCGCCATGGCGCTTGCCGAGACAGCCGCACGCCAGGGCAGCGGCGCGCCGATCGGATGCGTGATCGTACTGGACGGCGAAATCGTCGGGGAGGCGTATAATCAGGTGGACGCGCTGAATGATCCGACGGCGCATGCCGAGATCGTGGCCATCCGTAAGGCCGGCGCGCGTCTGCAACGCTCGCAATTCAAGGGGGCGGTTCTGTATTCCACGCTGCAACCTTGCGGCATGTGCA
>Ga0116230_10008279_pt1 | contig 10258 bp, 8 predicted proteins | sample S1TSphfallax_3_FD_88678 | JGI IMG/M metagenome (GOLD analysis project Ga0116230, IMG submission 88678) | Host-associated microbial communities from peat moss isolated from Minnesota, USA - S1T2_Fd - Sphagnum fallax MG | ecosystem: Host-associated > Plants > Peat moss > Unclassified | place: USA...
ACGGCAGATCGTCCCAGGCGGCGCGGAGCCAGCCATAAACGTCTGCGTCGGGCTACCGAGCTTGTTGACGGCAAAGCGCACCTCCTCCAGCACGTCGCGCGCCGTGATGCCGGCGCGCACCGTCCTGCAGGCCAGCTCCACGGCCATGTCGTGCATCGCCGCGGCCTCGCGCATGCAAACCATCTCCGCATCGCTCTTCACCGCCTTGATCGGCGCGATCAGATCCGTCGCGTCGATGATCTCGGCATCCGGGAAGGCGGCTTTGAGGATCAGATAGGAGGAGACCGGAATAAACCCGGTCCCCAGCAGGCCGATGCGCCGCACCGGGCGCCGGCGCATTTCCGCCACCAGCAAGGGCGCATGACTGTTGACCATCATGTTGAGCTGCGCGCAACTGACCAGATGCCGCACGCCGTAGGAATCCTGTGCCTGCGTATGAACTTCGTCGCCATGCGAGGCGAGCAGAACCTCGCCCTCCACCGGCATGGCGATCAGCGGCCCGCCCAGTTGCGCCCGGTTGGTCAGCCAGCGGCCATAGCCGAAGGGATGGCCGTTGCTGGCGATCAGCCAGTCCAGCCCGGCCCGCGCCATCGCCGCGCGCACCAGGCGCCAGCGGCGGTCCATCTCTTCATTCGGGATCATTGTGTTTGCGTCTCCAGGCGCGCCAGCCGCGCGCGCCAGGCCGGCTCGGCCTGCGGGTTGGGGCAATGCAGCGGCAGCTCTCCGGCCAGGATGCGTCTGATATTCTCGGCGAGCACCGGCACGAATTCATCCGCGCCTTCAACCGTGTGGCCGACCGTGTGGGGGGTGAGGATCACGTTATCCAGCCCGCGCAGGGGGCTATCGGGCTGCAGGGGTTCGACCGTGAACGTATCCAGCGCGGCACCGGCGATGCGCCGGTCGCGCAGGGTTTCAAATAGAGCATCCTCATCCACCAGTTCGCCGCGGCCGGTATTGATCAAGAACGCCTCCGGCTTCATCCGCGCGAGCCCGGCCGCGCCGATCATGCGCCGCGTCTCGTCCGTCAGGCCAGCCAGCAGACAGACGATGTCGCTTTCAGCCAGCAACGCATGCAAGTCCGTTTTGGCGACGCCCGGCGGCAGCGCCTCTGGCTTCACACGGGGGGAACAGATGAGGATCCGCACCCCGAAGCCCGCAAGCCGCTCCGTGATCGCGCGCGCGATGCGCCCGAACCCGACAATGCCAACGGTCTTGCCCTCAAGCTGGCGGGCCACCGGGCGTGGCCGGCGCCATTCGCCCTGGGCAAGGAGGGCGATATTGGTTCGTACATCATAAAGGAGCATCAGCATCAGCATCAGCGTGGATTCCGCCATGCCAACAACATTGCCGCGCGTCGCGCCATGCCCGACGATGATCCCAAGCTCCGTCGCCGCGGCCAGGTCGAGCGTTTCAACCCCGATGGTGGGATAACACACGCCGCGCAGCCGGGGCGCGGCTTGCATCAACTCGCGCGAACATTCGTGACGCACGGTGAAGACCGCAACATCGACGCGGTGCAGCCAGTCTTGCCGTTCCTGATGCGTATAGCGTTTCACCTGGCCGAGTTCGTTGGCGGGGCCGCGCACCACGTCGAGACCTTCGGCAACGAGCCGTGAAGCGACGCCGTTGAGCAGGTTGACCTGCCCGGTATCACCGCAGATGAAAATCCGGGGCAGTTCCACGTCCTCCAATTGGTTAAAACTATGGTACGTTCATTTATACCGTTTGTCCATAGTAAGGAAAGCGGTCACTGTTTTTGAAAACGTTCGCAAGAAACTTTTAGGCGTGCGGGCCGATGCGTTCCTCGCGCCGCGCTTGTCAATTACCGGAATATATCCTAATTTTAGGTTCCATCATACTTTCATAGTATGATAACCGCGGTCGAGAAGGCAGGGGCGAAATGTTTTACGAGCCAGACAAGAACGATCACGGGCTCAAATACAATCCCTTTAAATCCATCGTCATTCCGCGGCCAATTGGCTGGATCACCACGGTTGACCAGGCCGGCAATGTCAATCTCGCCCCCTATAGCCAGTTCAACAATATCGGTTATGATCCGCCTTACGTGATGTTTTCTGGCGGTTCCGACATCAGGGGCCATCGCCGCAAGGACAGTGTGGTCAACGCGATCGAGACCGGGCAGTTCGTCTGCAACATGGCCACCTATGAGCTGCGCGAGGCGGTGAATATCAGCTCCCAGGCGGTGGAACCAGGCGTTGACGAAGCAGCGCTTGCGGGGCTGGAAATGTTGCCCTCCCGCCTGGTCAAGCCGACGCGCGTGGCGCGCTCGCCGGTGCATCTGGAATGCGTGTTTCATCAATGCGTCGTGCTGCCTGGAAATTCCCCGGATAATATCATGAACGTTGTCATCGGCCGGGTTGTCGGCGTGCATATCCGGGATGATGTGCTGACCGAGGAGGGGCGGATCGACGTGAAGGCGATTCGTCCGCTCGCCCGGCTCGGCTATATGGATTACACCGTGATCGATACGATGTTCGAGATGGTACAGGGCGGTCCCCATTCGGAGCGCAACATGCGCGGCCTGGTCGGCCAGGCGCGCGGGAAGCGAGACTCATGGAACGGCTGAAGACCTTGCCGTGTCCCCCGCCCACCTACCGGACAAACCCTATATTTTGGCCATCTCTCACAAATATTGCCCGCCAGCCCCGGACCTGCTAGTTCTCATAGAGATTTTGGGTGCGATCGCTTGAGGTTGATGCGCTAGCGCGCCAGCCAACGGTCTGAATCGCGAACATAACAAAGGCTCTAGAGAAACAGCGTGGATCTGGAAGGCAATAAGGGCAGTATCAGGGAGGACCTCTATGCCGTGCGCGAGCGTGCCCGCTTGGCATCGGAAGACCTCGGCCTGCGCGCGCGCCACAAAATCGACAAGCTGGACCGAATCACGAATGCGACGCAGGAGCTGTTTGGACGGCTCGGTTATGAAGGCACCACGTTACGGGAAATCGCCGACCGGGCCGGCATCGCGCTCGGCACGCTCTCGCTTTACGCCAAGGACAAGCGCGACCTGATCCTGCTCCTGTTCAACAAAAACATCCCGGTGCTGATGGCCGCCGGACGCGCCAGAATCTCGCCGGATAAGAGTCTCGAAGATAACATGCTTGCCTTCTTCGAACCGTTTTACCGGGCTTACGCCAAGGACCTGACCCTGTACCGCATCATTCTGAATCACGGGCAGTTGGCGGATCTTGCGGCAGGCATCCATACCCAGCAATTCGTCCGGATTCGCGTCGCCCTTCTGGCCTCGCTGGTGGAGATTATTTTGCTGGGCCGGACCAATGGGGAATGCTCGGCGCGGGACGATGTCAACTTCCAGGCACGTGCCTTTTATCTGATGTACTTTGCCGCCGTACGCTGGTGGATTTACAAATCAGATCCAAAAGTCAAGGCTGGCTTGGCGGAGTTGAAGGCGTTGTTCGCGCTACAGGTGCGCGGACTGAGGCCTTAGAGCATGATTGTGTTACTTACGATCATGCTCTAGCACGACCTCCTTCTTACAAGAACACGCTATTACTATCCGGCATTTTCCAATCCGTTTTCCAATCCTTCGTCGGCTTGCCCGCCGCCAGCAGGCTCAGTTCCCGAGCCATCAGGCGGCGAAGATAAACCACACCGGCATCGGAAATACCCAGCTTCTCCTTGGTACGATCGGCAATCACACCCTGGCTGCTCTGCGCCGCGGTATCCTCGAAAGCCACGAAGACCGGATGCTGCTTGTAATCCGAGAGTTTTGATTTGCCCGCCAGAATGGAACGCCCGGCCTCCGCGGCGGTTGGCCAGTTGGCACGCAGCGCCGCGACCTCTTCGTGGTGCTTTTTATACGCCTCCGCTTCTTCGCCCACCACCGGCAAAAACTGCGTCAAGAAGGTGTAGTGGGAATGATCGTCGATCGGCGTGTGGATGATATAGGTATCGCGGAATTGCGGGCCGGCATGGCGGCGGTTGAGTTCATTGAAGGTTGGAATGAACAGCCGGATGGCCGAAGGCATCAAAAACACCGTCGCGTTTTTGATTGGCCCCGGCACTTCCAGCCGCCGCACGATTCCGTACTCGGATTCTTCGAAAACCGATGTCTTGAGCATCGATAAATAAAATTCCTGGCGGCTTTGGCCCGGCAACGGCCGGTGAATTTCACCCATCTTATGGGTCCAGTCGGCATGGTACGGGTCCCAGTCGTTTTCCCAGGCCTGGAAATGATTATATTCGAAATACTCCTGTTCCGTCACGACCATGCCTTCGCCTTCGAAGTCTGGGAAGGGCGGAAAAGCGGGCTCCGGCCCGTCCCCGATATAGGCGAAAATCAGCCCAAGGGACTCGTTGACCCCGTAAGTTTTGATGCGGATGCCCGAGGTCGTGCCGGGCTCGGCCGGCCGCTCCACGCAGGCGCCATCGGCACCGAATTTCCAGCCATGATACAGACAGCGTATCGAATCGCCCTCGACATAGCCGACCGAGAGCTGGCTGCGGCGATGCGGACAGTGTTTCTCGGTGAGATGCAAGGCGCCGGACTCGCCGCGGTAGAGCGTGAATTCCTCGCACATCAACTTGATCGGTTTGGTATCGCCTGGCTTGAGATCGGCCGAAACCGCGATCGGGTGCCAGAACTGCCGCAAATACTGGCCGCCCAGTGTGCCCGGCCCGCTTTGCACGAAAGCATCATAAAACTGCTCGGGCTTGGCATTCTCTTTCGTCATCACGGTATCTGGCATAGCGGCCTCCATCCATTTCTGTTGCTTGAGCGGGCTTGCGGTGATCACTCTTATAAAGGCTAAGTAATGTGAACGCCAAGCCACGTCCAGAAAAATTTTGGTATATGTTCATTTTTGTTTTAGAACCTATAAAAACGGATCGACGGTGGCGCTGGAATCGGTGACATGGAGGAAGACGTCATTTATTTGAAAGAACGTGACCAAAGACTCTGGTAAATTTTACATGGGGGTTAGATGACCTTGGGCCAGTCGATTTCCGTTGCACCACAATTGGAACAAATATCATGAGTATCCCAACGGCGGAGGTTGTGCGGCGCGCAACCGCGCGTGACCTCGGCATCGATATTTTCTGGCCGGATGAGAACACCACAAAAACAGCGGTCATTCTGCTGCATGGCGGCGGCTGGATGGCTGGCCACCGGGCCGAGACGCATCGCTACGCCACCGAACTGCGCGCCCAGGGCTTTCTCGCGCTCGCCGCGGAATATCGCCTGCTCGGGGAAGCAGCCTGGCCAGCCCAGATTCTCGACGTCAAGGACATCATCCGCTGGGTCCGCGCCAATGCCGACCGGCTGCGCGTCGACCCTGACAAGATCGCCGTGCAAGGTTTTTCCGCCGGCGGCCATCTCGCCTTGCTGGCGGCCGCCACGGGGGACAGACCCGGCTTTGGCATCGCTGAGCCGCACCCGGCCGGCTCGGCCGCGGTGGCGGCGGTGGTGGCCTTGTTCGCCCCGGCGGATTTCACAAAGGACGCCTTTCCCGTCCGCCCGCCCCCCGTCGTCAATCTGCTGGGACCGGACGCGGATGAGGAAGCGGCGCGCGCCGCGAGCCCCCTGCACCAGCTGGCGCCAGACTTCCCGCCGGTTTTTCTGTTGAGCGGCACTGCCGACCCGCTGATGCCCTATCCTGCGGTCCTGAAACTGTTCGAGGCGGTGTCGGCAGTCGGTGGGAAGGCCGAGCTGCACCTCTATCACGACCATATCCACGAGTTCTCGGCCCTGCCCAGCATGACGCGAGCCGTGCAGGCGGAGATCGGGCTGTTTCTCAACCGCGCGGTCGCCGATCCCAAATTTTACCGCGAGGAAAATCTGGCCCTGAACCCGTTCGCCCGGCCGGGTGGTCCGGGCGCCCCTCCGCCCCGCGGATCAACGGCCATGCCGGATCATACAAGCAAAGCACCATCATAGCCGACTTAGAGCCATAAGTGGTGGCCTGCTTATCCCAGAAATTCGTATCACGAATTTCTGGGGCAGGACACTAGCAGCCGGCCAGCAAAGCGTTGCGGGTCGCCATCGTGCCCGCCGCCGGTTTGGCGACCGTATCCGCCAGGGGAACCGCCTGGCGGACCCAATTCTGGAAATTGTGCACGATCACCTCTTTCTCCGAAAGGATACCGGTGGTGTAGGAGCTTGATTTCAACCCGCCTTGCACGGAGGCAACCAGATGGTCGTCTTCGGACTGCACCTGGCCGTTGATCCGGTAATTCAGCCAGCGCGCCGCCCGGCCGCGGCGGCTGTCAACCTGCTCCGGTAGCGCGTAATTCTGGTAGCGCAGTTTGGAAGCACCCGGGCCGGTGGGGATGACCTGAAAATGCCCGATCACGTCCGGGTAGACGTCAAAGGACAGCAGCGGGAACATGAAAAAATATGTCCAGGACTCCCGCATATGCTCAGGCAGATGCGCCGGCCGCTCCAGGATTTTCTGATACATCCGGCCGGACCAGGTCGGAGTCTCCTCATCCCGCAATTTGTGGCTGAGGCGCGCGACGCGATGATCCGGCTTGGCGTCCAGATCGTATTGCGCGTTCATCAGCCCGGCCAGGCCCGGATGGCCCTTGGTGAAGTGATAGCCTTCGAGGTAATTGTCCCAGACATTTTTCCAGTCAGCGCCGGTATCCTGCAGGGTCAGCTCGCCCACCGGCACCATTTCATCCAGCCGGTAGAGTTTCAGCTCCGCCTCGTACGGTGCGAAACGCTCCGCCACCGACATGCCGGCCCCGCCGAAGCGGATGAACACGAAACCCATCCAGATTTCCAGGTCCAGCGGCTTCAGGCCGAATTCCTGGCGGTCGAACTCCGCGAAACTATGCGGCGCCGCGACGCCCTTGAGATTGCCGTTCAGCTCATAGCCCCAGCCATGATACGGGCAGATGATGGCGCCGCGGCAGTTGCCGCGCTCGCCGCTCACCAGCGCATGGGCGCGGTGCCGGCAGACATTGTGGAAAGCGCGGATCACATTGTCCTTGCCGCGTATCACCAAGGCCCGCTCGTTCAGCAATTCGAATGTCTGGTAGTCGCCGGCTTCCTTCAACTGGTTGACGTGGCAGACGATGTGCCATTCCGCCATGAAAATCTTTTCCGTCTCTAGAGCGAAAAACTCCTCGGAGCTATAGGTCCAGCCCGGCAGCGTCTCATGCGGCCCGGGGCGCCTGCCGGTTTTTTCACCGGTCCCGGCCGCGCCCGGCTTCAACGCCACCACGTTTTCCGCGCGCGCCGGCGCTCTGCCGGCGGCCATGATGCTGGCCGCTTTGGCGGGGAAAATCGTCGCCAGAAACCGCCGGCAGGAGGCCGCCGCGGCTTCGCGGTCAAACCCCTCGCCCTCAAACAGGATATCCTGCCAATAGCTGTCCAGCAGTCCGGCAAAGCTACGCGCCAGGATTTCCGCATCGCCGGCTTCCGGCCCGGCCAGCAGCGCCATCAGCGATCTGATGGTCGCCATATAGGCTTTATCCCGCTCGCCGCACAAAGACGTATAGCTTTGGCGCCAATGCGTCTCGCTCTGGAAAGCATACCAGACCGCGATCTTCGGTGGCGCCGAAATCACCTTATCCAGGCTCAGCTCGACGATCGCGAGCAACCCGTCTTCCGGCGTGGCCGCTTCCTGCGTGGCGGCTTCCAGGGCGGCGCTGAATTCTTCCGAAAGCGCGCGCAGCGCCTCGATCAGCAAGGCATCCTTCGTCTCGAAATAATGGTTGACGATGCCGGCGGAAAGCCCAGCCTTCGCCGCGACTTTCACCAGCGTCGTGCCGGCCAGGCCGTTTTCGGCGATCACCTCGATCGCGCACTCGATCAACTCGCGCCGGCGGTCTTCGCGGGTCACGCGCTCCGCGCGCAAGGCAGTATCCGAAACGGTCATATCTGTCTCCACAGGGGCTGTTGCGCTATACTATACAACCATTCAACAAAGGCAATACAGCCGTTTAACGGCTCTGCATGCGTTGCGCCGCCGTCAGGGTGTTCCGGAGCAAACAAGCGATGGTCATCGGTCCCACCCCGCCTGGCACCGGCGTGATCCGCCCGGCAATCTCCGCCGCCTCGGCGAACGCCACATCGCCCACCAGCCGTGTTTTGCCCGTCGCCACTGGCACCCGGTTGATGCCGACATCGATCACGATAGCGCCCGGCTTTACCCAGTCGCCCCGCACCATCTCCGGCCGGCCGACGGCGGCGATCAGAATATCGGCGGTCCGGCAAAGTGCCGGCAGATCACGGGTTCGTGAGTGGGCGATGGTGACGGTGCAGTTCTGTTGCAGCAGCAATTGCGCGATCGGCTTGCCGACCAGGTTGGACCGGCCGATGACCACGGCGTGCATGCCGGTAAGGTCCGCCACGCTGTCTCGCAGCAGCAGCAGGCAGCCCAGAGGCGTGCAGGGCACCAGCCCCGGCAACCCGGCGGCGAGGCGGCCGGCATTTGTCACCGTCAGCCCGTCCACATCCTTGTCCGGATCGATGGCGGCAATTACCGCGTCCGCATCCAGATGCTTCGGCAAAGGCAATTGCACGAGAATGCCATGCACCGCCGGGTCCGCGTTGAGCTGCCGAACCAGGCTCAGTAAATCTTCCTGCCGGGTGTCCGCTGGCAACCGGTGCTCGAAGGATTTCATTCCCGCCAACACCGTCTGGCGCGCCTTGTTCGCGACATAGACCTTTGAGGCCGGGTCATCCCCCACCAGCACGACCGCCAAGCCTGGCGTGAAATCCAGCATCGCCACTTCGCCCGCGATGCTGTCCAGCAGCCCGGCGGCAAACATTTTTCCGTCGATGATTTCAGTCAATTCAGGACACCTTTTCGCGGGGTCTACGGCGTGAATACGACCACCTTCTTGCCGTTCAAAATCACCCGGTCCTCCAAATGGTAGCGCACCGCGCGCGCCAGCACCCGGCGTTCGATATCGCGGCCCTTGCGGATCAGATCGTCCGGCGTGTCGGCATGGGAAATCCGCTCGACGTCCTGTTCGATGATCGGACCTTCGTCCAGCTCCGTCGTCACGTAATGCGCGGTGGCGCCGATCAGTTTTACGCCGCGGCCATGCGCCTGGTGATACGGCTTGGCGCCCTTGAAACCAGGCAGGAAGCTGTGATGAATGTTTATGCAGCGGCCGGTCAGTTTCGCCGCCAACGCGTCTGACAGCACCTGCATATAGCGCGCCAGCACGACCAGATCGGTCTCGGTTTCCTTGACCAGCGACCAAATCTGTGATTCCTGCTCCATCTTGGTCTCTTTGGTAATCGGCAGATGGTGGAACGGGATTCCGCCGAGGTCCACGCCCGCATAGGTCTCGACCGCATGGTTCGAGATAATGCCGGTCGGCGTCATGGCAATCTCGCCGATCCGCCACCGGTATAGCAGATCGATCAAGCAATGATCGAATTTCGAGACCAGGAGCATCACCCGCGGCGGCGTGCGGTGGTCGGTAAATTTGTACGCCAAGCCGAAGCTTTCCACGATCGGCCGGAAGCTCTCACGCAACGGCTCGATACCGAAGTCCCCCTCGATATCAAAAGCGACGCGTGCGAAAAAATTGCCCGATTCCGGATCGTCGAATTGCTGCGCCTCGCGGATATCCGCACCATTCTGGAACAGACAGGTCGCCACCGCCGCAACGATGCCGGGCCGGTTCCGGCACGACAAGGACAGCACATATTGCGAATTCGGCATCGGGCTAATACGCGTTGGGCGGCGTTAACTTGCGGCGCGCCGGTTCAAAGAACGGGGCTTTCACCACGGTGCATTTCGCCATCAGCTTTTCCCATTTCAGTTCACGCATGATGTAGATCTCGGCCCAGAGATTATCATTCTTCGAAACCCCATACGGCGTTTGCAGAACCGCGAGGCCAATATTGCGTTTGCAGGTGGGCGACCAGATGCCGGAGCTGACATGCCCGACCTCGGTCTTTTTGTTATGATAGATCAGCGCGTGATTGGCTGGCTTGTTACCCTCGATATCCACCGCGACCAGGCAATGCTTCGAGCCGGTCTTTTTCTCCTCCAGCAACGCGCGGCGGCCGGTGAAATGGCCTTTCTCGAAATCCACCAGCCAGCCGAGATTGAGTTCGAATGGCGATGCCGCGCGCCCTGCTCGCACGGCCTGGTCCGCCGGCATGAAGTCGATATGCGCGCCGATGAACCCGGCCTCGATCCGCGCCATGTCCAAAGCGGTCGAGCCGATCGGCTCGACGCCGCCGTAATCCTGCCCGGCGATCTGCAACGCGTCCCAGAGCGGCAGCGCCTGGTCCGGCGTGCCCCAT
>Ga0116230_10008281_pt1 | contig 10256 bp, 8 predicted proteins | sample S1TSphfallax_3_FD_88678 | JGI IMG/M metagenome (GOLD analysis project Ga0116230, IMG submission 88678) | Host-associated microbial communities from peat moss isolated from Minnesota, USA - S1T2_Fd - Sphagnum fallax MG | ecosystem: Host-associated > Plants > Peat moss > Unclassified | place: USA...
TAAAAGGTGCGATGAAAAACCCTAACCCTAACCCTAATCTTCCCCACGTGCACAATGACATAGCATGGTTGATCCAACACGTGTCCGCACCCCAACGGCTACGACTTGGACGGTCTAGATTAACTAAAGTATTCTTAAAATTAAATATTCAATTACAAAATAAAAGTACACATGTCCGCATATAATTGGGTTAGCTAGTTCAATGGGAATGCAACCCCTGTAGTTGCATGCAGTCACACTTATAACTGTTAGTATAGAATATGGGTGGATGAAACCGTATAACCCAACCGTATATACTTGTCATATACGTACTGTCGCATGTAACTTGTCCTATGCAACTAGGCAAATTTGCAGTTGCATGTGTCGCATGCAACTGAAAACCAGTTGCATACGACAATTGCAAAATGACAAATTTCTAGTAGTGTCATGCCAAGTTTTATTAGCTTGAATTTGTTGTTGTGTGGGGTTTTTTGGGAGAGGAGGTTCAGTCTCATCACTAATTATGAACTCCCAATAACCTTTCCCCATCAAAAAATTCATAATCCTAAATTTTCACACTTGGAAATTGTTGTTATCTAATTTCTCAATTGCAATTTGAGAAAGACTGTCCACCATTTTTCAAAATAACATTCAATGTCTTGTTAGGGTTTCTAGGATTGAGATTAGGGTTTTCCTTCCTTAGGTTTATAGGATTAGGGTTAGGGTTGAACAAAATGGACCTTGTATATGTATGTATGTCTCGAGTATTATATGAAATTCTATACTATACATAGGTTTTACGTATATGTATGTATTTTGTATAATATCTTGTATGGTATTAAATACATGATTACATAACAAAATTTCATATGAAGGTCTTGATAATGTATTTGCGCTTCCCAATCTTCAAACTCCTTTCAAGTTCTCCCAAGTTGTATTTGCTCCACTTCAAAAATTTGTTTTAATGTCTTCTTAATGTAAACTTCTGTCATAACAACTTTGCGAAGCTACACCGCTCACATATGACCTTGAATCCTTTTGAAATTTTGTTGAAACATGTAAAGCTATGTCTACTATTGTCTTTCAAAATTTTAGGTCATTTTACTTCATAAAATGAGAAATCTTGTTGCTTTCCTTGAAGTCACCTCAAACTGGGACTTGAACACAAAATGATTTACAACTTGCTCTCAGCAACTCCAAACTCCTTGATATTTTGAAAGACACATAAGATATATGTCTTCTATCTCTGTTCAAAATTTCAGCTCTATTGGTGACAACCACAAAGAGTTATTATTCTCAAAAGAAACTGACTTCAAAACTTAGGCTGAAAATTTAGATGTTTGAATCTCTCTCAATACAAATCCAAATGACTTGAAATTTCTCTCACATATTGAGTCCTTTATGATCTATAAGATCCCAAAGCTATAGATCCAAAAAATCTCAAACAAAGGAGATATGACTAAAAAACCAGATTTGACACATAATCTTCATAAACTCATAACTCTCACAAAACACATCTTTTTCTTTTGAAAATTTGAGAATAGAAGCGTCTTATAATCTTCTACAATCTCTCCAAGTTTCACTCCAAGATCTTTTCACAATAGATCTAGATCTAGATTTAAAGATCTAACTTCCACAACCTTTGATATGTGGATCTCTTCTCACCTCTTTCTTTTCTTTTCTTTTTCTTCATTTCTCCCCTTTTTCTGTTTCTCTATTGCACTTGACAAACTCCTATGATATTACTAGAGACTCTCAAGCTCTAGTTCTAGAGACTTTCTAGCTCTAGATCTCTTTCAACCTTCTCATCAAACAACCTAAGCTATGATACAATGTTAACAAATAGGAGATCTACTCAAGTGCAAACATAGAACTTTATTGAAAAGGAAACTATAACATGATGCTCACAACACAAAACATAACATCAAAAACTCCTCAAGGTTCTTGTCACATGAAATATACAAACTTGTGGAATGAAGAAAAGAGGAACAAACCATCAACACAAAGGTATTTAACTACAAGATCAAACCACAAATAACCAAACTAAAATAAGTAAAGAAAGTAATTCAACCTTGTGAAAGTAACCTAATTACTTTCCTACTTTAGTAACTAATGAAACCTAATTAGTTGAGCTTGAATTTTCAACACCACAAAGTGCATACAAAAATCATACTTGGATTTCTAGGAAAACGTGTAAATACTTCAAAAGAAACCTCTGCCTTCTCAATTTACAAGATGTAAGTGGTAGTTGAAAAGAAAAAAACCTAATAGTCTATGTGGTATCTAATGTAAACTTCCCTCCATGTTACAATGGTTGTGTCGTACGAAAATTACTAACATTGTAGAAATTATGAATGAACATGTGCACACATAAGTCGAGATGTGTGGTTAGTCTTTTACACAATTTACTTTTCATGAAAGCTAAATTGCTAAAAGTCCTTTCATCTTCAACTAAACCCAAAACTTGCACCATTATTTCAACAACCTTTATGTACTCATTTAGCTTCAAAACCAAAAATGGAGAAGATTGGATCTTCAACCACATTTGAGTGATTGCGTTCACATTTGATGGCTTTTACATCATTGCCTCAACATTATCATTCATGGCGGTTTGAAATAAGAAACTTACACATCAAACTATCATGAATCCAAAAGCCCAACAACTACTACACCATCTTTGATCTTTTTGTCAACACATAATGCAGCCTTGATCTTATCCAAATGTGGGAGGAAGTTCTTGGTAACATGTTTTTCACACAACCAATACTATAAGTACACAATGCCAAGAGTTGACATGATTTCTGCATAAGGGAATTTACAAGACAATTCAACACATAGTGTTGTGGCAACTTTTGAAAATGCAACCTTCACTGATTCAATTGTGGCAAATTGGTCACTCATATTCACATGAACATGAACACCATTAGAACCTCCATGGTGATGGAGTCCATAATTGTGGCCAACAATGTTGAATGCCAATTATGGCATTAAGTACAAATCAACATCAAATTCATGTGAAACCTAGGTGAAGGGTGGTAGCTCACTACAATGTTCAATGTTCAATGTTCATAAACAACAGTGAATTCATTGAAGACAAAATCATCATACTTACAAAAAGGATCAACATAAAGTCAGTGTAACTTGGCCTCTTCTAATTTCATGACATCAATGGACTCACAAATAAGAACATTTCACCTTTGAACATATTTAATTAATGTGTGCACCATTTCCAACATTGGAAGGATGCATGGCAAATCAAGAATGAGCTCCAAATCACACAATAGATCCAAATTCTCTCAAGTAGGCTTACTCTTTGGTGCATTTGTGTGCATCTTCACAACAAGTGATTTGTACTTTCCTAACACATGTTTCAAAGGCCTCAACATTGATATCCAATGAGTTTTTATATTTCACAACAATTTCAAGTTTTTTGTTTCTAGTGTCTTTGCAAGGTTCATAAATTCCAACACCTTATTTGGACTATGTGAAAAAAAGGTATACAAGGATTGTAGCATACCTTTGATGTGCATAACCAAGGATAACTTGTTCAAAACCAAGATAGCTAGATTGGTTTGATGTGCCACACTGTGGACACCAATGAGAAATGGGCAATCTATTCTTTTGTTTGAATAATCAGTTTAAACCAAATGCCTTGAAAGATTGAATCACCATCACATCTAAGGTAGATCCACTTGGTAGCAATGTCAAAATTTGTAGGGCTCATGTATCTACCCATCACATCCAACTTTAATGTTGTCTGAAGTTACACCCACTTCAACTTTTTCAAGGGTCAATAAAACATGAACACATTTCCAATTATGCATCACATAAAGCATGGATACTAATCCATTATTACGCATCAACAATGGTCACCTCATTGGCACTAACAATAACAAAATTAGCTTCTAAGATTATAAATAATGTCTTGGAAAGGACCACATCATGCATGGCCTTTGCAATATACCAGCCATTTCTATTTGACCAATGTTGTAGTAGGGTGTTTTTGACCTTTAGCAACAAAAATAACTCCCTCAACAACTCATATTCCAACATTGGCCTCCCATGTAGGAGAATATGCAAGACTATAACAAATTATATGAACTTTTTATGAGTACCCCAATGAATCCTTGATTAAACTAAGGTCATGACATATTTCGAGTTCCGCATAGAATAAGTCTTCTCATTATTGGCATGTGCATCCTTGTAGTATAAATAATCTTCAACAACTATGCCAGAACTAGGTATTGTTGCCTTGCAACATCCAACATGTTTATGAAGTGTGTTGAACTTAAGAGCTAACAACTTTGGCTTTCCTTCAATATTGCTGCAAATTTTACATCGGACTTGGGTAACCAAACCATCTTCCCCAACAATTGTTTTAGCCCATGGAAAACGACAAGCCCACATATCTTGAAACACAAAAGTCTTTTCATAAGACCTTCATAGTTTCTTTTTAAGAGGTTCAACAAACTCAATAGGTTCCTTTCCATTTTTCTTGCTTTCAATATTGCTACTTGAACTAGGGCTTATAGTACCACCAAAAGCCACTTGTACATTAGATGCAACATGGGGCAATGAATCTGAGGTTGCATTTGGTTCATCGATAAAAGATAACTTAAACTTAAAAAAATTTGGCACTTGGAGGGGAGCCATGTCTTTAGGAAACCCTAGAATGAATGTATAATACATATGTAACACACAAAAACACAAAGAATAAGACAAAATGACAAGGATGAGAGGAAGGAAAAAAACTTAATCATGTGTCGTGAATTTTGATTTAAACACTTGCATTGCAGCTTGTAGTCATTTTGTGCACACCTCTAGCTTGTAGCAAACATAATATTGAGTAAATTAATGGAGCTCTTACCTATTGCACCTTCCCATTATGCTCAAGCTGCACCACTATGAACACAATGACAACTATCTTGGCCTTAAACTAATGGTGCTAACAAGAGAAAAAAATCTACACACAAAACATGGTTCAAAAAAGATTTGTGCACTAAACCCTTACCAACAAAGAACAAAGAACCTTGAATACATGGGGGTTTTAACCAAAAACAATATAGCTGGTGAACAGCCCCATCCAACGATGGGGATTAGACTTGGCAATCTCAATTTTATTCAACGATGGGGATTAACGATCTAAATCTTATTTTAGGGTAGGTGTATGGTGAATGAAAGTTTATTGAACATTAGGGTTGGCGAATTGAAATTTATTCAACGGTGAAAATTGGCAATCGAAGATTTATGGGGCAACATGATTGGCTTATTAAACGATGGATATGTAGTTATAAAGGTTATGTGCCCTAAAACTTTATGTGTTGATGGCAACGGTAGAAAATAGTGGTTCGATTTCTACATGCGATGAAAGATGATCATGGAAATATACATGGCGATAATAGGTGGCAAGAAGGGGGCTTTTCACTACTAAAATTCCCAAGAATTCTAGTAAAAAAAACCAGATTTGGGTGGGGGGCCAAAAAGACCCCTATCATTTTGGACAAATTGATTTTAACATGTCCACTGTGACTGGGGTGGTCTTTTTGACTAGCAGAATCAGGACCATTTGACTGGTCAAATGATTTAGATAATTTATTTTAATATTATTATTAAAAATAATTTGTAAGCATGCAAGTAGGTAAGTAGGTCATAAAAATGTAGATAGGTAGGTGGTAGCTTGACCTAACCTAATATAACTTATTTAACTTATTTAACATGACTTAGCTACCTACTTTAACCCCTTAAGCATATACATAGATTACAAGTATTAGGGATTGAACCATTGACCTCCCCAATGATAAACCAAATCCTTAACCAATGGACCACACCATCCAAATGTGTTTTATTATTGTCAAGTTTTTTATTTCATGTGTTTATTTCAACACATCATTACAAGACTATGAAGTACGTAGGTAGGTATGTTGTAGGAGGTAGGTGGGTGGGTGGGTAATTAAATGAGTAGGTAGGTAATTAATAAGTAGGTGGGTGGGTGGGTGGGTTGGTGGGTAAGTTGATAGGCATGTGGTTAATAGTAAATAAGTAGGTAGGGAGGTAGGTGATTGGGTAGCTAGGTAAATAGGTAAGTAATAATTAGTAGGTGGTTGGGAAGGCATGTTGGTAAGATGGTAGGTAGGTGAGTAGGTTATAATAGGTAAGTAAGTAGGTGGGTGGGTGGGTTGGCGGGTAAGTCGATAGGTGGGTGGCCAATAGTAAATAAGTAGAAAAGGAGGTAGGTGATTGGGTAGATAGGTAAATAGGTAAGTAATAATTAGTAGGTGGTTGGGAGGGCAGGTTGGTAAGTCGGTAGGTAGGTGGGTGGGTGGGTAGGTAGGTTGTAATAGGTAGGGGTAAGTAGGAAAGTTGGTAGGTTGTAGTAGGTAGGTAAGTAGGAAGGTTGGTAGGTTGTAATAGGTAGGTAAGTAGGAAGGTTGGTAGGTTGTAGTAAATAGGTAAATGCGAAGGTTAGTAGGTTGTAGTAAGTAGGTAAGTAGGAAGGTTGGGAGGTTGTAGTAGGTAGGTAAATACAAAGGTCAGTAGGTTGTAATAGGTAAGTAGGTAGGTAGATAGGAATGTTGTAGAATATGGTAGATAGGTAAGTAAGATGCCCCATTTGATTACAATAACATTGGCCATTTTGACTAGAATTATCATTTATTTATGTCCAACTTGACTAAATGTTTTAATTGACTAAACGTCATTAGCCATTTTGACCAAGGTGGTCAAGTTTTTGTCCAATTTGACTAAATGCCCAAGTTAAAAAATAGTCAATAGGTCATTTCAACCAAGTTGATTGGTCAAAAAATACACATGTCATTCAAGCCCTTAGCCTCTAATCAAAATGTACATGTTCAATAATCAAGAAAGACCAATTAATCAACTTGGACCGTTTGAAAAACCAAGAATTCTAGTAATGTTTAGGTGATTTCATTTAAAATAAATTCAAAATAAACAAAGGCCAAATTGCAGGACATTTTTAGTAGTTACACTTTGGTGACAAATCATTGGAAATAAAAATATTGCTACAAAGACCACAATTGTGTATATATGTATTTTGTAATGCATTTTTGGTTGAATTTTACTTTTGGTTTTTGTGATTATTGTTATTCAAAATTTGTATGTTTGTAAATAAATTGCAAAGTACAAAAGTTTAGAATAAAACAATGTTAGATATTAATAGTTACCATGCTCCAAAACCAACCTATTAATGTGCATGTGTATGTAGAAAACCTTTATTTTGGACTAGATGTTTTGTAACTCAATTAGGTATTCCAATTACATGGTGTTAAAGTATGTGTGTATGTGAAGGACTTTTATTTCCTTTTAAAGGTTTTGCAATTCAAGTGGAGATTCCAATTTCATGGTGTTAGGGTCTAACCACTTGAATGGGTCTTTTATTTGTTTCTTCAAGTTTTATAATTCAATTTAATGCTCAAATTGCATGGTGTTAAGGTATATGTGTATGTGAGGGGCTTTAATTAACTTTTAGACATTCTCCAATTCAAATGGACATTCCAATGTCATGGTAATAGGGTTTACTTGTATGGGACCTTTATTTGCTTCCAAAGGTTTAGCACAATTGGGTGCTTCAAAATCAACTTATTGGGGTTTGTGTGTATGTGAAGGACCTTTATTTTCTTCTAGATGTTTTGTAGTTCAAGTGGACATTCCAAGATCATTGTCCTATTGAATGGAACCTTTATTTGTTCCTAGAGATTCTACAACTCAAATGGACATTCCAAGATCATGGTATTAGGGTATATGTGTATGTGACTAAGATTTTTGTTTATGTCATGTGGTTTTACTATTCAATTGAATGTTCCAATTACATGGCAATAAGGTTTGACCACACAAATGGGTCATTTATTTGTTTCATGTGGTTTTGCAATTCAAGCGGACATTCCAAACCGTGGTATTACAATTTGTCTTATTGAATGGGACCTTTATTTGCTTCTAGATGTTTGTAACCCATAATTGTAATGCATGTTGTTAAGGAAATCCAAAGATTGTATTGGAGGTCTATAAATAATTTTGGTTTGGAGATCTAGAGATTATTTTGGTTTGAAGATCCAAAGTGTATTTTGGAGATCCATAGATAATTTTGGCTTGGAAATCATTAAACAATTTTGGTTGTTTGTTTAGGTTTGAGTGTGAATGTTGTGTGTTCATTTTTAAAGAATGGGCAACTTCTAGAACTAAATGATTTGATGGCGGAGATTCAAGAATTCCATGTTGGGACAAGGTGCTTGAAAAAATTTGTGGATTTGTGTAGCTTTGATATAGGAGTGGTGTCATATAATGTTTATTTTGTTGCTTATAACACTAGCAAAATAAACATAATTCAATTAATTTCAAATGCAATGTGAAAATCCATTTGCCAAGATTACATAAAGGCATAATTTAAAACCATTATTTGTTGAAAAGACCTTGAAGGACAATCTACAAGAAACTTTGAAACAATTAAAAATGGGGAAAAGCTAAACCTTAAATCTTAAACCCAACAAAAAGCTTAAACTTGTAGCTATAGCTCCTATTAGGCCATAGGCTCTGATGTCATATAACCCACATGCCATATCATCCATAAGCTAGATAGCCATATAGCCAAAATAGACATATAGTTTTGGGCTATAGCTAATTATAGCCCAATAAGCTTAGTCCCCATAGGTTTTGTTCAACCTTGATATAACACCTATAGCATAGATTATAAATCAACAGCTCATGGGCTGAGACAAAAAATTCCTTAGAAAGGAGTTGATACTTAGTTTTAAAAGTTTAGTCCCTTGTTGCAAGACTTTGTCAACAATAACAAAAATAAATGAAGCTCAATGGGAGGTGAAAGTCAAGCCCGACAAGAAAAACTCTGATACATGATGCTTTGAAACATTAATCTTACTTGTTTGGGCATGAATTTTGTGTAGGGTAAAGCCCTAGTACTAAGGCTTTATAGAACATAAAGACTGAGGCACTTGCTGGAGAGGAAAAGCAAAATCCTCGGCCTTAAACAGAAAAAAAAGCCTGTTACAAATCAGGATATCCTGCATTAGATCTGAAGATCCTGTGTCTTCTGCCTGGGGAAAATTATGGGTTGTAATATGAATCTGTCTTACATTAGACATTTCCACTCAGGTCTGTTTGATTTTGTACACACTCTTCAATTGCTGTGAACAGCAAATGGAGGTTTGTCTTTGTGTTGCAAAATGGTGTGGCCCAAAAGTTTTAACATATATCAAGAACATGAGTTCAGTGTGTTATGATTAGCAGGTTTACTTCACATGGCTCAGTCATGCACATTGCAGTGATTCTTTGGAAGCAAACTAGTGAAGTGGCAATAGTATTTGTCCTAGGCTTTCAAATTGTGGGGGCAACGACATGTCTTTGAAGAATAGTCCCTTCTATGGTTTATCAATTTTGTTGCATGAAGAGGAAAGCCAATGGTTGATTATCATTTAATGTTAGGGACCTTTCTTTTTTTTCCATCTGGGCTATAGTAGGCCATCACTAGCATTGTTTTTGTCCTGACAAATCTTGTAATTTCTTGACCCCTAAAATTGGGAATGTTTTCTCTTGTGTAAATTTGACTAATTTTGCAAATTCATTGAGTTTTTTTTTGCCAAATTCTTGATATCACAATATTGGAAAAAATAATGCCTGATTTATTTTATACTAGCACATCATACTTCCATCTTAATGAAAGACAGTTGTCATTATTCATTACTGGGGTTTCCACTGGAACAGACTGGCCATTTGTGAGTGAGCTTCTTTTGAGTTGGCTACTCAAATTCCCATGCACAACACCACCCACAAAGTGCACACATTGCAAAATTGCATAACTCCAGAAAGTCAGCCATTCAACCCATATGGGAGGTTTCTCAGATCAGTAACTCTAGCACCAACTACCTACTGTAATATATATACATAGCTATCAATTTCCTCAAAATCCTTTCCAGTGCCAGTGTTGTTTTTACACAAGCACTTGCTTTGGTTTTTGGATGTATGCTCAAAAGAAGTCCAAGTTCAAGGGACGTGCTTGCTTGAAGAATTTCGATTTTGGGATGTGTGAATAGGTATAGGGACATTTTCATGAAACATCATTAGGCATTTTATCCAAATATTCAGCAATTTGAACACAACTACTTGAGATTTATCATGTTTCTTATGTAATGCTATCTTCATTACTAGATTCCTCCTCTTCCTTTTTTGAATTGGCAAATGTGAAGCACAATAATATTTGTATTCATGTGTCTTGAAGTGAGAACATATGAGGCTTGTGATCACATGAA
>Ga0116230_10008282_pt1 | contig 10256 bp, 10 predicted proteins | sample S1TSphfallax_3_FD_88678 | JGI IMG/M metagenome (GOLD analysis project Ga0116230, IMG submission 88678) | Host-associated microbial communities from peat moss isolated from Minnesota, USA - S1T2_Fd - Sphagnum fallax MG | ecosystem: Host-associated > Plants > Peat moss > Unclassified | place...
TTGGATTAAGGCAATAAATGTTGAAGAAATTTGTAATGTCAAGTCATCTATGTATTAGGGAAGGACCAGACTGACTTTGTGAAGGATGGATGTTAAGTGATTAGGAAACAATTTTTTTTGGTTCAGTTCCAGTTCCCTAACTAACCATGGTGACTAGCGCGTTTGTTTAATTTTTGTCACCTAAGTACTAATTGCCCACTAGCTACTACATGTCTAACCCCAGTTGGAAAATATTATTATTGTCAATATTATTATTATTACAAAATGAAAAATTGGAACCTAAATAAAACGAGTTTTGGGTTTGGTTCAAGCTAGAGGGTAGTTCTCCATTTCAGTTTTGAGTTCCATTTCGAGTGGCAAAACTTGTTTTTGAAAATTTTAAACTTATAGTATAAGTACTCAATAATTAACTTGAGAACCAATCCAAAATCAAAACCAAACAACACTGGTATAAACTAGTGTTAGCCAATGTATATGGTTTTAAACATACCCTTCACGTAAGTGCAAATAACAAATTTATTTACACTCCATGTAAGTCTAAATCTATATAAAATCCATTTTAAGCCATTTAAAACCATGTAAGTATCAATGATTTACATTTAACCCACTATGTAAATATGTGTAAGTCATGATGACCAATATCTCAATGACTTTATAAAAAATCAAAATCAATGAACCAACTTGTAACAACCTACCTCTTTTTTTTTATTTTTTAGTATCATACCTACTAGGTATTTGCAAAATAAATAAATAAATATGTCAATTTTTTACATTGGGTTACACCCTCAAAATGGGTCATTCCCGAAATATATGTCCCCTTGACTCCACCTCAAGCAATCACTTATTTCAAGAACACCCTAGTCCTCAAATGTTAAAATACTTTTTTTTTCTCACAATCAATTCCCCTCCTCCCCCCTCCCCCCCAAAAAAAATCCCAAGCATTAAAAAAAAAGAACTAAAAAGCAAATGGGTAGGATTTTTTTACAGCCAAGTGGGGGGGCAAGAAGAAGAGAATAGGGGCAAAAAAATTTAATATGGTGGGTGAAGCATGTACAAGTTGATATTAAGTAATGAGCTGAGAAGGTTGGGGGATGTTCTTTTTTCTCTTCCAAAGTCTAGTCAAATACATTTATGTAAATGTAAAGAACATTTATTTAAAGACCTTGATTTAGTCTAGGGATGGGATATCAATAATGGTTAGACACAATCCAAATTTTATTTGGGGTTTTTACCTTAGTACTAGTGTAGGTGCTCGTTCACCCAAGGCATGTGGTAAGCATCTATTCTTCAACCTGTCTACCTCCATATAAGACTTACTTCTTACAAAATGGGCCATCAATGTGAAATCAGATGCAATATTAGTTGAAGTTCATCATGTTGGTGGTTTGTTGGTGTACAATACCATAATGGAAGGTTTGCTCCTAAGGCCTTCCTTCATTTGAGGGACATGGTAGCCTAGCGCCCAAGGTCTAAGAAATAAGGTAAACCCATGAAACCAAGCCTTCCCAATATAAAGTGTGAAAAACTCTTTACTTGAATGGCCAAAGGTTTGCATGCAAGTAGTGGAAGGTTTATTTTATTCCTAAATGCATCTTGTGTGTGGGGATCATTGTTTTTTTTATTAGCAAGTTTTTTGCCAATTTCCTACTTATGTAGGGGCTGCTACCTTTAAGCTTGAAAAATAAATTTAATTAAAAAAATTCACCCAAATCTTTTGTTTTGATTAGGGTTCGCATTGGAGGCTATCATATGGCACCTGGTTGCACAATTAATGTGCTAGATTTTTTCATCCTAGGTTTGGTGTTGGCAATTGTGGCTGTTGCAATTGAATCCCAAACCTTGGTTAGGAGGAGGCCATCGTCTCCACCACTATTTTACTACTTTTGTTGCACCTCTTTGTGGTTTGGCAACCTATCACTATTGATTTGTGTAGCGTTCTTTCATGAAGGTTGCTACTTGAGAAATTCAAGTCTCTCAAGGTTTGGGAAGGTTGGAGATGAGTGACCTTAGAAAAAAAGTTTAAATTAATCAATTATCAATTTCTAGATATTCTTCCTAAGTTTTAAGTTCTTCCATTGAAGTTCCAACTCTCAAGTTCTAAGTACATTCACAATTCAACTTCAAGTTATATTATCTTAAGCTTAATCAATCAATGAAGAACTTCTTGAACTCTAATACTTGTGTTTAATTTCTAAATGTTAAAATACATGTTCATTGACGGCTCATTTTCATGGGCATTGTGTAGTAGCCTTGTAAATCATCAAGAGGATAAGGACATCATTAATTACTATGAGGGAGAGAGGATTAATAATGATATTACAAATGCTAGTTTATTATAATTTTTCATTCCACAACACTTTCATTTTGTCACACACAACCCATAAAAATAAAAAGAACATGTAGAAACCATTTATTGCATACACTTTACATTGTTTAGAAACATGTCCCTTGGCAATAGTAATATCTTGTCATATAATTAAAAAATAAGAGTTTTTACAATTATCCAAAGACTAGTGGTACGCATTATTTTTTGTTAAACAATAGGAGGAACAAGGTTTAAGTTATTATTGTAGCCCATTGTAGCACACTATTGAGTGTTCAATGCTTGCAAGCAATAAGTTTGTAGCTTGAATTGTTAACTATGTAAAATTTATATCATAGGTAGTTTTGTTATGTTGTTGCTTGTATTGTGTGCAAGTTGAAGGCTAGAAATTGGCTGAATTTAGGATATTACAATTCACAAACTTGTTGTCAAATCTAGATTCCAATCCATCATGATTTGGTACCCACAACTTACAAGTATGCATTGATGGTCGACTACGACTAAATCTTCCAAGATTTTCAACAATTATTTCGAATATCCATTAAATCTCTAAAGTTTGACCTCAATATTCATATCATAATCAATTTTATTTAAACCTTGTGGCAATGCAACTTGATTTGAAATTGAATCATGAATTTAGTAGGACCTCTAACCATTGACCACATATAATATAGATTCTATGTAAGTAAGAACCTACAACTTGAGGTTTACCACTTGAACCTTGAGCATGTCGTAGTAGCACAACTCCACTGAAGGTAAGCATGTTGTTTCTTTATTCTTCATTTTTTCATTGTGCTACTACTTGTGTGCAATTTGCATTTATAATTAATGTCTTTCAAATTTGTAGTGAATATGTTTCACACTTACAATGACTTTGAATTTGTGAATGTGTTGCAAACTTACAATCAATATGTTTCAATTTAGGTGTGATACTTCACACACCCAAGTTTGTTTTTAAATGTATACAAAATATGAATTTGGTTGTAACTATGATTACAATTTTTGTCCAGTTTTATGGGTTATTGTTCCAAAAAATTAATGTTTTAAGTTCATGAAAATTATATTGTGTTATGATGAACTTAATTCATTTTACTAATTTTTAACAAACAACTCCAATAATTTACAATGTTAAATAAGATTTACCATTGGATCATGTTTGATACACCCAAACAAGGTTGCAATTTTTATTGAAAGATTAAGTTCATGATACATTAATTAGCCCACACACTAGTCATCTCATTAATAATGTGTTTTTATGGTTTCTCTTTTGTCTGAATGGAGAATCGTAAGAAAAGGCACCATAATTTGTATTGTTTCCAATCCACACCAATTCTTAGTCATAATTTCAATGAAGTTGAAAGTCTCAATAATTGCAAGAAATTATATAAACCCAATGTTTTTCAAGTTTTGCAAAGATCCAATGGTGGATTTCAAAAATATAACAATTAAAAAAAAAGTGTCAAATTTTGACCTCTATTTTCCATTATAACATTTATTAAACACCATCCAACCATTGGAATGCTTGTGCTTATTGGGAAATTATTGAAAAATTTGCATCATGTTGTGTTGATTTCCATTAAGGAAGAAAAAAATTGTTCATTTTTTCTTTCAAATTTTATAAAGGAAGTAATGACAATCAACAATCAAAGTTGGATTTCCATCCATTGTTATGGGGTGGTAGGTTTTAAGTTTTTTCTTATTTTGTTCACATTTAAATGTTTGGTTGAAAGTGGTACTACTACCACAAACATCGAATTTGCTATTTGTTTTTTCTATTAATATATGGTGGTTTGTCTCAAGGTTGGATTGTTGAATGTTTTGTTTGTTTAAAAGTTGATGGTGCCTCCACATTTCAAGGGGTTAGATTTTAAATTATTATCCTAATGGAGATCGAACAAACACCTTACTTCATCAAGATCCATTGTATGGCACCTTGAATGAACCTTGCAATGTAGAGTTTATGTTCCATGTTAATGGTTTGCAAATTGGAATATCTCCTTCAATTGTTTTATGGGTATTTTTCTAATTCCCCCAAACACCATTCTAGAAACTTGTTGAGATTACGGAAACAAAAGTTCCAAAAGTTGATGCAAAGACAAGGTGGATCAACATGTTGACACCTTTGAAGTAGGTTGAGAAAAAATACAAGATGTTAATTGCTAAGATGGCAATTGATTTTGGCTCCATGGAAGGAGCGGGAAGCCAATCTGTTAGATTTGTGTGCCATTGATATGGTCTTTCTCTTATCTTATATTTTTCCTATGTTAAAATTTATTAATCCCTTGATGATATTTATGGGGATAGAGTTGTATGTGATTACATTACAATGGTCAAAATTTGCCAAATAGACCTATACAAGATGTATGGTGATTAAAAAACATCCTTCTAGGTTGTAAACTTTCTAGAGTTGATTAATGTGGTTACAAACACATCTTGTAAGATTACATGGGATTGGGCAATTAACTTAAACGATGGCACAAAACACTTGGCTTTTTGGATAAATGGATAGCCCAAATGGTCCATTATGTTGATCCTTTAGGTGGTTTCCATTCTTTAGTTCTTTGTGATAACTTTGAAACAATTATCACAATTGGGAAAGCCTAATGCATTATTACATCTAACTTGTTAACCATTCAGTTGAAATGTAGGTTTTTGGATTATTAATTGATGAATGTTCTTGGAGTAATTTATTACCTAAAACCAAATTGTGAGTGCATTTTTACAACTCATTTGAACATGATAAAATGGCATGCATTACTATACATCCAATAAACTTGGTACATCTACCTCATGGTTTTTAAAGCCATTTTAGGGAATATTTTGGATTTGTAAACATCCCTTTTCAAGCTAACCATGAAAAATCAAGGTCCTACGGCATGGAAGGGCCTAGAAATAAAAATCTTGTCATTAAATTATGGCATCAATTTGCCAAAAACAATTTGTTGGTTGTTTGTCTCTTTGAGTTTATAAAACTTGTTCAAATGGCCATTGTCCAAATCATTGCCAACGTTAAAAAATGAAAGGACATTTTCCACATTGACCTTTATGAAGTCCAAGCTTTGGAATTGATTGATTGGACATCAAGACATTGTTGTACACATGTTTGTTGAAGATTTTTTCATTAAGGACATTTTCCCTTTCCAAGCTACTATTGCAAATTGGAACGATGGAGACAAGGTCATTGTAGGACTGAATGCATGATTGTCTTTTTTTGATAGTATCACATGTTTTGAAATTTGATACAATTTGTGTTATGATATTAATTTTGGCAATTGTTATAGGCACCTTGTGTTGCAATGGAGTGGGGTTCAAATATCTTACAAGGTCTTTTAAATTAGTAGTTACATTTCAATTTTAAATCTTACTTGTAAACATGTTGCCTAAATGCATAACAAATTTATATATTAAAAGCTTCAAAACTAAGCACCTTTGCAAGCTTGAAGCTTGTTTTTCCCCACTAAGATGTGTAAGTGGGAGAGACAAGGTGCACTTGCCAATTCAAAAGTCTTTGCCAAATTGTCACTTCTCTACTTGCAATTTAGCCACATACATCACGTTATCTCTTTCGGGCAAGTCATCATATGGGCATTGCCTTCAGATGCCCTTGTCACTCATGCTACAAATTAAAAACATTATAAAAAAAACCTAGTGTGTAGATGGTTGCAAATATAAAGAGAAAAACCTTGGAATATTGGGGTAATTCATGTAAGATTGGAAATGTTTGCAAGAAATTGGGATGTATTGTGAGGAATCCCCCATGGGTAACATTGGTTCAATGCATAATTAAGGTGGCCTACCCCAAACTACATGAGTAGCAAAATATCAAGATTAAAAATAAAATCATCCACATTGGTGTTATAATTGGTTTCCTTATTAATAAAATGATACCAAAAATTCTAAACATTTCATTGTAATTTCAGGTCTTATGGATTTGTATAAGCAAACCAAGCCAACCCTTCCCTTCTCTAACTTGTTTTCTTTCCCTTTCCCCCAGTTTTAGTTTCAATGAAACTGGGGCCCAGTAGTCCCAGTTTGTGGTACTTTACCGATAGCTCTATTATCAATAAAACTCTTTTCCAATAGAGTTGTCAACAAAATGTCCCAAATTGGGGCTAGTGGGCCCAGTTTCATTGAAACTGGGGATCAAATGAGAAGTGAGGATGAAAACAGCCTACAGGAGAAAGATGGACCCAATGAGTTGGTAGCATAATTTGGTCCTGGGGGAGTTTCACTCCCAGTTTTGGATTTGCATTACCTGCTTCTTCACTATTTTCTCATATACTCCATTAAATGGAGCCTTGTCAGAATAACATCCTGTCAATCTTCTGCACTGATACCCAGTTTCATGAAACAGTACCCAATTTTGCTCACTTTACAACTACACTTGAATTGAGGATGAAACAAGGATTAGAAGGTCAAACTAGGGCCCAATGGCACCATGACTCTACTGATAACTCTATCAATCTGGTGTGTCCTGTGACCATTCAAAGTAATGTGGTGTGATTATTTGAATTTTCAAGGAATCGTGGATGAAATCTGGTTTTCTTTCTAAATATTTCGGACGGAATCAAACAACCATAGGTCCTGGTTATTTGAAAACCCTAAACCCTAAAACCCTAAACCCTAAACCCTTTAAAAATCTGCAATTTTCATGAAAGAACAAATAAAGAACCAGCAGTTTTCTAGCCAGTGATTTGATCCTTTTTAATTTTTATTTTTAGTGGAGAACCAAGGTTATATAGGAGAATCAGATCTTTGATTTTCTTGAGACCCAAAGTAATGAATCTAAAAAATCACCCTGATTAAGAGTTCCGGTGGTCCTGTTTCTGCCCAACACTCGTTAACCGACTAAGAAAGAGCATCTCCAGCTATTTTTCACATCCAAGTTGAGTTATGTACTCTTTTGCAACCCCACCAATAAAACTGAAACTGGGACAGCAAATAGGTGCGGGACTACTAATAGCAAACCACCTGGACCAATCATTATGTTGGGCGAATCAGTGCGGGACTACTAATAGCAAACCACCTGGACCAATCATTATGTTGGGCGAATCAGAAACACTGAGCAGCAGTTTGATCCAATTTATTACACTCTTTTTTTCCCATCTTCATTTCTGGTCCCTGGCTCTTAATTTCCAAGATGATGTAATCTTTGGATTTGACGAGGGTACCACCCCAAGTAATGGGCCTAAGACTAGATGCTAGTCTAGTCTTATGGGCACACCTATGTGTAGGGCAAGGGACAGCAAGAGCCTCAAAGCTGTTCTTTCCCCTTTATAAATAATGAACCTGTTCTTTTTCAAATATGAGGACATTACAAAAAGTGGAAGATACCCTTTTTTCTTTTTTTTTTGGGTTTGTTTGTTTTGGGATCATCCACTTCGGCAAAGTCCTTCTAATTTAAAGTGAAATTCTGCCAGGGGAGGTGCTTTCAAATACAAAGATCAAATTTTTAATTTTCTTTATGGAAGATGTAAGTTCCAATTTGTAGCCATAACATGGCATTTAATTTTGGAGAGGCATTATTACGAAGGTGTTTAGTGGGCCCTGCAAAGTACACAAGGAAATTTCTCAAAATGCTTTATGTGATATAGAACAATCAAATAGGACAAATAATGTGCCCGAACCTTGTCTCTCAATATGAGGAGAACGTTGCAATGTTAAAATTGTTAGTTAGGGTTTGTGAGAGAAGCCTCTGTTAAATGTGCCAAAATCTCACTTGAAGCTCCTTGCAATTGACATGTTTTTTGCATGGGCCGCATGCAAAAGGCACGTAACATTTGAGCCCTAGTTCACTGAGGCAACTCATAAATAACAATTCAACACATCAATTTGGACAACCTCATTGGTCAAAACTTTTTTCTTCACATTTGCCCAGAAGCCTATTACAACATTTTACTGTGATTATATTTTGATGAGAACTCTTCAAATTAGTTCAAGGCTCCCAATCTAACAATCTCATTGGTCACATAATAGGTGTTTCTTTTCACCCCTCGGCACAAGGTTATTCCAGATACATTAGAAATATCCCTAAAATTAGGTGTAAAGATAGTACCAGTACCCCGAGTTTGGTCATACACGATGCAAAGGAAACCTACATAAAAGTACATTAGCGGTCAAGGGGGGGGGAGGGTTTAGGTTTAGGGCTTCGGGTTTAGGGTTTAAACCCTAAACCCATGCAAACCAAAGGTTCCCGAGGATTCCAGATGCAAACCATTGAAGTGTATTTTGAAACTGATATTCTGGTTCAGATTAAACTACATTGCTTGCAATGTCCTACCAAGGCTACTAGAAGTTAAACTGCCATAGGGAGATTGATTTGCCTAGAGAATATCACTTCAGTTAGCCCATTGAACTACTTGTAATGTAGGAAAGTTTTTCCCACAAGTTTTTAAGGGCAGGTATGATGTAAAGATGACCATGATTGTTTCACAATTCATTATGACAATTGTGATTAATACATCCTTGATCAGCGTATTATCATTAATGGAACATAATAAATTTTGTTGGACAAGTTGCTTTCTCTATTGAAATACTTATGTATAAAACTATAAACATTCGACCAGAAAATTTCATACATGCATTTGAAAAAATATTTAACAATAATTGGCTAATTTAAATAATGTTGGATGTGAAAGATTAGAAATAACATTGTCATTTCATGATGGCCAAGTTATGAATAGATGTGTTAAAAGTTCATTTTTGCTACATAGTCATTCAAACATGTAAAAATTAAAACTACATTGTCAAGTATGCTACTATGTATTTAAACAAACATTGTCATTATGTTTAATGCCAAAGAAAATGCAATTTGACATACCTAGGTTTAAGAGGCATATGTATTGAAAAGTCCAAGTCATTACATAACATTGAATTCCAATCACATGTCAAAATTCAATATTTCATTAACTATCATGTACACATAAAATCCACAAACTTATAAATTGTCGAATTGTAGTGTTGGCTCTCATGGCCTTTGTATGCTAGAGGTCATTGTGTATACATTTCAAGATCTAGGGCTTTTGACTACAATGGAAGAAGATTTGGGCATCCAAGTTGAACTTGTTATATAGTATTTGTAAGTGCAAAGCCACACAAGCAATCGACAATGTTAATATGGTCTAGAGATATTTCACATATAGTATTAACAAGCACACATAAAGAATTCCAAGGTTATTTTTCATTTTAGGGTTTTGGAGGCACCTCCCCTTGTGGAAGATGATTTTGTCAACTAAATGAACCTTCAATGATCTAAATAAAAAACCTTTTGTACTTTGCACTTGGGAAGGCAACTTACTCTTGCAAGTTTCCCCTCATTTTTGAGCCTATGCCCTCTCAAGGCTATGACCTTCAAATTAGGTGAGGCCCTTGGGAATAAGCCTTCCCCTATACTATCTACCCACAAATATGTTCAAGAGTTACAACATATGTAATCTCAAGATGCAAGCTATTACAAGGGGACTCAACCTAGTTGTGTGGTCCAAAGGTGGTGCTCAGCCACTAGCTCAAGCTCTCACATTTCTTTGCAAGAAAACCAAATGCGGGTTGTTTGGGACTGGTTTTATTTTCACCATGAGCATACCCTTGAGTGACAAAACCTTGATTGAAATAACCAATTCAACATGCAAAATGCTCAATTTTGCCATGTTTTTAAATCTAGTGTCGCAACCCCACTTTGGCCAAGTGTGGGGGTGAAGCCCAACACTTGGAAAAGTTGGGGGATTTGGAGTCCTCCGGGACTCTCGAATGTTTAGAGCTCAACAGCAAGGGGCAAAACACCTCGCATTGAGGTGTTCTTGGTGTCGTTGAAAAGGTCTTGAAACTTAGATATCGAAAATGCCCTCGCATTGGCAATTCGGACATCTGCAGCCCAAGTTATGGGCAAAAGAAGGGCCGGGAGTCAAACTGGCAATTTGACTCCTGACCACTAAAA
>Ga0116230_10008284_pt1 | contig 10255 bp, 6 predicted proteins | sample S1TSphfallax_3_FD_88678 | JGI IMG/M metagenome (GOLD analysis project Ga0116230, IMG submission 88678) | Host-associated microbial communities from peat moss isolated from Minnesota, USA - S1T2_Fd - Sphagnum fallax MG | ecosystem: Host-associated > Plants > Peat moss > Unclassified | place: USA...
TCGGTAAAAGTCCTGTTTTTTCTTGCTTTGGCGGCATCGATATTGGCGTCGCCCACATTGATATTGGCCTGCTCGGCTTTGACTTTAGCGCGCGCTGCCACAACTTGCGCTTGCAGTGAACGAATCCTTTCCTTTGCCGCCTGGGTGGCCGCGACACTGATTTTATAAGCATTGATTTTTTCGTCAGATTCATGGGTGGAAATAGCGCCCTGTGAGGCCAGGGTATTCCAGCGCTGCTGTGAAATCAATGAAAAATGCTCATTACTCTCGGCTTCGATTAAGGTAGCTCTGGCCTGGGCCAGATCGGCTTCTGTGGTGTCCAAGTCGGCTCTGGCTTTATCCAGATTGGCCTGGATCTGAGCTCTGGTAGCTACCTGGGTCAAGAGCATGGCCCGAGCTTCTTTGGCACTCTGGTCCACTTCCGGTGTTTCGATGTCGGCCAGCAACTGGCCGCCCACCACCCTGTCGCCGATGTCGGCGAAGCGAGCCTTGATGTAGCCATCGGCCCGGGCATAAATGGCTGTTTCTTGAATAGCTTCAACTGTGCCAGGCAGTTTGATCTCGCGGTTGACGCCGGCTTGCAGCGGCTTCACGACCGAAACCTGGGGCAATTTATCTAAAATCTGGGTATGTCCGTGCTCCAGCTCTTGCGACTGCATAAAGCGGGGATAGATGCCGATTGGCAATATCAGGGCCATAGCGATACCAGAAAGGCTGAGCATGCGGATAACGCCACTGGCACGGCGCCGGCTGCCCGAGCTTGGCGATGTTTCGTGTGACTGGACGACTTGGGTAACTTTTGCTGGAGATTCTTCAATAGTTGCCATTAACTGCATTCCCTCGAAATTGAGCTGATGGTTCATATTAATGAACCGCCATGCTCTGCGACTTGACCCTGCTAATGACATACTAGACCGGTCGTCTAGAAACGTCAAGCTCTTTAATTACATTTTTTGAGATTGGTTGCATACGGCTGCGAATTGCGGCAAAAACAACCGGTACAAAAAAGAGTGTGAATAGAGTGGCAAAGGAAAGACCGCCGATAACAGCTCGGCCAAGCGGGGCGTTTTGTTCACCGCCTTCACCCAGACCAAGAGACATGGGCACCATGCCGACAATCATGGCAAAGGCTGTCATGATTACCGGACGCAGTCTGGTTTTACCGGCTTCCATCGCCGCCTCTCTAGCATTCATACCTTCGGCCAGTTTTTCATTGGCAAAAGTAATCATCAAAATGCTGTTGGCGGTAGCTACACCGATGCTCATGATCGAGCCCATCAGCGAAGGTACGTTAAAAGTTGTTGTGGTCAAAAATAACATCCAGATGATTCCGGCCACTGCGCCCGGCAGAGCGGTGATGATGATCAACGGATCGGTCCAGCTCTGGAAGTTGATCACCATGAGCAAATAAACCAGGATGATGGCGCCGACAAAACCAATGCCCAATTTGAGAAATGCGGTGTCCATGCTTTCTACCAGTCCACGCATAATAATCTGATTGCCGGGCTTGAGTTTTGTCTGGTATGAGTCGATTATTTTTTGTATGTCCTGGGCGACGCTTCCCAGGTCGCGCGATTGCACGCTGGCGTAAATATCAAAAACCGGCTGGATGTTTAGATGTGTCACGACCCCGTAACCGCGAGCCCTTTCTATACTGGCGACGCTGCCCAGATATTCGGCTTCTTTTGTCATGCCGGCGGTCGATAGAGGCGTCTTTAAAATAGCGTCGAGCGAATCGACTTTATGCTGCGGTGTCTGAATGGCAACAAAATATTGCACGCCGGTCATAGGATCGACCCAGTAATTTGGTGTTACCTGCGTATTGGAGCTGAGTGAAACAAGGACGTCGTTGGCCACATCTCTCTGGGTCAGACCAAACTGAGCCGCCCTGGCCCGGTCGACTGTCAGCTTGAGCTGCGGCGAGTCGACTTCCTGGTGCAGATGCACGTCGCAGGCGCCGCGGACTTGCGAAACTTTTTGTACTATTTCACGGGCGATTTGCAAATTTTCAGCTTTGTTATAGCCAATTATTCGCAGGTTGATCGGAGCCGGCAAACCAAAGCTCAATATCTGATTGACTATATCGGCCGGTTGGAAATAAAAGACCAACTGGGGAAATTTGGCGGTCAAATCTGCGCGCAACAATTTCATATACTCGGGGGTGGAATGTTTGCGGTGATGCTGAAGCGAAACTAATATTTCACCGTCTGCGGTGCCAATGGTGGCACTGTCTCCGAACGCCAGGTTGAAGGTTTCAGCCGGCACCCCAATATTGTCCAGTACAAGGCTTATCTCCTCGGGGGGGATGACTTTTCTAATTTCTGCTTCTACCTGACTAAATATTTGCTCTGTTTTTTCGATTCTCGTTCCGCTGGCGGCGTTGACGTGCATCCTGAATTGTCCGGCGTCAACAGTGGGGAAAAAGTCGCGGCCGACAAAGGGCAAAAGACAAAAATTGCTGATTAAAACAAATACAGCCAGAGCCACTACTGATATCGGTTCGTTCAGAGCGTTAGCCAGACCAGTGAGATAAAAGGAGCGGAAATTGTCAAACTTTACATTGAAGGCATCATGGAAACGGTCGAAAAAATTTCTTTGACCTTTGCTATGAGCGGCTAGCTCGCTGGCCAGTAGATATTTGACCAGCACCGGTACTACCGTGCGCGAGAGCAAATAGGAAGAGAAGACCGCAAAAACTACGGCTAGAGCGAAGGGCACAAATAAAAATCTAGCCGGACCTTCCAATAGAACAACCGGGATAAAAACAATACAAATGGCGCTGGTAGCTACAAATGTCGGCACGGCAATTTGTTCGGCGCCGTCCAAAATCGCCGTTTGCAGATCTTTGCCCAGGCCAATATTGCGGTGGATATTTTCAATTTCTACGGTGGCATCGTCTACCAGGATACCAATGGCTAGCGCCAGTCCGCCCAGGGTCATGATATTGAGCGACATGCCGAGCATGCTCATGGCAATAATCGAGCTCAATATAGACAGCGGAATCGATATGAGCACTATCAGTGTGCTGCGCCAGCTGCCCAGAAATAGAAGAATCATCAGACCAGTCAAACAGGCGGCAATCAGACCTTCCTCCAGCACATTGTCGACTGCTGCCCGGACAAATAATGACTGGTCGAAAAGTTGCGAAATTTTCATGCCCGGGGGCGCTGCAGCCTGCAGTGTAGGCACAAGATTTTTGATTTGCTGGACAATGTCGAGTGTTGATACCGCGCCATTTTTTAAAATTGTGACTAGTACCGACCTTGCCCCTTCGGTGCGGACGATATTTTGCTGTACGGCAAAACCGTCACGCACATGAGCCACATCGTGGATATAGACAATTTTGCCGTTCACCTTTTTGATCGGCATATCGGCAATGGTTTCAAGCATCTCGGGGGTATTATTGAGCAAAACGCGATAATCGATATCGCCGACTTTTGCTTTCCCCGATGGCAGAGCCAGATTTTGGGCGTTAATTGCGTCATTGACGTCACGGGGTGAAAGGCCTTTGCTCTGCAGTGAAAATGGATCTATATCGATCATTATCTGGCGTACTTTGCCACCATAGGGGGCGGGGAGCGTTGTACCTTGCACCACTGCCAGTGCTTGTCTGATGCGGAAAATACCGTAGTCGTAGAGGTCTGACTCACTCAGTGTTTTGCTAGCCAGCGAAAGCTGAATGATTGGCACCGATGAAGCGGTGTAGCGCAAAATAATCGGTGGTTGCACACCTGGTGGCATACGTCTGAGGATGGCCTGTGAAATTGCTGTGGCCTGAGCCATGGCAGAGTCCACATTGGCGCCTGGATGAAAAAAGAGCTTAATGACGCCGACGCCGTCGATAGTTTGCGACTCCATATTTTTGACGTCTTTGACATTGGCTGAAAGAGCAAACTCGCTGTACATAGTCAATCTGTGCTCAAATTCATCGGCCGACATTCCGTTATAAGTCCAGATCACGCTTATGACAGGGATGTTTATGTCGGGAAAAATGTCCACAGGCGTATTTTTGATGGCTATCAGGCCGCCTATTAAAATGAGGATGGCCACCACTACAAATGTGTAGGGCCTGTTCAGCGCCAGTCTGACTATCCACATTTTCTGATTGCTCCTCGCCGGAATTTAGAGACATATAGCCTTGCCAGGGCTATAAATGCCATTGGGATGGGCATTCTAAGCTCTGGTAATCTATAGCTCAATATTAGACCGGTCGTCTAGGCTTTGTCAATACCCTGGTATTGAGGCGCAACATTTGTCCGGAAACCATTCAAGAAATAAAGAAAAACCGCCGGTCTCTATCGACCGGCGGTTTTTTCAATTTTTTGCGTCAAGCCGGAAGCTTAGCGCTCGTGAGCTGCGTCCACATCATGGCGAACAGCACGATGCTCTTCATGCCGAGCGCGGGCAGCGTCCACTTTAGCGCGGATAGGATGTCCTTCGGCGCGGTCAACTGCCGAATCTACCCGGGCGTCGGCGGCCTTTCTTGCTTCTCTATTGGCACGGTGTTCATCGTGGCGAGCTTCATCGGCAAATACCGGTACTGAAGCGGTCGCACACAAAGTGACAGCGGCTAATGCAAATAAGCTTACTTGCTTGTTCATTACCAAATCTCCTAGTGTTACCGGTCTAATGCATCTCAATCTCTAAGAGCCGTTAGCGCCGCTAAAGTTCCGCAATGACAAGTTATTTCTATTTGGGCCGGTGATACTCTTTTTGTTATCCTGGAGCGGTGCACGCGAGGAGCTTACTAATCTGGTGGTTGTAAATTGTCAGACTCTTCCGCAGATGAAAATTTTTTGAAGAACGTTCTGCCTATTCCTGAGGTACCAGGACCTGGTAGAGCCTTTTCGTTCCGCCTCGGATTTTTGGCCATCGTTAAAGTGTTCATTTATATAGTGCTTTGTTTTGCCACAATGTTTGGCATTTTTCAGCCACTGATTATTTTTGTATATCAGCTGGTCCATGACAAAGCACTTTTTTGTTTCTTGCTTTCATCGTTTGACCTGATCCTGGCGCTGGCAATGCTTTTTGTTTTTTCGCTGGTGGATAAAAAAACTTTTCTCTCTTACGGTTTTGGTGGCTGCACCTTCAGTGGTGGCGTCAAAGAAACAGCTGCTGGTTTACTTCTGGGCGGTGCCATGGTGAGCACAGTCATGCTTGTCCTCTATTTGTCTGGCTGTTACAAAGTCCTATCGGCTTCCTTGAATATACAGCTGCTGACTTTTTTACCATTTTTTATTGTGGCTGCCATGCGCGAAGAAGTGATGATCCGCGGCTATGTTTTTCAGACTCTGGAAAAAGCCTGGGGTACAATCGGGGCAATAGTAATCAGCTCCATGATGTTCGGCTTCCTTCATTTGATCAATTTTGAGTCTGGTGTGCCGCTAGGCGAAAAGTTATATTCATGTACTTGTCTGACAATTGATGCCGGATTGATTTTTGCCGTGGCCTATCTCGTCAAAAGACGCCTCTGGTTCCCCTTTGGTCTGCACCTTAGCTGGAATCTTTTTGAAGGTCCGATATACGGCACTCTTGTTTCTGGTTTGACTCTGAGCAAGCCTTTTCTTAATGCCACAGTCAGCGGTCCATTTTTCTTGACTGGTGGCATATTTGGTCCGGAAGCCTCTCTGGTGGAAGTGGCTATCTGTCTTGTGCTGGTGGCCATGCTCTGGAGGAAAATACAGTGGCAGTCGAAGTCAATAAACAAAGCGCTCTGATTTTGATAGACATTCAGAAGGGTTTTGATCAGCCTTACTGGGGCAAGCGCAACAATGCGGAGATGGAAAATAATGTCGAAAAAATACTCGCAGCCTGGCGTCTGGCCGGACTGTCCGTTGTCCATATCAGGCATGATTCGACTGAGAATGATTCACCGCTGCGGCCGGGACAAAGCGGCAATGAATTTAAAGACGTAGCCAAACCATTAGCTGGAGAGCATCTTGAAAGTAAAACGGTAAACAGTGCTTTTATCGGCACTAATTTGGAAAATTATTTGCGCCGCAATAAATTTGAAAATCTTGTTTTGTGTGGACTGACCAGCGACCACTGTGTGTCAACCACTACAAGGATGGCTGCTAATCTGGGCTTTAATGCCATATTGCCGGCTGATGCGCTGGCCACTTTTGATCGTACTGGCTATGATGGTCGGCAGTGGCCGGCAGAAGATGTGCATCAGTGCAGTCTGGCCAGCTTAAACGGCGAATTTGCAACGGTTATCATCACCGATGATTTACTGCAAGCTCTGACACGATTTAGAGTAAATTGATCGAGGGTTCACACGATGGTCCTCCTAAACGCGCTATGCTCGCTATATGGAAGACGGCAAACTAATAATGGTCACCGGTGCAACCGGCTATGTAGGCGGGCGTTTAGTGCCACGTCTGTTGGAGGCGGGCTACAGAGTGCGTGCCGCCGGTCGCTCGATGCGCAAGCTCAAAAGTCGGCCCTGGTCGGGGCATCCTAACGTAGAGCTGGTCGAACTGGACATTTTTGACGAAGATGATCTGCAAAACGCATTGCGCGGTTGTTTTGCTGCTTACTATTTTGTCCATTCGATGAATGTGGCTACCACCGATTTTGCTCATGCCGACCGGAAAGGCGCCGAGATAATGGCTCGTGTTTCGGCCACAGTGGGTTTGGAGCGCATTATCTATCTCGGTGGTCTGGGCGAAAATTCAAGCAACTTGAGTAAACATTTGCGGTCGCGCGCCGAAGTGGCCGAGATTTTGTGCAAAGGTACCGTCCCTGTCACGGTACTACGTGCCGGGATGATTTTAGGTTCGGGCAGCGCTTCTTTTGAGATTTTGCGCTACCTGGTCGAGCGGCTGCCCGTAATGATCACGCCCCGCTGGTTGGACACACCGAGTCAGCCGATTGCTATTCGTAATGTATTAAATTATTTAATCGGTTGTCTTTCATGTCCTGCCACTGTTGGTCGTACTTTTGACATAGGCGGGCCGGCTGTTGTCACATACAAGGAGCTTATGCACACTTATGCCAGTGCCGCAGGATTGGGACGGAGGCTGATAATCTCAGTGCCTGTTTTTACACCGCGTATTTCGTCTTACTGGATCCATTTCGTGACGCCCGTGCCGTCTTATATCGCCAGACCCCTGGCTGAAGGCCTGCGCAATCCGGTAGTTTGCATCAGCAATGATATTTTGGATTTGATTCCCCAGCACTTACTTACGTGCGCCGAGGCAATCGACATAGCTCTGGATCGTATACAGCATCATGCCGTTGAAAGTCACTGGACCGATGCAGGCAAATTACCGCCGGCAGAATGGGTCATACCGGGCGATCCCGGCTGGGCTGGTGGCAACTATTATGAGGATAATCGGGTCATTATCGTCAAGGAAAGCGCTGCTAAAGTCTGGTATCGGCTGGTACGGCTGGGCGGTAAGACAGGCTGGTACTATGGCAACTGGCTCTGGCGCTTACGCGGCTTGATGGATAAAATGATTGGTGGCGTCGGTCTTAATCGTGGGCGGCGCAGCGACCAGGATCTTTTTTCTGGTGACGCTTTAGACTTCTGGCGCGTCGTCACAGTCGAGCCCGAAAAGCGTCTTTTGCTTATCGCTGAGATGATATTGCCGGGGATGGCTTCTCTGGAGTTTCGCCTCACTCCCCAGCCGGATGGCTCCACTAAAGTGCAACAGATTGCCCGTTTTGTGCCGCAGGGAGTGCTTGGCCTTCTTTATTGGTGGGCGGTCAGCCCTTTGCACGAATTTGTCTTTAGTGGCATGCTTCGGGGCATAGCCGCCAGCTCCAGGGCCGACATTATCGAAGGTCCGAGGCGCGCCCGGCGAGTTACACCCCGCGCTGCGCAGTCCAGCTGAGAGGGGCCAATTTTGGTAGCCAAGCGTCCGTCGGTCGCAATATTTGGCCGTCTCTAGGTTATTATTGTACCTAGCGTCATATATGGTCGGGGGCTCATGAGAGATTACATTCTCCTGTATATCAACGGGCGTGAGCACAGACTCAAAGGCGCTCAAGCCTTTTTGCCTCTAAGCGACTATTTGCGGGCTGATCTTGCTCTGTGCGGCACTAAAGTGGTCTGTGCCGAGGGTGATTGTGGTGCTTGCAGTGTCATGCTTGGACGTTGTCTTTCGGATGAGACCCCAACCCATACAAAAGGCAATAAAAAGCTATCATATGTGCCGGTAAACAGCTGCATCCAGTTTATCTACCAGCTGGACCTCGCCCACATTGTCACTGTCGAGGGTTTGAAGCTGGGTGCAGCTCTCAATCCAGTGCAACAGTCCATGGTCGACTGTAACGGCGCCCAGTGCGGATATTGTACTCCGGGCTTTATCGTTGCCCTTTGCGGCGCCGCCAACCAGGTTTGCCAATCGGTGAAGGCCGGCAGCAATACTACGCTCAGCGAAAAGCAGGTGAAAGACTCGCTGACTGGCAATCTCTGCCGTTGCACCGGATATGAAGGCATTATCAAAGCGGGAATGGATTTTGATATCGGCGCTTTCCAGCCTTTCTCCACACTCTATGATGAGACCCCAATCATTGCTTCCTTTGAGCATTTGCGCTCGCAGTCTGTTTTGATCGAGGACGAAGGCCGCAAAGTGTTTTTGCCCGCCTCTCTTGAGGATGCTACACGATTTTTAAAAAAAGGGGCCGAACAAAATCAAAAAATCAGTATTGTAGCTGGTGGCACAGATCTTTCTGTCAATATCAATAAAAGAGGTTTGCGACCTGCAAATATTGTCAGTCTATGTAATTTAAAAGGCCTCGATCAAATTGAAGAAAGCTATGATGATGGCCATAAAAAAGTGACAATCGGAGCAAGAGTTACCCTCTCCCGTCTGGAGCGCTATTTTGAAAAAGTGGTGCCTCAATTTTATCGTGTACTCTGGGTCTACGGTTCACCCCAGATCCGTCAGGCCGGCACGCTCGCTGGCAACATCGCCAATGGCTCCCCTATTGCCGATAGTTTACCCTTCCTTTTTGCGATGAATGCCGATGTGGAGTTGACCGGTCTTAATGGCAGTCGGATCATGCCAATACAGTCTTTTTATACTGGCTATAAAAAGTTAGCTATGGAAGCAAGCGAGATTATTTCTCGCATAATTGTCCCTTTGCCGAAAGAAGGAGAGATACTGCGTTTATATAAAATTTCTAAAAGGCAGCACCTCGACATTTCCAGTTTTACGGCCGCTATTGTCATAAAGGTCAAGCACGAAAAAATCGACTATGCCCGGGTCATCCTTGGCGGCGTTGGTCCTGTAGTGCTGCGATTAAACAATGTGGAAGAATATCTTGTCGGAAAAGCCAACAAAATCGAGACTTATAGAGGGGCTGGGCAACTGGCTCGCCAATCGATAGTGCCGATTGACGATGTTCGCGGGGCAGGTGAATTTCGCCTGCAATTAGCCGAAAATATTTTTCAAAAGTTTTTTTATGAAATGAGCGAGACTAAAGAAAAGGTGCTCGTATGAAAGGCCAATCTCCAGCCAAACGCAGCAAAAATGTCCCCCACGATTCGGCTGCTCTGCATGTCACCGGCGAGTCTGTTTATATCGATGATATACCTGTACAGCGCAATGAGCTCGTCGTCTCTTATGTCGGCTCTCCCTACGCGCACGGTCGTGTGAAGAGTCTGGATTTAAGCAGGGCTAGTCAAGTTGAAGGCGTGGTTGGTCTTTTTACTTATAAAGATCTGGCGCGTAATATTTTTGGTCCTATTACTCAAGACGAAATACTCCTGGTGCAGGACGAGTCGCAGTTTATAGGGCAACCCATAGTGGTAATCGCTGCCGAAAACCAGGAGGCTATCCGCGCTTCTCTTGCCGCGATAGATCTTGATATGGAAGAGCTGGAGCCTGTCTTGACCGTAGATCAGGCTATAGCCGCTGAACAGTTTATCGACAAAACTTATCGTATAGAAAGAGGCGACATAGAATCTGCTTTTAAAGACGCTGATCATATTATCGAAGGCCGTCTTGTGATCGGCGGGGCCGATCACTTTTATCTGGAGTCACAGGCCTGTCTGGTTTATCCGGGAGAGATGGACCAGCTTGTCGTCCATTCATCCACACAAAATCCCTCAGAGGTGCAGCATGAAGTGGCTCATCTCCTGGGCCTCCAGCTCAATCAGGTGGTATGTATAACAAAGCGCATGGGCGGTGGCTTTGGTGGCAAAGAGTGTCAGGCTACCCATGTAGCCGTGATGGCGGCTCTGGTGGCATTAAAAACAAAACGACCGGCGCGGATGATTTATGACAAAGATACCGATATGAGA
>Ga0116230_10008288_pt1 | contig 10254 bp, 3 predicted proteins | sample S1TSphfallax_3_FD_88678 | JGI IMG/M metagenome (GOLD analysis project Ga0116230, IMG submission 88678) | Host-associated microbial communities from peat moss isolated from Minnesota, USA - S1T2_Fd - Sphagnum fallax MG | ecosystem: Host-associated > Plants > Peat moss > Unclassified | place: USA...
AATTTCCGGAAGATTGCCATTGCCAGCGTTACAGCCGGGTTCGCATGGCAGCCGCTGACCGAAGCCGTACAGTAAATTGCAATGGTTACAGCCAGCCCCCAGGTGATGCAAACTCCCCAGTAGGCATGCTGATATGGACTGGGATCATACAATACATACATTGCTGCAACCGAGTCCCCAATCGCAATAATGATAAACATTGCAACCGCCTCGGCGATGCATTCCCCTAAAAATACTTTCTTCATGCATTACTCCCCATAAACTAATCGCTCGTCCAATCAAAAGACCTCGTGACCGCTTTCTTCCATTGCTTCAGCAAATGTCCCCGCTCAGCATCGTCTATTTGCGGCTCCCATGTATGGTCAATCGCCCAGTTCGATACCAGATCATCGGTGTCTTCAAATTGTCCCGTCGCCAGCCCTGCAGCGTATGCTGCTCCCAGCGCCGTTGTCTCCCGCATCTGTGGACGAATTACTTTTCGATTGAGAATGTCCGCCTGAAACTGCATCAGCAAATCATTCGCAACCATGCCACCATCAGTGCGAAGCTGGTCAAGCTGAATGCCCGAATCTGCCTCCATCGCTGCCACAACTTCTGCCGTTTGGAACGCCGTCGATTGCAGTACTGCCCTGGCTATATGGCCTTTGTTTGCATACCGTGTCAGCCCCACCATTACGCCACGCGCACTGTCTTTCCAATACGGCGCATACAGTCCAGAAAACGCAGGGACTATATATACATCACCGTTGTCGTTCACTGTCCTGGCAAGGGCTTCGATGTCTTCACTTTTGCTAATCATGCCAAGATTGTCGCGCACCCATTGCACCAGCGCACCCGTTATCGCGATGCTGCCCTCAAGCGCATACATTGCCGGCTGTTTGCCAAATTTATAGGCCAGCGTAGTCAGTAGTCCGTTATTTGAAATAACTTTCTTCTCGCCAGTATTCATCAGAAGAAAGCAGCCCGTACCGTATGTGTTTTTTAGCTGCCCCGGTCTGAAGCACGTCTGACCAACCAGCGCCGCATGTTGGTCCCCCAACATGCCTGCAATAGGAACACCGCGCAGACTTGTTACTTTCATCTCGCCATATACCTCGCTGCTCGAACGGATCTCCGGTAGCATCGCGCGGGGAACATTTAGATGGTGAAGTAGCTCTTCGTCCCATTGCAGCGTGGCAACATTCATTAGTTGCGTCCGACTGGCATTAGTCACATCCGTTAAATGCACCCCGCCATCAATACCGCCAGTAAGGTTCCAGAGTAGATAGCTGTCTATCGTTCCAAACAGTAACTCGCCTCGTTCAGCACGCGCCCGCGCGCCTTCAACATGGTCCAGTATCCATGCAATCTTTAGCCCGCTGAAATAGGTGGCTAACGGCAGCCCCGTCTTGCTACGAAACTGGTCTTGTCCATTCTGCTCCGTCAGCCGGTTTACCGCATCCGCAACACGCGTGTCCTGCCATACCAAAGCGTTATAAATTGGCTCCCCTGTTTTTCGGTCCCACACAACAGTAGTTTCACGCTGATTGGTAATGCCGATGCACGCAATATCGGTTGACTTTAGTCCGCGCGAAGCCAGGGCCTCTTCGATTACATCCAACGCACGCCGCCGGATCTCCAGAGGATTATGCTCCACCCAGCCCGGCTGAGGATAAATTTGCTCATGCTCTTTTTGTGCAGAGGCTATTACCATGCCACCGCGATCAAACACCATGAATCTTGTGCTCGTGGTCCCCTGGTCAAGAGCTCCCAAATAGGCAGACATGGTAAAAACTCCAATGCTGAAGTTCAATTTTGAGTAACGTTACAGTTCACAAATCATGTTCGCTGGAATTGTACCGTTCGCAGCTGGCTTGTGAAAGATTTATCCATGCTTGCGACAAAATTATTTATATTCAGCGGAGCAAAAATACTTCTATGCACTGGTGATGCAGCATGTCTGTCCTAGGCATTCGACTCTATCCACGAGTCATGCAATCAGTGGGTGCGGTAAGCAACCATTTCAGCGCCCAACGATGTTCCATTAATGCGCGCTGTCTTCAGAAGAATTTCAAAGTATGGAAATTTCCTCACATGTAGTAGATTGCGAAACTTTTCCATCTGTTCCTCTGATGATAAGAACTCAGCCGCCGCATCAGTCGCATCTGAATCTGTTCCAGCCAGAATGATCGCATTACCAGTGTGACTGGGATTGGGCATATATGCCAGCACACTGTAACCAAAATTACCGGCAGCGGTATAAATCGGGGTGTAGACAGCTTGCTCCCCTGCCCTGGGACTCTTATTGCCTACAAATGCGTGCGAACGATCGTTATCGTAGTCATAGCTTGTAATAAAGTTCATTTGGTCATCAAAAAGATGCACCCAGGGATTTGCCTTCTCCCCACCGATTAATACGACGTTGTCATGCTTAATTGCATCGGCCTCATAAAAACGGGCCAGCACCAGGTTTCCATCAATTGAAACAGGTGTATGCATAATTACATGTTGCGCCGCACGCACCCCGCCAAATGTAACCATGTTGTGCCCAAACACTTCATTCAAATCATGCTTGCGGTCATCACTGAAGTTGGATGACTGTATCTCACGCATATAGTTATAGTTCAAATAATCTGAAAGCGAGATTGGCTCGTGAGTAATATCTTCAATCAGACTGGCTGAGTCATCCGGTAAAACAATGTCTGTCTGCTGATGATTGTTGAAAAATCCATTCCAAAAAGTGGCGAGTGCAGGCTTTTCGTTCCAGGGATATAGTGCCGCCCGCATTGCTAAATTTTGACGCAACAACAATAAACTGCCGACTAGCAACAGCAAACAAATCGTTGCCCACACAGAGTGGGCCTTCTTGTTGGATTTCTTTATCTCTACCGCATTATCAGGTCGAAGTAGCTCGGGCATGGGAACCTCTGCTCGATTTTCAGCAACTGTGAGCGTAGCACTGTCAAGGTCGGCAACCTCACGCCAATGGAAAATTGGAACATAGCCTCCCCGCGGGATTTCCAAAACCAGTGGCTCATGGATGCCCTCAGTCGAAAAGTACAGCTCAATTCGCTTCCTCAGCTCGGTCGCATTCACCCGAACAATGTTGTCCTGGCTCCTGTCGTAGTTTGATGGCCTGCCGAAAACATGCGCCCCAATCTCCTGCTCATGGATCTCATGACTTCCCTCTTTAAGCGACTGCCGTCCAACATACAGAAGAAAATCGCGCAACCGCGCCGCACGTTTAAACTGTTCGCTTGCCGCCACACGCTCAACCAGTGCCAGTCTCTCGTCCACACTTGGAGACGAATCTTGTTCATTGGGGGGTAACGCGCTATCTAAGGATGTAGCCATAAGATGTATCAAATACCTGTACCAAAAACACGAAACAGTCTAGCACTCAAATAAATGACTGGGAAGCACCACCAGCACATTGCGTTATGGTCAAAAATACCTGGCTGTCGGGGTTCTTACGGTTAGAATGTTTGCCCCATAAAACTTCACTTGAAAATGCCTTTCCCAAACCTTCACTATGGTTCAGAAATTACCCGGCTAAACAGCCAAATTATAGTTTTGATTATCATTTAATTTCGCCTAACTATATGTATCTAATTGATCTAAATTAGTGGCCCTGCCATTATTGGCTGTCTGCCTATATTTCCTCAAAATAGGCCACCAGGCCATTTTCTCAAATCATTTTTCAAGTCCTCGCGGGCTTCCATACAAGCTAGAACAAGCCTAAGTAGGCCTCTTACCGTAAGACAAAGCTCGACCTTCCGGTAAATTAACTTGCTTATACATCTCTCATCAATTCATTCTGCTCTGTCTTTGGGGCAGTGTATTTCTGTCACCTGAACGTCAACATAATGAAGATTTTTGGAGGACCAAGTGTATAAATCTCAGCCAGCCATGTATGGCATCGTCAAAAGTATATTTTTATTACTCATAGTTAGCATTCTGGCAATGCCCTCACAAGCCCAAAAATATTTGGGCGGACTCACGGGATCGGTCACTGACCCCACAGGTGCCAGAATTGCCAATGCAGAAGTCACTGCTACTGACACCATCACCAAATTTGTCAGCAAAACAACTACAAATAGCGCTGGCGAATACACCGTCCCATTCATCACGCCCAGCACCTACGATGTCAGCATCAAGGCCAACGGATTTGGCCCACAGGCTAAAACTGGCGTCATTGTTACTGCGGGCGACTCAGTCAGTGTTGATTTCACCCTAAAGATCGGCAAGGCTGATGAGGCCATCGTCGTCACCGCCGACAGTGTTCAGTTGGACACGCAATCCGCTATTCTATCCACCACCGTAAGCGCGGCTGAGGTTGTCGACACGCCCCTGATCGGCAGAAATCCCTTCGTCTTCACCACACTCGCTGCCGGTGTCGAGACGGGCGCATACACCACCTCAAAGGCCAGCGGATTCACCAATCCTTTCAGCGGCACTGCCATTCAAGTCACTGTAAATGGCAATAGTGGTCACGTTCGCCTCACCCTTGACGGTATTCCAGATGATCCCGCCGAGCGTCTTTCTGGCACAAATTACACGGGATTTGTTCCCTCTCCTGAGGCCGTACAGGAAGTTAAAGTGCAAATACAGCTTTTTGATGCGCAATACGGTCACGGTGACGGTGTCGAAAATACCGTACTTCGCAGTGGCACCAACAAATATCATGGTGCCGCCTATTACGTCTTCCAGAACACCTATATGAACGCAAACACTTCAGAGCGTGTTCCCAACCAGAACGGCCAACTTAATCCCGCAAGCCCTCTGCACAGATCAAATGATCAGTGGAGCCAGCCCGGCTTCGTCTTTGATGGTCCAGTTACCATTCCCCACCTCTATGACGGCCATGACCGTACATTCTTCATGGTCGCTTATGAGCGCATTCAGGCACGCTCGCTCGTCTCCTATACCACCAGCGGCCTCGTTCCAACCGCAGCCGAACGCACCGGAGATTTTTCCGCTCTATGCTCCGCCTTCACCCTTGGCGTATGCAATGCCGGGGCTGGCATCCAGATTTATGACCCAACCCAACCGGTCGCCGCCAATGGAAACCGCGTCCCCTTCCTCAATAACAAAATTCCCGCCAGCTACTTTGCCGCAGGCTCAGCCGGTGCACCCGGTGCTGCCTTGATGGCGCTCTATCCGCTGCCCAACTCGAACTCCTCGCCCACCATCAACTACATTCCGGCAAATACGGCTTACCCTGAACGCTACTATTCCTTTGTCACTCGCATTGACCACTCGTTCTCGCAAGTCGATAAACTCAACGCCTCGTTCTACAAGGCCGTCCTCAATCAAATTCAACCGCCCAACGGCTTCCCCACCGCCATTGGCAGCACGGGTTCGGGCTATACCGTCTATCGCAATGATGTCGGCGGTAGTATCGACAATGTTTGGATCGAATCCCCTAAGCTCGTTGTGGATGCGCGTCTCGGTGTCATCTATCACCCCTTTGGCCTCATCTATCCCGGCCTCACCTATAACCTTTCTTCGCTCGGGATCAATGGTACCAACCTGCCCTTCCAGTCTTTCCCCGGCACTTCATTTTCAGACAGCTATACCGGCCTCGCCGCCGGTGCTGGCGGACAAATCAGCGAATTTACTCTGATCTCGCCTTCCCTGCTCATCTCAAAAACATCCGGCAAACACAACTTGCGCTTCGGATTTGATAGCAACTTTGACCGCTACAACGTCCAGAACCCACAAAGCGGCCTAGGCACCTTTGCCTTCGACCGGCGCTTCACGCAGGAAAACTCCAGCGGTGAACCAGCAGGTGTCTGTCCTGTCGGTACCGGTGCCAGCGGTTGCACCGTCGGCGGCGATGCCAATTCCGGCAACCCTGTCGCAGCGGAACTGGTCGGCACTCCATCCAGCGGCAGCTATGGCAATAACGTTGCCTATGCCCTGCAACAGGTCTACTACGCTGGCTTCATTCAGGATGACTGGCACATCACACCCAAGCTCACCTTGAATCTCGGCCTACGCTGGGACTATGAATCGCCCTTCACCGAGCGCCATAACCAGTTGGTCAGCAGCTTCTGCACCACTTGCACCAACCCCTTGCAGTCTGAAGTCACCGGCCTCTCGCTACCCGGTGGTCTGCAGTTCGTTGGCTATGGCAATCCAAAGCCCTTCCCCAGCGACTACAGACACTGGCAGCCACGCATTGGTGGTGCCTACCAATTAATGCCTCGCATCGTTTTACGCGGCGGCTTCGGATTGGTCTATCTCAATACTCTTGAAAGCCCGCTGGGCACCGGATTTAGCGCCTCAACCAGCTACGTTGCCACTACCGACAACATCCACCCCGCCAACTATTTCTCCAACCCATTCCCATCCGGCATCGTTTTACCCTCCGGCAACACGCAGGGACTGGCAACTGCCCTTGGACAAAGTGTCTCCTACAATGATCCCAACCATGTTCAACCGGCGCTTCTGCAATACTCTGTCAGTACGCAGGTCCAGCTTCCGGCAAACATGATCTTGCAGGTCGCCTACGCTGGGCAACAAACCTCGAAGATAGAAATAAACAAATCAGTCGATGGCCTGCCTCGTCAGTACTACAACCAGGGTTCTGCCGAAGCAACCTACTTGAATACCAAAGTCACCAACCCCATGTATGGTGCCGCTCTGCTGCCAACATCCTCATCGTTGGATACACCAACCATCCTCCAATCCAGCTTGCTGGTCCCCTACCCTGAATTCACCGGAGTCACAGATGACTATGCTTCCACTGGCAGTCAGCTTTTCAACTCCCTGCAAATTTCTGTCGTCAAACGCCTCGGTCACGGCTTCAGCGCTCAGGGCAATTTCAACTGGGAAAAGCTCATGGACCAGAACACCTACCTCAACCCCGGTGAGGATGATTTCCCCAACACCTTCCGCTATCAGGATGCCATTCCAACCTTGATCGGTAACTTCATCGCAACCTACCAAATACCCACACTGCTTCATTCCGCCATTGGACGTGAAATTGTCGGCGGCTGGACCATCAACACCGTGCTGCGCGCCCAGAATGGCAGCCTTGTCTCCAGTCCCAGTGGAGTCACGCTGCTGAGTAATCCAAAGCTCGCCCACCCAACCGGAACTGAATACTTCAACACCTGTTATGAGAATTCCTCGGGTGTCAACGTGGTTGGTGTTGGCGCATGCGCCAGCTCCAGCTCCACTGCGGCTTTTGAGCAGCACCCTTCATTCACGCTGAACAACATCGGCCCAACATTGGAAAGTGTTCGCACTCTCGTTTATCCACTGCTGGATACGTCCATCTTCAAGCAGATCGCACTCTATAAAACCTTGAACTTTGAAATCCGTGGTGAAATCTACAACATTGCCAACACTCCCATTTTCGGCGGCCCCAACACTAGTTTGGGTTCAACGGCATTCGGGACCATCAGCACCAGTCAGGTGAATGATCCGCGCATCATACAGCTAACTGGTCGTCTCAACTTTTAGTAGTAGCCTCCACTAGGGGCTTCTAAGGGAAATGTATTTCCTGCGGAAGCTCCATTTTTCGCCAAACTCTTGGCTTAAGTTCATCAACTAAAATTAAAAGTGTTCCAGCCTGCAATCAACAACAATATCAGAGGGAGTTAGAATGATTACGACTTCACGGCTGAGCGTTATCGCACTAATGCTGTTACTTATTTTTGGCAGCGCCGGATTGGAAGTAGCTCAGCAATCGTCCCTCCCATTACGCCAGGGATTTCAGCAGCCCCCGCCAGCAGCAAAGTTGCGCTGTTATTGGTGGTGGCTGAATGGCAACACAGACGAAGCTGCCATCAAACGCGACCTCACTGAAATGGCCCGCAAGGGCTTCGGCGGCGTTCTTCTCGTTGATGCCGACGGCTCTGGCCAGAATGGAAATAGGCAAATTCCTCCGGGGCCAACCTTTGCCAGTCCCGAATGGATAAAGCTCTATCTCTATGCCTTGAAAACTGCCGCTGCATTGCATCTCGAAGTTACCCTCAATGCCACCAGTGGATGGAACCTTGGCGGCCCCGATGTTAAACCCGCTGACGCATCAAAATTGTTGACATGGTCTCGCACCGAAGTCAGCATTGAGGGCATCAACGGCGTGCTCCCCATGCCTGCCATCAAGAATGGTTTCTATCAGCAGATTGCAGTCCTGGCCTATCCACTTGCCCACGGCACTGCCCTGCCCGGCACAGCGGCCTCAGGTCGCGCAGCCATACGCGCATTGCGATTCAAGATTGCATCTGACGAAACCGGCATGTCCATGCCGCCATCAGAGCCCCTCCTCACTGACGCCCCCGCAACCGCTGGCGAGGCCGACACAAAACTAGAAAATATCATCAACATCAGCAGTCAGGTCGATGCCGCTGGTCATCTCCAATGGCAGCCACCCACAAAAGGCGACTGGGAAATTCTGCGCATTGGCTATACTGACTCAGACGCGCGCGTCTCCACATCCAGTGGCGCATGGCAGGGACTCGCCATTGACTATCTTGACCACGGCGCCTTCGACACCTATTGGGCGCACACTCTCGTGCCCATCTTGGATGCCAGCCGTCCCTATCTAAAAACAACTCTCATAGGCCTTGCCACTGACAGTTGGGAACTGGGCGGCACCAATTGGACTGGCCGTTTCGCAACCGAATTTCGCAAGCGTCGCGGGTACGACCCAGTCCTTTATCTGCCTGTGGTCGCCGGTCGCATCGTTCAGGACCGCGCCACCAGTGATAAATTCCTTGATGATCTTCGGCGCACTGTCGGCGATCTCGTCACGGACCACTATGACCACTTCGCCGAACGCGCCAAACAATATGGTCTCGGCATCCAGTCCGAGTCCGGTGGCCCACATGGTGCGCCCCTCGATGCACTCGAAACATTCCGCTCCGCCTATGCGCCGCAAACAGAATACTGGGCGCAATCCAAGGAGCACCGCTCCACCGACGAAGACCGTTTCTTCACCAAAGAGGCCGCCAGCGCAGCAGACATCTATGGCAAGAAATTTGTCGCTCAGGAAGGCATGACCAGCATGGGCCCACAGTGGAGCGAGTCACTCGCCACCGACCTCAAGCCTTCTTTCGATCAGGCCCTCACCGAAGGCATGGACCGACTTGTCTGGCATGAATTCACTGCCATCCCGCCCAGCGAGGGCATGCCCGGATATGAATATTTCGCCGGGACTCACGTCAATCCCAACATCACTTGGTGGCAGCAGGCCAATCCATTTTTCCTCTATCTCAACCGCTCCCAATATCTCTTGCAACAAGGCCATTCCGTCGATGACGTGCTTTATTACTATGGCGATCAAGTCCCCAACTTCGTGCGGCTAAAAAAGGATGACCCCGCACAAGTACTTCCCGGTTATGACTACGATGTCACCGATGAAGACGCTCTATTGCATGACCTCACTATAGCTGACGGTGCTATCTCAACTCCTGCTGGCAACAAATACAAATTGTTAGTTCTGCCAAAATCGCATCGGCTCGACCTGCCCGCGCTTGAACGCATTGCAACCTATGTCCATCAAGGCGGGACCATTGTCGGCATCAAGCCAGTCGGCACTACAGGAAATATCAGCGCGCAGGACTCAATCCGTTATCAGCAACTTCTCCATGATGTTTGGGGCGACTGCTCCGACGGAATGCATTCCTACGGAGCAGGTAAAGTTTTCTGCAACACCGATACTCGTGCCGCTCTGCAACAGTTAAACCTCGTACCCGACTTCGATGGGTCCTCCGGTAAGCTCGACTACATCCATCGCCGCTCTGCCACAACAGATATTTATTTCGTCCGTAACGGCAGCTCCAGCCCGGTTGATACCGTTGCCTCTTTCCGCGTCACCGGACGCACTCCAGAATTATGGAATGCAGTTGACGGCAGCATCACGTCACAGATGTACTACCAGGTTGATAACTCCTCCACTATGCTTCCCTTGCATCTCGCCCCTTATGGCTCTGTGTTCGTTCTCTTTTCTCGTCCTACGGGACTTCATGTTACCGATGTGCAGTTATGGGGAAATCAAGTTGCATCGGTCAGTGTAGGCCCATGCTCTAAAGCCTCTTGCCAGCTCACCAATGCCGTCGCTGGCGACTATACCCTCACCCTCTCAGATGGAAGCAAAAAATCAGTCCAAGTCCATGAATCAAATTCTGTCGATCTCCCTGCCAGCCAGTGGACCATTTCGTTTCAGCCAGATCGCGGCGCACCATCAGGCCCACAGCCTCTAACAGGCTTTACATCATGGTCCAACTCGCCAGACCCAGGCATCCGGTATTTCTCTGGCAC
>Ga0116230_10008289_pt1 | contig 10252 bp, 10 predicted proteins | sample S1TSphfallax_3_FD_88678 | JGI IMG/M metagenome (GOLD analysis project Ga0116230, IMG submission 88678) | Host-associated microbial communities from peat moss isolated from Minnesota, USA - S1T2_Fd - Sphagnum fallax MG | ecosystem: Host-associated > Plants > Peat moss > Unclassified | place...
TAATTTGGTAAAAATAACTTCTAGGATGTTGATATCTGACATAGTGATGTACGGTGTAGTTATTTATTTATTTATTTTCTTGATTATATTCCACATTCTTTAATATGATGGAAAGTCTAGATATCAAACAATCTCAATCTCTAAGATAAGTTAAATTTTAGATACGCAATTTGTAAGGGTTGTTGAATTTTTTAATAATTCTTTTGGATTGAAGTACAATATTTTATGGCAATGAAGAATGATGAATTAATAATGTATGTCTAGTTGAAATGTTCCCAATATGTTTTAAAACATAACAAAATTGCACACAAGTATGTTAAGATTTTATTTTTTTAATGGTTTTTTAAAAAATATTTATATATGTGTGATTGAGATATATGGTCATAATCAAGTTACAAATTCATTGATTTACTTGAAGGAATCATATCGGAATTCTTCCAAAATTATAGTATAAAAATGTTTGGGATTTCATTTTTGGTGAAAAGGGTTTAAGATTCAAGTTTAGCAAGAAGAGAGAGATTTGGTGAAAAAGGTTTAGGGTTTAAGGAGAAGAGAGAGAGAGAGAGAGAAAACACATCATGCGGGGACAATACACAAAACCCTAAACCCTAAATCCAGCAGCAACAGCAACCAGGAGCTGGGAGCTTGCAAGGAGCCTGGAGCTTGCAATGGCGTTGTTGTGTCGGCCACCCACTTCTTGTGGTACTGCACTCTTTCACCCATTTTTGTTTGCTGATTCTCATTTCTAAAACCCTAAAACCTAAAACCTGTTGTGCTCTGACCTCCTCTGGAACTTCTCCTCCTTCTCCTCCGTCCTCATGATTTACGCCTTTCTGTTTTGCTTCCCGTGTTTGTGGGATGGGTTTTTCGGGAACTACTCATATCTCTGTGATTCACCCAGGCCACCTGCAAGGGAAGCAAGAAATGTCACATGGGTTGTACATCTTTCTGTGTTTTTTGCTCTTTTCTTCTTCTTCTTCTTTTTTTTGGTTTCCCCCCTCCTTGTCTGTGGATTTTGCTCTCAAGCGGATGGGGCTTGATGAGCTAGTCTATAGAATAGAGGGGCTTTTTGGGTGGAGCCATTGTAGAAACCAAAAAAGAAAAAAGGATACAAAGTAAGAAGCAGTGCAAGGAGGGAACTTGAGAGAACAGCTTCCTCTGCCTTAATGCTCCAGCTGTATTGCCAGGGATGCTGGATTCCATAGGATGGAGATTTCAGGCATGCAAAGGAGGAGGGACTGTGAGAGCAGCCAGTGGTTCCATCTCCACCAAGAGGCTCAGTGAAGCTCCACTCAAGAAGGTGCATGTGAGCATGCCAGGCCCTATGGTGCGACAACAACACTGCTTGCACCTTCACTATGTTGCCTGTGTTGCAGCTGAAGAAGGTCAGATAAATGTTTAGCTTTGTTCACTGTGTTGACTTTAGAGGAAATAGTTGAGCTTGTAGCAGGCTCTAAAATTTGGGATTTTGTATTGTCTGTGTGTCCAGAGGTGACTCTTGACAAGGAAGCCCCAGAGGAGGTCAAAACTGAGAAGGATCCAAGCCCCTTGATACCTAATGCTTTTGAGGTGAGGAAAGCATTGCCCTATTCTGTTTCTCCTTTGGTGCAATCCTTGGAGATGACCACCACCACCCAGGCTGCAAGAGTTCACTGATAAACTGATATGTATGTGTTTGCAGATTCAATCCTTAATTATGGAAGTGTGTGATGAGACTAGCATTGCAGAGCTGCAACTCAAGGTGCCCTTGACTGCTCACCTTCTTTTTTTTGATATGGGTTAGGTCTCCTCTTTTTCTCTGCTTGCTGATATGGTGTTGGATCTGAAATTTCTATAACCTTTTTGTATTGGTTCATCTCTCTCTTCTCTCAAGTTAACATAAATTGTAAGTATGGAGAGAAGTCCTCAATACTTTTGAAGATATTCCTAAAGCTGAATCAACTTCTTTGTTTATGTTTGAACATCATACTGTTTAATGCCCTTAAGATTGTTGACTCTCGTCATTTGAGAGCATCAGGAAATTTGGGCTTGAACCTGATGCTTACACTGGAGCCTATCTGGGCTCTCTGAAGTACAATTGGAAGTCTTCTGGGTACATCTTTTTTGTGTTGAACATGGGTGGTGGACAGGTAGGACATTTTAGTCTGCACATGAAGAGGGCAGTAGGTAAAACTGCAGCAGTAGCATCTCCTATTGCACAGCCGGTACCTCCTGTGCCCAGCAAGCCCATGCTGGAGTCCATTCCAACATCATCAATCCCTAGCACACCCAAACCCACTGCACTTTCAGCAGCCATTGTAAAGCCTGTGTCTAACTTTGGGATCTTGGAAGCTGCTGCAGATGCAGGACTGCTGTTTGTAACCTCTCCCAAGGTCATTCGCACCACTCTTGATCTTTTTTATCTTCATAGACTTCTATATGTACTGGGTATTGGATTAGTTCACTATTATAATGTTATGATTGCATATTTACTAGTGTTCGAAGGGACAAATGGTGGTTCCTTATTTTCTGGGGAGGGGCCAGTTGCAGGGTAGCAAAAAGCCATGAATCTATGAAATCAAAAGCCTTGTAAGAGGGCATTTTTGGGTTTAAGGACTTATCCTAGAGGGGTTGCTTTGAGGGCTTTAACATAGTGCAGCACTGAATCCTTCCTTCATCATCAATATGAGAATCACTTATTGAGTGTGCGAGTCCCTCACACTGGACATTGCATGCACTACATATGACACTGTAAATATGAACATACAAGCCATGCTATATTTGTAGGTGTCCCCTGTTCTTTTGGCAAATCAGTTAATCTTTTCACTATGGTTCCCAACACTAGTAGACTCTCAAGTTGGTGTGTTATGAGCATGTTGGAAGGCAGGTTGGCTACTTCAGAAAAGGGCGTGTAGTGAAAGGGAAAAGGGGTCCTCCCTTGTGTCAAGAGGTGCGCAGCAGCAACCCTGCAAATTTACATTGATCTTTGCTTTGAGAGAATAAGAGAAACAAATAGAAAGTCTTGAAAGTCTACAGGATGCTGTGTTGTGGGAGACAAAATTCGTTGCAAAGTGGGATGTCAACATGAGCTTGTACTCACCACCCTAAGTCCCCTCCATGTCTGCAAAGTTCTGACAGCAGCTAAACATTGAAGGCAATCCTGGGGTTCTCAATTTAGAGACAGCCAGTATAAGACCTGTTTCTAGAGACCTTGCTGTTGTGTAGTTGAAAGGTATGTAGTATGATGTCTGTTGTGTGAATAGCATATCTATAAAGTCAATGATGGAAAGCTTGATAAGAGATATCTATCACCTGGATTCTCCCTGTCCGAGGGAGAAATTCCTTGATATTCATGGATGGGTTTGACAGGGTCAAGTAATCAATAAGGGACAAGTAGTATGCTACTTGGAGCAGCTTGGTACCCAGCAACCCGTTGAGGTACAAAAACCTGCCCATTCTTTTCCTGATGAATAAGAGACCACCCTCCTTTTTCATCTTACCAGATATTTTCATGTTGGATTTAAGTCAGCTCCTTTCATATGCAATTGTTCTCAACTTGGATCTAGTATAAGACTTGAACAATGGTTATTGAGGAAGGAACCCACTGGCTCATTTGAACCCATCATTTGTATCAATAGACAAGTTCAGGTTAGATTGAATGAAGGTCATCAAAGCAAATTGCAGGTGGACGGACACATGGCAAGTCTTGTACTGACTTCTTTCTCAAATATTGTGCAGTCTGAGATAACTGGGGAGGTTGAGAAGGTCCTATGGGAAGATGGAGGTAAAATCATTTCCTGCAAATTCTCATGTTGCATTTTGTGTTACCATTATTTTCCCAGGTCCAGATCTAGTATATTTTTATTATGATAGCAAACTGCATCCTTTCTGATACTAGAAAATTGTACCCGAGAAGGAGACTGCTAAACCCTAGACCCTGCTTTTCTGTTGGGAATCTTGTTGTTGTCTGTATTTAGACTTGTGCTGCTCATTAAACTTTCATCTTGTTGCTGTGAAGGGTACAATGAGTTAGAGCATATGCATGTAATGTCAAAAAATGTCTGGATGGAAGCATAGTGGTTGGAAGTTACAAGCACATGCTCATCTTTAGAAAGTTTACTCTGGACTCACTTTTGTTTGATGGAAATCATGCAGAGCCAGTGGGTTACGGAGACCCATTGATTGCAATCCGCCCATCATTCCAAGGCATTAAAATCAAAGGGTGATTGTTTGAAACCCAATGCTAACTCAAACTGGCAACTTTTTGCAATTGTTTTGGAAGTTGTACACAACCACCCCATCTGAGTCCCCCCTTCAAGCTCAGTAGATAGCATAGATAAAATTCTGGTGAAAACAGGATTTACAGTTTTATGTCAAGGTTTTACTAGATGGCACCCAAGTGCATATATAAAGCTCCCTTTCGTTGCTCACTTTCATTGGAATGAAGTTGCAATGTAATATAGGCAAATTGGATCAGAAGGAGATATCAAGACTGTTCAGAACACTAGTTTATACACTATTTTGTACACTTAGAGCATGAGCATGATGCATGTCCAGAATTATCTGGACTGCAGCAGTACAGCATATTAGCTATATAACTGTCTTCCTACAAATACAACAGAGAGGTATTGTAGTGATGGTGGTGTTGTAGTCGTTGTTTGACATAATTAACATGTCTACTTTTCAACTGTTACTGTGTTCATTAGTCATAGACTTTATGACCTTATGTGCTTTGCACTAATGTATACTGGTGTTTGAAATTATTTTTCTTATGTAACAATTTTTTCTAGAGATTGTGTTTCTTTGAGTATCTAATTTTATTTACAATGGCTGCGCTTAGAATTTGAAACAAATAAACAAACAAAGCTTTAATACTTAAGATCCTACCGCACTGTAACCCAAGATAATTCTGGACATGAATTGTACCCCAGCACCAGGAACAAACTATAACTCATAATTTTGGAAAATGAAACTTACAAACACTATACCTCAGATAAATCTGGACATGCATCATGGCAGCCCAAGCAATAGTTGCATATTTGGTGCTTCTATAGTCAATTGAACTAATATGCTATACACTTTCTGGGGATTTAGATTGCATGTAGTAAATTTGAAGCTCCAAATGTGGCAGAGGGAATACTGCAAAAATGTTGCATCTAGGTCACTGTACATAAGTGGACAAAATGATATCAACTCAACTCTCTGCACCTGTCTCACAATGATAATAGTCTCCAAGCTAGCTATTCGACAATACCTGATATCCAATCAACATGTCGACAGATGATCAAAACATCTGTCTGTTTCCAGTGATCTCTATGCAGGCACCAATTTGAAAAACCTGCAGTGCCCTCTCTTCAGCTAAATCTGCAAAATTTAACATCCTTCAATATGTTTGGGAGGCCCAGACATTGTAAAAAGGGAACCTATTTCCCAAATTTTAAAAAATGAACTATAGTGGTGCCTCCTCCACGTGGTTAAGGTCCTGCAATGTTCAATGAGAGCCGCTCCAAAAAATGACTGGTAGGGTCTATATGGTACACCCCCTGAGGGAGGGAAGCCTTCTTCTCAGACTAATCTGGGCCAGGCGCATGCACGGGTGAATATTGCTTTCATCAGCAATAGTCTTGCATGGGAAAGTTGTGAGTATGTGAAGAATGCCTCCAAGAAACTAAAAACCTGCCCTCGCTTATTCAATGCACAATCAATAATCCCCTCTGGATCCTCATTTCCATCAAATCTTGCATGTTGGAGGGGTGACGTGTGTTGACTCTGGCAGGTCATGCAAGGGAGAATCCTCATGGTCTGAGACAGCAGCAGAGCTAGAATTTGGATCATGAGGTAGATCCCCAAAGGCTTCTTCTAACTTTGCCACCATGATCTCAAGTTGCTGGTCACGGATATCATCTAAACTCTCCTCTAATTGATTCTCTTCCTTACCACCATTCAGCTTATGTACTGGTAAAGAGTCTGCAGGTGTAACTTCATCGTAAATTTTCAGTGATTCCTGATATTCCTGCATCTCTTTCTGGAACCTTTCCTTGTCTTTCACTGCTTGTTCTTGATATGGCTGCACAGATCAACAACTTCACTTGTTCAGAGTCCGTGTCAAGCTGCTGAAGAAAATCAGCTCAGAGCAAAAAGCCGTCTTGATCCACTGTAAGAACCTAATGGAGACTTTTTTAACTCACTGTCAATGACCATGTCACTCCTGACACCATGCTCAAAATAGCTTTCATTGAAGCTAGTGCTGCATCATGCAGGCACACTGATAGAAAAATAATTCTCTATGTAGTCTATTGGCATAAAAGATCATTGACAAGAACATTACATAGAAATAGAGAGGAAAACAAAGGAACATGAAATCTGGAACAAAAGAAAGCACATTACTCACAAGTTTCTCCTCATCTGTGAGCCTATTCCAGGCTTCTCCTATCATGCGACTCAACTCTCTCTCTTTATTAGGATGCAAAGCTTTAAATTTCAAGTGCTGCTCCCCAAAGTAAAAATTGTAGCCAGACCGATTAGCACGTGGAGCATTCGGGTCCTTCTTTCTCTTCCTGTGTTTACGCCCAGAGCTCTTCACAATTGGTATCTCTCTGCTAGGAACTTGTGGCTCTGCACCAAATGCTCCAGCACAGTTGGGCATATCGGCACGTTGCAAGCCTCTTTGGCCTGGTGGCAAGTGATATAGCACACCTCTCAGCTTCTCTGTCCCCATCATGATGCTAATAAGATAGCCATGCTCAAACTTCCCTTCAATTGCACCAGTCACCACATGCCCGATGGAAACTGAAGGATCTACCACTGCACATTAGGACATCAAAACAACCAATCACCCTGTAGTTTCATGAGCTTTTCCAAAGAAACTTCACATTGTTTCCCTGGGAAGGAGGGGGGGGACAGTTCATTTCATGCTGGGTAAACCTCTGTCTATGGGAATTCAAGCATAAGACAAGACAGCACTGGAGCAAAGAGATTATAGACTCTAGCAGGAACCAAATACTTCAGGACATCAAAATACCTGAGAGTGCTTGAATTGGCAAAAGTTTCCTCTTCCTGGTCTTCACTGTGTCGGACCCCACCTCTGATAGTGGCTGTACAGTCACTGCCCTTGTTGCACTCAAAGGGCTTGGCCCTGGCAAGGCAACTTCCAAAACCAACATACCAGTAACACAAGCAGCATTGGTTTAATCATGGCTTGTGGACACAGCTCAACTCCTATACTGACTAGATCCATGCATTCCCAAAAGAGAATCCTATAGAGCCTTACAACTTTCAGCACAATTCGCTGCCGACTTCAATTGCCCTGTTTGATCATAGTGGTTTGCAAAGATAAAGAATAGCTACATATTGCTATGGTTACCTACTTGGAGGGGGTACCAAGGACTCAGATAGTGTTAGAGCTGGGAGAATATTTTCCTGCCCAATTTTCCCAGCCTCAGCCCCTGCATCTGACAGGGGATGGGCCATCTGGTGAGGGGGTTCGAAGGACCCAGATAGTGCTAAAGCTGGAAGGATATTTTCCTGCTCATTTTTTCCAGCCTCAGGCCCTGCATCTGACAGGGTATGCGCCATCTGGTCCCTTGTTACACTCATAGGACTAGGCCCTGGCAAGGCAACTTCCAAACCAAAAAACCAAACCACAAGCATTATTAGAACATTTAATCCAACATCTAGTCAGCTTAGCTCATGCAACAAACTACACCCGTCCATTCCAACATGGTGTCCTTACTGATGGTTATAAGTTTCAACCATGTGATTGCAAGTGTCTTATATGATAGATGTACTGTTTGCAAATCTGCTCATTATTTATTGTAACTTACTTGGAGGAGGAACCAAGGGACCCTGTATTCGGAAAAAGTAGACTTGTTCATAGTGGTGAAGGATTCCAATGTAGTACTTGCGCAACACATATGCAGCACTGCTGGATGTATGAGGAAAATTGAAGGCAACTGTCAGCTCCTTCCATTTTCTGTCCTTGATTACCTGCTTCAACAAGAGCAGCATGTTCATTGTTTAGTCTAAAAGCCACACCAACAGTGGATGAGACAGTGGTTTCAGCATCATGTTCAAAACTCCAAAACAGTACCACAAGTGCACAACTGGAAATTAGTGCAGCTCATTAGGAAAAGGTGAGAAAACAGACCTGTTGGGAGCCACCTCTTGATGTGACTTCCACATAGAGGAAGTGTAAGTCAAGGACATTACCTCCTATCTTTGGGATCCTGCAACACCCCAAAAACATACACAAAGCTGTAGTCACAAGAGGAAAGCAAGGAAAGGATATTGCCAAATGCCATGAATGCTTCATCTGTTGAATGTCTGCATATTTACACATGAACATTTTGTCATTCAACATAAAGCTGATCTTCAAGATTACTAGTTAGTTGAATGATATGCAATAATGCTTGGAAATACAAAATCAATGGCATCTTGAACCCATGGAATCCAAAACTAGAGCACTAGGCTAATTCATCCTCTCTTGTCAGAGTACACACTTTGCATGAGCCTCTGACCAAGACCCATTTGCAACAAAACTGATCTCTACAAGGACAAGGAAATGACACAAATTTCCAAAATTGGAAATTCTTTAAGGTTTTCTGAAATTGGGAAAAAATTAAGGTTTTGTAACCACCTCACCCTTCAAGACTTTCTCGGAAGCTTTGGACATCTTGAGTCTTCCCTTTTCTTCCCTTCTTTCTGCACCATTTTCAGAATTCACAATCAACAGTGTAAACAGGCAATGGTCAAAATACACAATGTTACACTTGCTGCAACTAAGTCCGCTTGTCAAGGACAACATGTTTTCATTCTCAATAAGAACAGTGTGAATATTCTGCAATACTACACTCAGAAAACAATAGCACCTACAGGGACTCAGTTTGCAACTGGAAGGTAATTCGAGACACCTACACCGGAAATAATCAAGAGACTTCTGCTAGAGCATTTTCTAGTTTTCTTTCACCAACACATAGGTACATGAGAAAAGAAGCAAGTGGGACAACTTGGGTTCCACCCAGTTATTGGAAATTCACCTAGACATGCATCACAGTCCTCAAAAGGGGGGAAAAACAGAAATTCCAAGCACAAACACAGTTTTCGCATGAGCATTTTGCACATTTGCAATATGTATACATGGAACACAGAAAAACCCCTGAACTAACTGTTGACAAACCATGGCTATCATCATCAGACTGGATAAACCCTTGGAGTCAAGTAATGCATGCAAGGTCCTGCAACTGGCAGGGCTTAGGTTGAGGAGCAGAACGTTTCTCAAGCTCATCCTCCTTGATCTCAGGACGAGAAAAACCCCTGAGATACATAGAGAAAGAAGACAATAACGCTTTGAAATTTCTTCTTTCAGGAGAATGAATTTCTTGGATTCAAGAGGAAACTTTGGCCAACAACAAGAGTTTTGCTGCTGAAAGCTCAGGAATGGAGATAGAGTGTAACGAAAGCTGTGCAAAATAATGAGGACTTTTTAATTCTCCAATTCCCACATTGCCCCGGAAAGTTTTTCCCGCACAGACACACAGAGAGTCATGGCGTGGAGAACTCGAAAAAGCTGCAAGTGCGACAATAGACTTTGAAAAAACGATAACAGACTGGAAAACAGAAAACGTTTCCGAACGCAAAGGTCACACGTCGGAGCGTAAGCGAAAAAAAAAACAGAAACGGAAGAAAATCACAACAAGAGAAGATCCAATTACTGAAGCTTCATAATCAAATAACAATCAAACCAACAAACACAGGAACAATCGGTTTTGCAAAGGAAAATTGGAACTCACACATGCAGTCTAGTGCCAAGAGCGTTGTGAAACTTATCGAGCGTGTCCAAGAAGAGCTCCTTACTAGCCACCACGTCCTGGTGCGTGGCCAAAGGCGGGGGATAAACAGAAGACGACAGTACTGACACAGTAGCAGTATTAGTAGTAGTAGTGTTGTTCTCCACAACATCTCCTAGAGTCATCAAGAGCTCACCATCACCACCACCACCAGGAGAAGAAGAAGAAGAAGGCGTGGTGGTGGTGATGGCATCACTACAATTACTATTACCATTCTGCTGCAAAGGAGCTCCTCTTCCTGGTCCTCCTCCTCCTCCTCCTACTGCTGTTGCAGAGGCCACTACCTTGACTGGTGCCTTCTGCATTGCCACTGCTCTAGTTCCTTTCCTTTCTTTTCCTTCCTTATTCAGCAAAAAGAAAAACCAAAAACTACAGATGAATTTCACTCTGAATTTCTTAAAAAAAGACTTCAAATTAATTTTTTCAAA
>Ga0116230_10008290_pt1 | contig 10251 bp, 6 predicted proteins | sample S1TSphfallax_3_FD_88678 | JGI IMG/M metagenome (GOLD analysis project Ga0116230, IMG submission 88678) | Host-associated microbial communities from peat moss isolated from Minnesota, USA - S1T2_Fd - Sphagnum fallax MG | ecosystem: Host-associated > Plants > Peat moss > Unclassified | place: USA...
AATACATGAGTCATTTAGACCGTCAGCTATTTTTAAGCGCAGTGTCTTCAGGCCTTTGATGTTGCTTATGGCATCGATCATGGCAGTGTTATCGCACGGTGGCCCGATTAAAACCGAGTCCAGATCGCCTGGTTGGAAACGCCTTAAATATTGCGGATAGTAGGCCAGTGATGGGTTGGGTACCAGTTCTCTAAACTGCTCCAGCAAAAGTTCTACGCGGCCGCGCGCTCTAAATGTGCCGGCAGCACTTTCAGTATCTATATTGCCCAGTTCAAAATCGTCGGGAAAATTAAAAGCTATACCGGGTTTATCGTGTTTGACAATGCGTTCCGAAAACGGTTCACTGTTGCGGATCGATACGCCCGCTTGCTGGCGTATGGCAGTGGGGACAAATGTAGTTGTTGTAGTCTCGTCAAAAACGGGACTGCTTAAATTGCTTGTCCTGGTGGCAATATTTTTTGGCGAGGTTGTCGACTGGCTGGAGTCGCCCGCGCCAAAATGACTGATCAGTGGCTTTGATTGGGATGGTGTCATAAACCAATAGAGAGCACCTGCTGCGGCGCCTATGACAGCCAATCCACTGAAAGCAGCCAGAACAGATCCCACCGCCCGCTTAATTGTCTTGTCGCGCATCTGAATGGCGCCGATTACAGCAACATCCTTCCTATCGTCTTCCTCCATGTCTGGAGCCGAAAGTCCCCTCACATGAGTTTGTCTTTGCGTAGTGTAAGGGCTGATTGCTTCGTTTTTGCCTTCGAGTATATTGCTGAAGTCTTGCAATATCAGCTCCATTGTCTGATACCGGTCCATCGGTGCTTTTTCGAGCATAGTCGCAATCGATTGTTCAAGCGCACGTGGAAAAGGTCTGCCGGTCGCAGCTTTTAAACTCGGCGGAGCGGCGGTCTGATGAAGAAGCATTGTTTCCATGGCATTGCGTCCCTTAAAAGGTGGATTGCCGGTTAACGCTTCAAACAATGTACAACCAAATGAATAGATATCGGAGCGTGCATCAACGCGACCGCCATTGCATTGTTCCGGACTCATGTAATAAGGACTGCCGCAAATTTCGCCGACACTGGTTAATCGCTGGTTGGCTTTATCTTTGACCCCTGACAGTTTTGCTATACCAAAGTCCACCAGTTTGACCCTGCCGGTAGCACCAGGTGGATTGTCCGAAAGAATTAAAATATTAGGTGGTTTGATGTCTCTGTGTACAATTCCTTTTTTGTGGGCGTAACCGAGACCCGATGCAATTTCGCTGAAAATTACCAGAGCATCGTGCCAATTCAGGCAGCCGGCTTCGCGCAAAAGTTCGAGAAGAGTTTGGCCCTGTACGAGCTCCATTACATAAAAGGGCAAGCGTGTATCATGCAGTCCAAGATTGTAGATCGCTACAACATTAGGATGACTCATTCGAGCGATTGCCTGCGCCTCATTTTGAAATCGTCGCCAGACTGCTTCACTTACCTGTTCGCAACTGAGTGCTTTTAATGCATACTCCTGATTCATAATTGTGTGGCGTACTCGATAAACATGGCCCATACCGCCACTGCCCAGCAAAGACAAAATTTCGTATGTGTTGTCGACGATATCGCCCGCGCGAAATTCTCCGGCAACCGGGCTTCCACCGACAGTTAGCTGGGTCTTTTCTTGATTGTCCAATTGGTTAAAATTGGAATCTAGCTCAATTGGCGGGATTTGCATGCTTTAAGGCTACCGGGGGTCATATATGTTATTTACCTGCAAAAAGCTAAGCTTAATCTCCAGAACGTATATCCATTATCTATTTTCGGCATAGTTTAAAATCTTTAACTAGCGCGCCGGTTGTTGTCAAGTGAAAAATTGTGCTGCTGCTGCGCCTCCTCACCAGTTGATCTAAGCGAAAAGCACTGGTCTGGCCGCTTTCGCTTGACTGGTCTAATCAAGCATCTTTATATTCTCTTGATAGCTGTGCACCATCGGCGGTGCTCTCTGATTTATCTTCAGGCCGCGAAAGTTGGCTTCTGTTTATGGTCTAGGTATGGCTCAGCGTTTTTTTACGAAAACTTCCTGGCGCTTCTCCCGTTTCTCTTTTAAAGGCTTTTCGGAATGCAGCTTCCGATTGATAGCCTATGCGACTGGCAACTTCACTTAAGTTGTCCACACCCTGACGCAACATTTCTTGCGCTTTTTGCATGCGCCAGGCTGTGACATACTCCAGGGGGCTTGTATTGAGCAGTTTGCTGAAACGTGCAGAAAATGACGAACGCGACATACTTACAGTCTCGGCCAGGGTTGCCACTGTCCATGGTGCTTCTGGGGTCTGATGTATCAGGCTCAGCGCACGGCCTATTTGAGGATCTTCTATTGCTTTGAGCCAGCCCGCGCTTTCTGGACAATTTTTTACCTGACCGATATGAGCTCTGATTGCCTGGATAAACAATAAATCTGTAAGGCGACTGACTGCTATGGTCGATCCAGGCCTGTCGCAAGTGGCTTCCGCTGCCAAAAAGCGGAAAGTATTTTCCAGCCAGGGCTCTGATTGAAGATCTTGCGCTGGAACATAAATGACTGTCGGAAGGGCATTAATTAGAGGATTATTGTCCGCCGTTTCAAATTCGAAACAACCCATGATCAAAATGCTTGGTGTGCCGCCGCCACCAAATTTTAGGATTTTGCTATTATGCGTGATGCTGGCAACAGCTTTATCTATGCTGATTAGCGGACTGTTGACGCTGTCTCTAATAGCATAGCCCGTACCAGCGCGGGAAAGCATCAGGTCTCCGGCGGCCATTGAAACAGGAGTTTGTCCGGCAATCTCTAACAGCGCACCGCCCCGGACAACCATGATAAAGCCATTGTGACCCGGATAAGGGCCGACTTCCAATCCCCATGGTGCGGTAAATTCACCCTGACAATAAAGTGTGCCTTTGAAATGCACTGTGCTCAGAACATCGGATAAAAGGTCCATCGGATAAGGCTCTCGCGTTCAAAAGCAGGAAATGGTGAAATCTATAGCTCTAATTATATGGCGCTCATTTGGATGATTGGATATAAAAAGTAGACCCTGCGACATAGATCGTCCACAGCTTCCATCTTAACATGGGCTTCTGATCAAATTCCAGACGGCCTGCTAAAGCAAAGGACATTCATATGACAAAAATTCTTCACGTAGACTCAAGCAGTCGCTCCGAGCATTCGGTCACACGCCTTTTGTCTACTTATCTCGTAGATGCTCTTAAAGCGAGCGACCCTTCCAGTCAAGTCAAACACCTGGACTTGCCTGCTTTGCATACACCCTATGTGACCGCAGACGGCATAGCTGCCGTTTACACTTCGCCTGCTCAGCGCACTGAAGTGCAGCAAAAAGCACTGCAGGCTACTGAACATTATGTGGATGATGTTGTGGTATCAGACATATATGTTTTCGGCGTACCTATGTATAACTTTACTGTGCCTGCTGTTTTTAAGGCTTTCATTGACCTGATCGTCGTGCCCGGTAAGACTTTTTCATATGAAAACGGAGTGCCAAAAGCGCTTTTGACCAAGAAAAAAGCTTATGTATTGGTTGCCAGTGGTGGCAACTATGAACAGCCTCCCATGGCCAATATGGACTTTCTCGAACCCTATCTGCGTACCATTTTTGGATTTTTAGGTGTGACCGACATCACCTTTATAAGAGCGTCTGGCCACAGTCCTGAAGAAATTGCAGCAGCTACCGACCATGCTAAAGCACAGATTGACTCCCTGGTAGGAAAAAAGGCCTCAGTGGCCGTCTAAAAGCGTCGTACCCCATACGAGTGAAAGGAGGGATCCGCGTAGATTCCTCCTTTCTTCTTAAGGAAGTGAGGAATCTATGCGATTTAAGTGCGCACAAATGGGTTGACAGGATCTCTGAAGTCAGGGAATATCCGGCCCAGCGCCGCCTGCGAAATTTGCATCTGATCGGCCAGTGAGCTTGTGAGCACAGACCTGAAATCGGTGCTTGTAGGCAAGTCTCTCTGTTCGTGCAAATCATTGCTGGCTAAGCCGGCCCAGCGGGCATAAACTTTGCCACCATCGATGCCACCACCCATTAGCCACATTGCATTTCCGTGGCCGTGGTCGGTACCGTTATTGCCATTTTCTTTTGCCGTACGTCCAAATTCAGACATTACGATAATTGTGGTGTCATCGTATAAGCTTCCCAGACCGTCGGCCAGATCTGCAAGACCCATGCTCAATGTTTTGAGTTTGTCGGCGAGCTGGCCTTTGCCGTTGCCTTCTCGGATGTGTGTATCCCATCCGCCAAAATCTAGAAAAGCCACCTGCACCGTACTGTCTTTTATAAATAAATTTGACAGCTGTTTGCCGAAATTGCTGAAAGCTTTGGGTGGAGGTGCGCCTCGGTTGGCAGCCACTTGCTCTTGTTTATCGCCATTGTCTTTGTTTTCGGCCATTGCCATTTCTGGATCCGGCTGACTGAGGCTGTCGTTGATTGTTTTGTGTGCTGACATGCCTTCTTCAAAGGCGCTGGCTAGATAGTCACCACGAGCGGCGTACATAGATGTAAACAAATCACCCACCGCCGGTTTGTCCAGGGCTGTTCTTGTTGGCGCACCTACTCTTTCTACTGTGGCAACTGTGGCGGGGCCGGAAAGTATTTTGGGAAGAATGGGACCGATACTGAGTGCTTGCACAGGACTGTGGTCCGAAGGCAGTTCGGATACGAGCCGATTGAGCCAGCCGCTGGATGACATTTTTTGTCCGGGTATGCCTGATTCCATATAATCCTGGGCATCAAAATGTGATCGGCTGGGATCGGGGGAGCCGGCGGCATGCACAAAAGCCAGTGTTTTGTTTTGCCATAATGGCATGAGCGATTCCATGCCTGGATTGAGCCCGAAGTGGCCGTCCAGATCCAGGGCACCAAAAGGTTGGCCCGGTGGCTGTACTGCAATTGTCGGTCTCAAATTATAGTAATTTGGATCGCCATAAGGTACGACCACATTTAGACCGTCAATGCCGCCGCGCAGGAAAATAACAATCAATTTTTTTTGATTGCCCTGCCCTTTGGGATTTTTATAAGCCCAGCCGCTCGCCCCCGGAATCAGAAGGGCAGAGGATGCAAATGCTGCTTTGAGAAAATCTCTTCTGTTCATAATCAACTCCTAGTAGAGCATAAATTCTGGGCTACCGAGCACCAGGGCTGGTTTTAGTTTGGGTGGGGCCGCGGCAACCGCCGCAAGAGTAGCCTGAGAAAATGGTAGACCAAGAGTGTCTTCCAGATCCTGAGCATCGATCGGGCCAGGATCCATGCCCTTAAATCGGCCGGAGCAAAAATCAACGGCAAAATTGGCTCTGTGTACAAGTGCGTCTGGATTGAGCCAGGCATCTCGCACATTTTTATAACCGTCTGGAGTCAGGCAGCCATAGATCGGCTCTCCCTGGCCTTTGAGATATTGTTGGATGCGCCCATAATCATCAGGTCTGGCACCGGTGGCGCGCATGACAGAGACCATATATCGCAGTGGACTTTTAAATTTTGCCGAAGCGTTTGCCGGATCGAAAAATTCGGCACTATGAAACAGCTCTTTTAAGACAGTGCGTATGTCTCCGTCGCTCTGGGTAAAGGTTTTTGTCAATCTGTTAACCAGAGATGGTGGGGGCGAATCGCAAACAAAATATTGAGCCAGTTGGTAGCATATGTGGTGCGCGGTCGCCGGCTGTCTCGCTAACAAATCCAGAGCTTGTTCAATCTCGTCCTCGCCTGATCCTCTGATTGTCTGATGCAGCAGGACTTTATCGCCAAAATCATGGCGCTTGGCATTGAAATATGAGCCAAATCGATTGGACTCTGTTCTCAGCTCTCCGGTTTTGCCGTCGTGTCCGGCCGTGGTCAAACCGGTGAGGATGTGCGCAAGCTGGATCACATCGTCCTGGCTGTAGCCGCCGTCCACCCCCAGAGTGTGCAGCTCCATTAGCTCTCTGGCATAGTTTTCGTTGAGTCCGGTGCTTTTATTACCAACCGTTTTGGGAGCAGAATTGGATGAATTGTCCAAATAAACAAGCATGGCCGCATGGTGGCACGTGGCTCCAAGCAAATCGCGAAATTTACCCATCGCAAACGGTCTTATAGCTTGTTCTTCATAAGCTCCAAGCCAGATACGGTCATTGCCTTTGCCGCTGTAGATGTTGAAATGGTTAAACCAAAATTCGGTCATCACTTCTTGTAACTGGCGAGGGCTCTCCACCGCGCTCATCAGCTTGGCTCTGGTGGTGTCATCTAAAACCATTCGGTAAAACTTGTTACGCAGCTTGTTTTCCGTTGTTTTGCCTTCCGGAGTTTTGTTGTCGATGTTTTGTTCGACCAGGGCAGCATTGACTGCCCCATTACCGTATTCGAGCACCAGGTCATCGGGTGTTTTTTTTATGGCGTCAGAGTTTGCGACAAAGTCGACCACTGATTTTGCTTCAGAAATATTTTCGGGGTGAAGCTGCATATCGATATAATTTTCAAGGCCTATAGTCTGTACGGCCTTGACGTCGCCAGGGCAGGGTCCGAAAGTGAGACGATTGAGAACATGGACGATTTTGTCCTTTTCTGTCCAGGACTTATGGGGTGCTGCTTGCAAACTGGTCTCACTGAGGCTCCCTCGTTGTCGATTTGGGCCTTTGCTGACCGCATAATCTTGTCCAGGCGGGGCGGCCAGTGCTGTGGTGCGATTTAATCTTCTATTGCCCTGTGCGTAAATAGATTGGGCGCTTGCAGCCTTAAAACAGCAGGCGGTGCCAGATATTGTAAGCGCCATCAACCAGGCGAGGTGTCGCCGGTCGGCTGCATTTATTTTGTCTGAAACTGAGACTGACAGTCGTTTTGACACTGGCTTGACCTTTCTTCTTATTTTTACAGGACTGTAATTGTACTATCGACATATTGTATGAGGGGCGGGTGAAGATTCTAGTGTAGCTTTTCGGGCATTATTTTTGTGAATCACCCACTTAGGGGATAGGCACTCATTATTTTCTCAATGCCTGGGTAACCGGCACCAGCGCCATTGTGATATGGTAAATAAGGATACCCTTGGCTGGCGAAAATCAATCTGCAGGCGGATGTGGTGCTCGTCGGTAACAAATATACTCACATTGACTGGTTAGCAGTAACCGGTTTTAATGTCTTTTTTTGGTGTTGTGTTTTTATGGGATCTCTTGGGAAGACAAGGCAATCTACGTTAGCCCCACTCACCGTTGAGGGCAAGTTGGGCCCTGCGCAAACGGACGTCATAGAGTCGCTGTTAGCCAGTATAGGCCTGGGGATAGTCGTTACTGATTGTGCCGGTCGCTTGCTGCTTTTTAACAGCGCTGCCGGCGACATACTTGGCGCTCCTGTGGCTGATATGAGTCCCGATCAGTGGCCGCAGAAATATGGTTTTTTTATGCAAGATGGTTTGACGCTTTGCCCATCCGAAGATTCACCATTGCTGCGTGCCATCAAAGGCGAATGTCTGGACAGGTTGGAATTTTTTCTCAGTCGTCCCGGGAGTACTCAACCGGGCCGCTGGTGCTCAATCAATTTGCGCCCTTTGACCACGAGCCCAGGGCAAATAGACGGTGGCATAATTCTGATTCAAGACATAACCGCATATAAAAACCTGGCGAATGAAGCTGCTCGATCAAACGATGCTTTGCGTCAATTTGCATCGGTAGCAGCTCATGATTTGCAGGAGCCATTGCGCTCAGTAGCGGGCTTTCAGGACATGTTGGTTGACCATCTTGGTGACAGTCTTGATGAAAAAGGACTGCGCTATACACGTAAAGTCAAAGACGGCGTCAAGCGTATGCAGATTTTGATTAATGACCTGCTCAGTTTTTCTTTGATCCAGACTAAGCCTCGAGTTTTAGAGCAAGTTGATACCCGTGCCGTTGTGCAAAATTGTTTGCGCAATCTTGAAGCATCTATCGCCGCTAAAGGAGCCGTCATTGAGACACACAACTTGCCTACCGTCATGGCTGACCCGTCTCAGTTGAGTCAGTTATTTCAAAACCTTTTATCCAATGCCCTTAAATTTGTTGCGCCCGAAACCACTCCAGCGATCAAAGTTTCGGCAGTACGCTCAGGTCCTGAGTGGATTTTTGCTCTTCAGGATAATGGCATTGGTCTGGAAATGCAGTTTGCTCAGAGAATCTTTTTAGTCTTTCAGCGATTGCACGCTACCACCGCTTACGGAGGCACTGGCATAGGACTGGCTATTTGCAAGAGGATAGTTGATGCCCACGGTGGGCGGATCTGGGTAGAGTCTGAGATCGAAAAAGGGAGTACTTTTTATTTTACTTTACGCGCTACTAATGAGGAGTGTGCCCTTTGAGTCCGCTGATTAATATATTGCTCGTAGATGATAGCGAAGATGATGTCGAGCTGACAATGGCTGCTTTGAAAAAAACAAAGCTCGCTAATAATGTGTCTGTGGTAGCTGATGGTATTGAGGCGCTCAAATATTTGAGACGGGAGGGCGAGTATAAAGATGCTCAAATGCCTTCCTTGATTTTCCTTGATTTAAACATGCCTCGCAAAGACGGCCGAGAAGTACTGGCTGAGCTGAAACAAGATCCCTCCTTGCGTCAGATTCCTGTCGTCATACTCACTACTTCTGAGGCTGAACAAGATATTTTAACTTCCTACGATATCGGTGCCAATTGTTATGTGAGCAAGCCAGTTGACCTGTCTCAGTTGATTAAGGTCGTTCAGACGATTGATGATTTCTGGTTTGGCGTAGTACAACTTCCCCCTATTAATAAGTAATGAAAGAAAGCACGAGCGATGTCGAATGTTTAAATGTGCTCGTAGTCGAGGATAACTCTGATGATGTGGAGATTTTGGAGCATCATCTGCGCAAAATCTTTCCTAATTCATTGTCATTGGATTGCTGTACCTCCCTCAATCTTGCGCTGAAGCGTTTGAAGGAAGGCGCTATCGACATAATCTTTCTAGATTTGTCTCTCCCTGATAGTACAGGTCTGGACTCGTTGTTAAAAATCCGCCGCGTCGATCCGTCTATGCCGGTCGTAGTGCTGACTGGGCGAGATGATACCGAGCTTGCAATCCAGGCTCTGGCCGCCGGTGCCCAGGATTACTTGCTCAAGGGTCAGATTACCGCCCAGACTTTGCAGCGGTCGGTCAACTATGCCATCGCCCGGCAACGGGGCTCCGAAGTCGCAGAATTTTTGGCATCGCTTGTTGAGTCATCTGTAGATGCGATTATAGGCCGCAGTCTAGACAATAAAATAGTCAGTTGGAATAAGGCTGCTGAGACTATTTTTGGTTATAGCAAAAATGAGGTGATCGGTCGCAACGTAGAATTTTTGTTTCCTCCTGAGCGGCTGCACGAAAAGGCTGACTTATTGATTAGCGACGATCCCGCCATTACAGTAATAGATTACAAAACGGTACGATTGCGCAAAGACGGTTCGCGTGTTGCTGTTTCTCTCTCGATATCTCCTATCCGCAATCATCAAGGACTGATTACAGGATCAGTTGTGGTGGTGCGTGATATTACAAAACAGCGAGAAGCCGAAGAGGCCGTGCGTGAGAAAAATCAATCTCTTAAATTGGCGGTGCAAATTTCCCAAATTGGCATTTGGTCCAGCGATATAAAAACCAAGGAGATTTATTACGACGATCGTTTTTGCGAGATTTTCGGTTTATCAAGAGCTGATGTTGTCGGGCCGGACGGAAATTTAGATAAGTGTTCATCCAGACGATTTTTTGATTTGGTGCATCCTGCCGACAGAAGTTTGCTAAAACAAGAGATGGAAAGCGTCCTGCGCGAGAGGCGAGCCTATCATTGTGAATATCGGATACTCAGACCGGACGGCAGCATCAGAGAGCTGGAATCGAAGGGAGAAATTTCTTACGACGAGAATGGCGAGCCAAGCCATTTAACAGGCGTCTGCATAGACGTGACTGAAAAGAATCTGATGCAGCAGAAGGCTCGAGAGGCAACCAGACGTCGTGAACAAATAGCCAGGGCAATTGTGCACCATGCTCCAGTTGGTATAGTCACCCTGGACGCTGATCTTACTATTACAGATTTGAACGAAGCTTTTGCTCTCATGGTGCATCGTGAAGTTGGCGAAATTTTGCTTACATCCTTGAGCACAATATTGCCATCCGATATTTTTGAGGCGGCCTTCACAGCCATTAGAAATGGAAAGCCAATGCAAGTTTTTCGCCTGAAAGTAAAAGTACCTTTTGATTATTCAGAAGCTGAATATTACTGGGACCTTCATCTGTGG
>Ga0116230_10008291_pt1 | contig 10250 bp, 11 predicted proteins | sample S1TSphfallax_3_FD_88678 | JGI IMG/M metagenome (GOLD analysis project Ga0116230, IMG submission 88678) | Host-associated microbial communities from peat moss isolated from Minnesota, USA - S1T2_Fd - Sphagnum fallax MG | ecosystem: Host-associated > Plants > Peat moss > Unclassified | place...
GGGCAAGATCATTGGCTAGGCGCCCCGGCCGATGCATCGTTTCGCCGCTGGCGTCCGGCGCGCGGCCGCCTGTAGAAGCGTTGCGATGGCACGCCCGGGATGGCCGGGCCGGCGACAGGGATCGGTCATGAGGGTGATCCGCACGACCCTATTGGGGGCGACCATCGGCGGGTCCGTGCTGGCCGGCCTGGGGAGTGCGCGGGCGCAGCCGGTTGATGGCCTCTATGTCGGCGTCGGTGCCGGCTACAACCTGCTCCAGGACATCACCGCGTCGGTCGACGCGCTGCCCGGCCGGACCGTCGGGTCCGGCGGCGTGACGGCGAGCGCGCCGATGCGCGTGCGCTTCGGCGGAGGCTACGTCAACGATGCGGAGGTCGGCTGGGGCCTTGGCAACGGGGTGCGGCTGGAACTCGAAGGCTCCTACCGCACCAACGACGAGAGCCACGGGTCGGGCGGGACCGGCCAGCAGACGCAAGTCGGCGTGATGGGGAATTTTCTTTACGATATCAATTTTGGACTCGATTGGGTGACGCCGTATGTCGGCCTCGGCGGCGGCTACCAGGCGGTGACGTGGCGGCATATCGGCGGGCAGGCGCGCGGGATCGACATTGCCGGCCCGACCTCGGTCGGCGTCAATGACACGGTCGGCGGGTTCGCGTACCAGTTCATCGTCGGCGCCGCGTTCCCGATCGGCGCCGTGCCGGGCCTGTCGGTGACGGCGGAGTATCGCTACGAGAATCTCGCGGCGTCGCGCAGCTATCGCGCCACCGGCAGCACGGCCGGTGTCACCGGGTTTGCCGGCAACGGCACGCGCGTCCACGCTGGCACCGACGCCAACCACAGCATCATGTTCGGGCTGCGCTACGTGTTCGACGGCGTGGAAGGCGACGGCCCGATCGAGCGCCCGCTGGCGGCGCCGCCGCTCATTGCCTCTCCCGCGCCGGTTCCGGTCCCGGCGGCCCGCGCCGGCGGCGCCGTCACCACCCGCACCTACCTCGTGTTCTTCGACTGGAACAGCGCCGAACTATCGCCGCGCGCGCACGCGATCATTGCCGAGGCCGTGCTGACCGCGGCGACGTTGCCGCACACGCGGATCGAGGTGACCGGCCATGCCGACCGGACCGGCTCCGACGACGCGAACAACAAGATTTCACGGCGGCGGGCCGAAGCGGTTGCGGCGGAAATGGAAAAACAGGGTGTGCCGCCGACGGAAATCGACATCCACGCGGCCGGAGACTCACAATTATTGGTACCGACTGCGGTCGGCGTGCGGCAGCGGCAGAACCGGCGAGTGGAAATCGTGTACCGCTAGGCGGCAGGCTTTTCCGCCTGCGCGGTACAACTCTCACGATACTGTGAGCCTGTCATACTGTGGCGTTTTCGCCACAAATTTCGTGTCAACATCCGATCACGGGAAGGTGGGGGCTGCGCGCCTAGAAAATGCGTGCAAGAGCGCCATAAATTAACGACGAGGATTGAAGAGCCCGATTCATCACGCGTGCTCATCGCCTGTCGTTAAGTTCCCAGTGAGGAGAGAAGCAAAATGAAGATTTGGAGTCCGCTCGTCGCGGCGAGCTTGCTGTGCCTGCCTGTTGCCGCGATGGCACAGCCTGTCGATGGGCTGTATGTCGGTGCTGGCTTTGGATATAATTTCATGCAGGACCAGAAGGTCAAAACGCCGCTCCACGGCCATCTGGAAGAGAATGGCGGACCGATCGGGGTTGGCAGCGTCGGCTACGGTCTCGGCAACGGCTTCCGCGTCGAGCTTCAGGGCGATTATCGCACTGCCGTGCAAAGCTCGCACGGCCTCAACGACGTGAGAAACCAGACCTACGGCGCGTTCGTGAACGCCCTGTACGATTTTGATGTCGGTCTGGACTACATGTACCCGTACGCGGGTGCCGGCGTCGGCTGGGAGGAGACCTTCGAGACCAGCGGATTGAGGGGACACGAGAGCAGTCTCGCGGGGCAGGGCATCGTCGGCGCTGCGTTCCCGATCCCGACCGTTGCCGGCCTGTCGGTGACCGCCGAGTACCGGTTCATGGCCACCGTCGACGACGAGAAGTTCAGCGGTGTCAAGATCGGCTCGCAGTTCAACCATGCCGGCCTGCTCGGGCTGCGCTATGCGTTCGACACCGAGGTGGCCGCCGCGCCCGCGCCGCCGCCGCCGCCGGCCCCCGCGCCGGTTGCCGCGCCGACGCCTGCTCCGGCCCGGACGTACCTGGTGTTCTTCGACTGGGACAAGTCCGACCTCAGCGCCCGCGCGCGCCAGATCATCGGCGAGGCGGCGCAGAACGCCTCGAAGGTCAAGGTGACGCGGATCGAAGTCTCCGGCTACGCCGACTTGACCGGCACGCACCCCTACAACGTGGCGCTGTCGCAGCGTCGCGCCAACGCGGTGGAAGCCGAGCTGGTCGCCGATGGCGTGCCCAAGGGCGAGATCGAGACGCACGCGTTCGGCGACACCAATCCGCTGGTGCCGACCGCCGAGGGCGTGCGCGAGCCGCAGAACCGGCGTGTCGAGATCGTGCTGAAGTAGTCTTTTCCTCATAGGCTGGGCTTCGAAAGGCGGGTGCCGGCAACGGCGCCCGCCTTTTTCTTGTGTGGGTCAATGATATTGTTCGTAATCGACCTTCACGGCGTCCTGGCCATCCCACTCGAAGGTGATCCGCCACGGGCCGCTGACGGCGACGGCATAGCGTTGCGGCTTGCCGCGAAGTATGTGGAAGTTGAAGCCGGGGACGTTCATGTCTTCCGGCTGCTTCGCGATATCGAGTTCGTCGAGGCGCCGGCGCACCCGCTCGACATGGTCCGGGCGCACCTTCGAAGTGTCCCCTGTCTTCCAAAAGCCTGCCAATCCGCGATGCCTGAAGGAAGCAATCATATGTGCCCGGTAGCGAGCACCGTGGCGCAGTGTCAAGTCTCACTTGACAGAGTCATCCGCTCCACCTAGCTACTTAGGCTGTTAAGCAGTGCGCTTCGCGCCTGCGACCCCGTAACGCCTTCTTAACCGGGTCGGCTGCGCTCTTGAAGTATGTTTGGCATGACGTCGGAGCACTGGAGTGACTGAGTATCACGTTACCACCCGCCAGGCATGGCAGCCGACCCATCCGGGTGCCACTCTGCGGGAAGACGTGCTTCCCGCCCTCCGCCTGACCGTCAAGGACGCGGCGGCAAAGCTGGGTGTCTCCCGTCAGACGCTTCACGCGATCCTGTCGGAGAAGGCTGCCGTGACACCTGAAATGGCGGCGCGAATCGGAAAGCTCTGCGGTAACGGGCCCAGCTTCTGGCTCCGGATGCAGCAGGCGCGCGATTTGTGGCGGGTGGAGCGGGAGATGGCGGACGAACTGGCGAAAATCCCGACCTTGCGGGCCGCATAGCGAGCCTTTATGGCGCGCCCACTCCGCTGCTTGCTGCTGGGGCTCGCCATCTCACTGGGCGGGTGCGCCGTCGTCGACCGGATCAATGCCGGCGAGCAGACGGTGCCGCTATGGTTGGTCGATGCCCCGCCGTCATTCGACGTGGTGCGCCCCGGGCGCGGACTTCCGCCGGAGTTTGCACGGTTTTCGGGCATCTGGGTCGCCAATGGCGTCGATTTCGTGCCGTACGCCGCCAACGCCCGCACCATCATCGCCGTGACCTATGTGGCCGGGGACGGTGAGGTGCTGGTACAGCGCGCCGAAACGGTGCTGTGGGGGTTCATCTGGCCGATGTGGCGCTGGGAGGTCGTCTCGCAGCGTGCCCGGATCGAGCGCGGCGTCCTGCTTTTGGACGCATCGCGCTGGCTTTCCTTCGACGACACGCGCGCGCCGACCCTGCGGGAGCATTTCGGGTCGGGCAACCTGGCCCCGGTCAGCGACCGCGAGCCGTTGGGACTGGTGTTTACCCGGAGTCCCCCGTAAGGCCGGCTTACTGCGCCTGCGCCGAAACGGTCTTGGCCTTCTTCACGGGGGCGGCCGGCGCCTGGCATTCGACCACGTCGATCGGCTGCACCAGCCCCTGGCCGGATGCGTATTGCAGAAGTTCGCGGCTATCCTTCAGCGCGAGTACCGTGTCGAACATGCCGACATGCTCGCCACAGAACAGGGTTCCGCGCGCGACCGCGTTGTCGGACTGCGCGTTCGCGAGCGAGGTGATGTAGTCGTCGTGCGCGCGGTCGGCGCTGCCCTTGGACGTGCGGCGGAAATAGCCGTTCAGCCCGTTCTCGCTGCCGATCAGGTCGGGCCGGAAGCGGCCGACGAAAGCGTTGAACTTGCTCTGCGCCTGGCAATCGATCGCGATCACCATCAGCTCGCTCTTCAGCCCGGCAATGTCGAACGCCGCCTTTTCCGAGGTACGCATACAAGGTTGCGCGGCGGCCAGCGCCTGGCCGGCGGTGCTGATCATCAGTGCGGTGGCGGCAATCGATGACATCAGGGCGCGCATGTATCACTCCAAGGAGGGTTGTTGATTCGAATTCGTATCGTCTGCTGCTTCGAATCCAAGTTAGGTGGCTACCGGTAAACGTCAGGTAAACGTCGTAACGCCAAGAAAAGCAACCGATTTGGTCGCCGGCTCGCCAGCTTCGTCGCGCACCGAACGCTCTCCATCGTCACCGACCGCAGCCCGGCGGCCCAAGGGGGCTTGCAAACTGCCCTGGTCTGCTATGCTGACCGCCGTGTTCGTTCGCGCCAACGGCCGAGGCCCCATGCAACTCAGCTCCACCGATCCATTCCGCGATTACGATGCCGGCGCTTATTTCTGCGAACTGACCAGCCAGCGAGCCGATGACCAGGGCACCGCCGCCGCGGTGCAGGGCCGAATCGGCGCGATCGGGCTCGATGCCCTGCACGCACGCCAGTCGGCGGCGGAGACCGAACTGATCAATCTCGGCATCACCTTCACCGTCTATTCCGAAGCCAGCGCCATCGACCGCATCCTGCCGTTCGACTGCATCCCGCGCGTGATCACGGCGGCCGAGTGGCGCCATCTGGAAGCCGGCGTCAAGCAGCGGGTCGCGGCATTGAACGCCTTCTTGCACGACATCTACCACGCCGGCCGCGTCGTCAAAGACGGCATTATTCCAGGCGACCTCGTGTATGGAAATGCCAACTTTCGCGAGGAAATGCGGGATTTCCCGGTGCGCTTCGGCACCTATGTTCACATCTGCGGCATCGACATCGTGCGTGACCACGCCGGCAAATTCCTGGTGCTGGAGGACAATGCCCGCACGCCGTCCGGCGTGTCCTACGTCGTCGAGAACCGGCATCTGATGTCGCGCGCCTTCCCCGACCTGATGGCCGGGATCAAGCTGCGCCCGGTGGACGACTACGGAAGGCGCCTGCTGTCGGCGATGACCGAGATCGCGCCGGAAGGCGTCGATGACCCGCAGGTCGTGCTGCTGTCGCCCGGCATCTACAACTCCGCCTATTTCGAGCATGTGTTCCTGTCGCGCGAGATGGGCGTCCCGCTGGTCGAGGGCGCCGATCTGCTGGTGGAGAACGATCGGGTCTGGATGCGCACGACCGGCGGGCGGCGCCCGGTCCATACGATCTATCGGCGCATCAGCGACGAGTTCCTCGACCCGACCGTGTTCAAGCCGGAGTCGATGCTCGGCGTGCCGGGCCTGATCGGCGCGTGGCGGCGCGGCAACGTCACGCTCGCCAACGCGGTCGGCACCGGCGTTGCCGACGACAAGGCGGTCTATGCCTACATGCCGCGCATCATCCGCTACTACCTGAACGAGGACGCGATCCTGTCGAACGTCGAGACCCATATCTGCCGCGAGCCCGAGGGGCTGGCCTACACGCTCGCGAATCTCGAAAACCTCGTGGTCAAGCCGGTCGGCGAATCGGGCGGCTACGGCATCACCATCGGTCCGCGCGCCACCAAGGCGCAGATCGAGTCGGCGCGGGCCGCGCTGATCGCCGATCCCGCCAACTGGATCAGCCAGCCGGTGGTCTCGCTCTCGGTCGGGCCGACGCTGACCGAAAAGGGCATCCGGCCGCGCCATCTCGACCTGCGCCCGTTCGCGGTGACGGGGCGAGATACCTGGGTGCTGCCCGGCGGCCTGTCGCGCGTGGCGCTGAAGGAGGGCAGTCTGGTGGTGAATTCATCGCAAGGCGGCGGCTCGAAGGATACCTGGGTGCTCGACGACGGGGTGCGCTGAGATGGCCCGCCAAACGCCGCTGCTCGCCCGCTATGCCGAGGGTCTGTTCTGGATGGCGCGCTATCTGGAGCGTGTCGAGAATCTCGCCCGGCTCGTCGACATCACGCAGACCTTCGAGGCGCCGGGCAGGGAGGCGGAAAGCTGGCTCGCGCTGGTGCGGATCAACGCCGACGAGGCGAACTTCTTCAAGCGCGGCGGTCCCGTCGACGCGGAAAACGTCCGCCGTTTCTACCTGCTCGATCCCGGCAACCCGACCGGCGTGCCGGCGAGCCTGGAGGCCGCGCGCTACAACGCGCGCACGCTGCGCCCGCTGATCTCGACCGAGATGTGGATGCACATGAACATGTTCCATCGGGACATGCTGTCGATCACGCCGGAGGATCTGCAAGGCGACAATCTCAGCCGCCTGTGCCGGCGCCTGAAGGAAGGCGTGCAGACCCACACCGGAATCACCGAGGGCACGTTCTTTCGCGATCAGGGCTGGGTGTTCTACCAGCTCGGCCGGCTGATCGAGCGCGCCGACCAGACCACGCGGCTGGTCGATATCCGCTACCATCTGCTGGTGCCGGCCGCGGGCGAGGAGCGCAGGCTCGCCGAACTGACGCAGTGGGGCGCGGTGCTGCGCGCCGCCGCCGGTTACCACGCATTCCGCCGCGTCGCGCCGCCGGGCTTCACGCCGGAGGATGTGGTGTCGTTCCTGCTGACCGACACATCGTTCCCGCGCAGCGTGACGCTGTGCATCGAGCAGATGGAGTGGCTGCTCGGCCAGTTGCGCAGCCGCTACGGCCTGCGCGGCACGGTCGCGGCGCTGGAGCGGGTCGAGGAGCTGCGCGGCGGCCTGACCGGCCGGTCGGTGGCGAAGGTGATCGAGGAAGGGCTGCACCAGTTCCTCGACGGCGTGCAGCGCGACCTGATCATGCTCGCCGGCGAGATCGGCACCGCGTTCTTCCGCGACTGGCGCCCGCTCGCGGAGGGCCAGACCCAGGGACAGGGCCAGACGCAGAGCCAGACGCAGGCTGCGTAGCGGCGCGGCGGCCGTCAGGCAACCGTGTTCAGCAGGCCCCCGGACGTCGCGAGGACGGCGTTCGTCGCGCCGGAGCCGCCGAACGTTGCCGCCGTTCCGGTGGTCGAGGAACTTCCAACCAATTGCGTGGGCTGGATTGTCTGCGGCGTATTGGCGGTCTCGGTGCCGCGCTGGCCGCCATGGTCACGGGCGTTCTGGGATGCGCGGACGGATAGGCCATGCTCGGTGGCCTGCGCCGATGCGTCGGCCCTCGTGGCCGCCTGCTGCGTGGCCGCCTGCGCGATGCCCGAGGCGGTCGTTGCGGTGGAGGTGGCCGCCGCCGCCCTCGCCCCTGACTGAGTCGATTGCGACTGCTGATATTGCGAATAGGTGTCGGACGAAACGTTCACGCCGCTGACAGACATCGATATGCGCTCCTGCAATCGCACGCGTAAGACCCTACGCACGCGCGAGACTACCTGACGATGTTTTGTAAATGATGAACGGTCGGTCTTGCCGAAGCCGTCTGCCGATACCCCCCGGTCTCCGGTAAGACGACCGCGATTAAGCGCCCATTTATGAAGATTGGGCAGGAACGGCGCCGGGAATTGGCCTCACCGGGAGCAACCGTTCATTCGTCAGTCGCTGCAAACGCGCGTGCTGCTTGGCGTCGGGACGGTTCTGGTCATCGTCACTCTCGCATCGGCCGGAGTCAGCGTGCGGTCCGCGCAACTGGAACGGCGCCAGGCGATCACGACGCGGCTCAATCTGGTGGCGGCGATGCAGGCGCGAACATTGTCGCAGGCGCTGTGGGATTTCAACGCGGCGCAGATCGGCGCCGTGCTCGATTCACTCGCGGCCGATCCGGACTTTGCCGTCGCGCAGGTCGTCGATGACAAGAACAAGGAAGTCGGCGCTCGTGAGGCGACCGACGCCGCGATCCGCGCCGCCGCGCGCGTGACGGCGGATGTGCCGATCGAATACAAAGACGATGCGACGACCAAGACCATCGGCCGTCTGCGCTTCTCCTTGTCGGAAGCGGGCCTTGATGCCGCCAATCGCCGGCAGCTTCAGATCACCGCCTTCGCCGCCATGCTGATCCTGCTTGTCACGTTGGGTGCGGTCTATTTCGTATTCCGGCGCATCAATGGCCCGCTCGTCGGCATCACCAAGGCGATGTCGCGGCTGGCGGGCGGCGACCACGAAACCGAGATCCCCGCCAGCGATCGCCGCGACGAGATCGGCGACATGGCACGGGCCATCGGTGTCTTCAAGGACAACGCGCTCGCGGTGGCGCGCATGGCGGCGGCACAGCAGGAAGCCGAACGGGCGGCCGAACTGGATCGGCACCGCGCATCCGAACGGGTCGCCGACGATCTCGATGCGTCGGTCGGCACCGTCGTCACGAAGTTGCAGGGCGCCGCCGGCGCAATGGAGAAAGACGCAAAGCTGTTGTCGCAGAGCGCCAAGGACGCGAACACGGTCTCGGCCGATGTCGCCGAGGCAAGCCGGCGGGCGGCGGAGAACGTCAGTCTGATCGCCAGCGCCGCAGCCGAATTTTCATCTTCCATCGGCCAGGTCTCGGCACAGTCGGAGCGTTCGGCGCGAATGGCGGAAACCGCCCGCACGCAGGCCGAGCGTGCGACCGAGGCGATTTCCAGCCTCGCGACAGCGGCCCAGCAGATTGGCGACTCCGTCGGCCTGATCGCGGCCATTTCGGCGCAGACCAATCTCCTCGCGCTCAACGCGACGATCGAGGCTGCCAGGGCAGGCGAGGCCGGTCGCGGGTTCGGCGTGGTGGCGACCGAGGTGAAAAATCTTGCCAGCCGCACCAAGGCCGCCGTCGAGGCGATTGCCGACCAGATCGGCGCGATCCAGGCCGTGACCGCGACCGCCGTCACGGAAGTGAATGGAATCGTCTCGGTGATCGGCGACATGCGGGCAATTGCCGCGACCGTCGCCGAAAGCATCGAGCAGCAGACGGCCGCGACCGCCGAGATCGCCCGCAGCGCCGCCGCGACATCGGAGAAAGTCGCCGAACTGGACCGCAGCGTCGTGCTGCTGACCGGCGCGGCAAACCGCACCAATCAGGCATCAACAGGCTTTCAGGGTTCGGCGGCGGTCGTCGCCGACGAAGTCAGGCGCCTCGCTACCCAGTCCACCGAGCTCGGCAGGCGCATCCGCGCCGGTTGAGGCACCAAACGCCATCACGTCGATAGGGAGACTGCGATGAGACCCGTACAAAGCCGATCCATGCCGGTAACCCGGCGCGCGATATTTGCCACCGCCGCCGCCGGGCTGCTGCCGGTGGCGGCGGCGCGTGCCGACACGGCCGTGCATATCAGCATCGCCGAGTTGCCGAGCGGCGTTGCCACACCGGCGTTCACCGAGATGATGAAGATCGCGTTCGGCAAGCTCCCTGGTGTGACCTTGCAGATCACGACCGCGCCCGGCGCCCGCTCGATGGCGGCGATGCTTGCCGGCGAGGCCGACATGCATATCCCCGTGATCCGCCCGCCGCACGAGGACGGGCTGCCGTTCGCGATCACGACCGCCGCGATGTATCAGACGACGTTCGTGCTCTACACCAACAAGGACAAGCCGGTTCCGATGGCCGATCTGGCCAAGTTCAAGATCGAGACGGATGCAGCGCACGTCGGCTATTTCGACTTCCCGATCACCGGCGGCGCCGGCTTCGAGCCGAGCCTGCAAAAGCTCGCGGCCGGGCGCATCGACGGCTACATCTTTTCCGGCAGCGCCATCGACCCGATCGTCGAGCGGCTCGGCCTGAAGAACATCCATCGGGATGTCTACAAATCCTTCGACGTCGCGGCGGCGTTGCCGAAGGCGGGCAAAGGCGGGCCGCTCGATCAGTTGTTCACGAAGGCGATGCAGGGCGTCGAAGGCGACGCCGGGTTCAAGGCGCAGATGCAGAAGATCACGGCGCAATATCGCGGCCCGGATTGGCAGATGTCCTAGCACCGACGTCGGTCCGCGAGTTGTTGATTCCGCATTGAGTAGTTTCCGAGCCTGCCGGCGGGCAGGTTCGGCGGCCTATCCTTTGGTTATATCGGCGCGGCACGCCCGCGACCCGACGTA
>Ga0116230_10008292_pt1 | contig 10249 bp, 8 predicted proteins | sample S1TSphfallax_3_FD_88678 | JGI IMG/M metagenome (GOLD analysis project Ga0116230, IMG submission 88678) | Host-associated microbial communities from peat moss isolated from Minnesota, USA - S1T2_Fd - Sphagnum fallax MG | ecosystem: Host-associated > Plants > Peat moss > Unclassified | place: USA...
CTTCCCTCCCAGTGACGGTGCAAATTACTATAGCGACGTGTGGGCCAAAGGCATTACCTTCAGAGTGGGCGATGTCCTCCGTAAGTGCACTGTAACAACTAACTCCTGCATGATCTCTTTCAAGAATGCAAGCTTCTTCTCCTTCTTCTTCTTCTTCTTCTTCACTGTGACCGAATGCAGACTCTAGCTCAGTGTTTGAAATGGGCTGCTCTTGTCTTGTCATGCAGAGTTCGTGTATAATGCGGAATCACACAACGTTTATCAGCTCCCCAACGAAACCGCATACGCCAACTGCGACTTCAGCAGCCCAATTGCGTCAAAGGCCTCAGGAAACGACTCCTTCCTGCTCACTAGCGTAGGGGATGTCTATTATGCATGCGAAATTCCCACCCATTGTGCTACCTATGGCATGAAACTGTCAATCCAAGTCGTTGCAGCCTCCTCTGGGTCTCCTCCTCCTGCCAGTCCTCCTACTGCTCCTCCTCCTGCGACTCCTTCCCCTGCTCCTGCGACTCCTCCCACCGCTCCTGCTCCTGCTCCTGCCACTCCTCCCCCTGCTCCTGCGACTCCTCCCACCGCTCCTGCTCCTGCTCCTGCCACTCCTCCGACTGCTCCTGCTCCTGCAACCCCTCCACCTACTCCTCCTGCTCCTGTACCTCCTCCTACTGGTCCTATTTCTTCTCGAGGAACTCCACCGGCGTCTCCTCCTAGCAAGGACTCATCAGCAAGTCGTGTCCAATCCCTCACACCTCTGGTCGCGGCAGCTCTGTTGACCGCTGCAGCCATTTTCCTCTTCTAAGTTCCCCAAAACTGCCCTCCTCTTGAAACACCACCCACCCATGATTAATTGTTTACTGTAACCACAGAGTCCGCAGAGAGTAAATACGGGGGATGTCAATTCCAGCTGAAGATTGCAGCAGCAGCTATAATGCCTCATTGAATCTTTCTCCCAACTATCTATCTATCTATCTATCTATGGATCTATCTATCCATCTCTTGCAAGATGCATCACCACCCATCCAAGGATCTGAAGTATTCCAGGCTACCCGGGATTCTGGGAATCATCATCATCATCATCATCATCACTACATGGAATTTGTCAGAAACTTGTTGTTTTTAGTAGAAATTCTATTTGATTTGATCTTGTTTATACCTAGGCCTGCCTGCCTGTGGAAAGAACAGCCAGTCTACTTGCCATCTGAATTTGCACTCTGAGCTAGCATGGAGATCAGCAAGTCACAGTTGCCCTGAGAGCTGCCAGAGACTCGTCTTCCAGTTCTTCAAGCTAGCTCATTGAAGTGTCTAGATATGGAACCAAGTTTTTCAGCACTTTTTTTTTTCCTTTCAATATTGTTTGTGACTGATAATTTAAATCATACTGTTTGTAGTTTCCGTGATCACCAGCCTGTTGAATTTTAGTCTTTTCCTTAGTGCAAAATGTTTGCGTTACTTGTCAAGATTGCACACACTTGTGACTCTTGTGTGAGAGTTGCACTCAGAGTGTGATAAAACCTATTTCTTTGATCAATGTTCATTTGTTTGCTATTAAACTTCAGAGTTTAATGCACTTCTTCATTGCCTTTATTTATAATTTTATTCAGTGGGTTCAATTGCTGGAATTTCATCAGTTTTGTCTTCATGTTCTCTCACCAATGCTTTTGCCGACAAATTTTGTTGGTTTTTCTAATGTAAATTCTACTAATTTTGCTATTTTGGGGGTGTGGGGGGAGGCAAATTTGCCAAATATTTGATATCACAAAATTATTTTATAAAAAATAAGAAACCCTGGTTCTCACCTTTTCTTTGAAGATCATAAATCATTTGTCAATCTGAGTGGAACTAATCAGTAACTTGTCTTCGGGTTCTCACCTCATCTTTGAAGACCATCAATCATTTGTGCATTCAAATTCGTAATTTTACAGTTGCAGTTTGAGGCCCAGCTTTCCTAGAATCAAAGATTTTGGATATGGTGCCCCAGATTCTAAGAGGAAGATGTAACACAAGAGAAGGTTTTGAATGCAATGGTGGCTTAGAACCTTCAATCTTTGTGTTCATAGAACAAAAGATTTCAAATTTTTAATGCTCTAAACACCATACGTAATCAAGAGTTTTGGAACTCAAAATTCCCACTTGTAAGATGCAATTCTCAACAAGTGATTTCCATTGAAATCCACAAGCACTAAATTGGTTTCGTGAATGGAGTTGGAGCTGTTTCAGCAGATCCTAGTTTACTTAAATTTCACAATGAGCATATGTCATGTCAATGGACTGGACAACAATCGTAGCAAAGGATGGTAAGCAAGTCCATCCCTTTGTGGACACTGGATGGTGCTTGTCCATGGAGGATTGTTTGTGATATCAGCAGGCCCTCTCAATGAGTTGATTACAAGGTTCTTGCGCATCTCAGTAAATACAGAGTCATTTCATCACCATATCTGAAGGTACAGACTGACCTTGTGTGAGTATACCAATAGGAACAAATTTTCAGCACAGCTGAACCATTCTTGTTTAATTTTGTAATCAAGGACAGGTGATACATAACACAGTCTGCGTAAACAATGCAAACTATCATGGGTTTCCAGCAATTTGCCATCCTTTTTGTGGTGGCAAGCAAAAGTTGCATTTTTCCTGCAGAGATTATGTGATTGCCAATAGTAGCATTCTTTTCTTGTGAGGATTATGTTTGGAGCTCCCCTTACCTGTAAAAACTGAAGATCTGTAGAGTGCAGACAAGTCTGCCTAAACCCTAGACAATGAACCATGTAACAACACACTTGAATGTAGTGCAAATACAAAACCTTTGCTGACATTGAGAGAAAAACAGAAGAAAAAGATGATGATGATGAAGAATGTAGTCCACAACTCAACTATTGTGATTGGAGCACTGCATTTTCTTTCCCATTGTTAATGTGCAATGCTAGTTATGTCAAGTGTCATGTTGAGTTCTGCCTGCACCAAGGGGAAGAAGCTTTGGAATAGGCTCTCAGAAATTGTTCAGCTATCCGTGACACAATTGATGATTCTGCAGCCTGAAACAAGAATTTATTTCAATCCAAAAGAATTGAATCCTGCTGCTTCAGTGGATCAGCCACATAAATCCAGATCTTCTCATTCATAAATCATTGAAATATCTCTATCACCTACACACATGCATGTAATGTGCAGGTCTAGATCTACATTTTCCATTTTCATATTCTTTTGGAATTCTCAAGAGTTCATGATCAGCCTCAGTTTGATTGGTTTGTGTTGACAGCCAAGTCTGCATTTTAGACACACACAAAATATAGGTGCCTTTCAAGACACTCAGAAGCAGCTTCTTCAACAAATCCAGCCTCAAAGTCAATGTTACACTATTGAAGCAGCTGCAAAAGGATTCATATTGTACAGATTGCAGCACCACAAGACCCTCAAATAGCTCACTCAGATTGTGATCAAGCTCATGCAGTATGTCTGAGTTTCAATCAATAACTTGGATACAACTCTGTTGGGATCCTATGAGAAAACCTTGAATCTTCTGCCCCCTGAACTTGCATTGTAAGTGTAGTTGTGGATCTCTATATTATGATGACAAGTCTCTATAACAGTGGGGAATGGGATTCAGTTCAACTTGAATTACATATCCTGAAGTTTTGTTTGCCATCAGAGGGTCATGCAGCAATTGGAATTGATCAGGTGGTGATGCCAGATTACTTTGTATTGTGGCCCTTTGTGGAGGCAAAGAAATGGCTCATGGGCAGGCTTGCTCATCAGGAGCCTAGACTCATGAGAAGACATATTCCAGCTTATCGAAATCAGGTAGTAGTTCTGGGATTGGTGTTTGCTGTATTCCTGCCAGAAGCTCAAGCAACAGTGTACACAGTCAGGGGTTCTAACAATGGAATTTTCCTCCTACATCTTCATATCCTAATTCTATACTAAATAGTACAACCAGTCATTGTATGCCCAACAAATGTTACCTTTGAAGCAGGCAATGTGCAAGGTGAGAAATTCATGCACAACTCCACTTCCAACTTTTGCCTTGCATTTGTATAGTTAACAGGTGCAATTTCTTTTGGAAATATCTCTTGTTTGTTGCCTTCATTCATTTGTAGATCTTCTTGAGCAGGTTGACCCAGATTCAAGACACTGCACACCCAGTGTCATCTACTCCAGAGCAGTTTGCCACATGGCCAGGAAGCTTAAATTCTTGTACCTGAGAAACTCTGGATCAACCTATCTAATCTAGTTCAATGCTGGTAATACTGTAGCTCTCTTATAGATCAATCTGCATTCTTGCCCATGAGGTCTTGAGGACTGACAGAAATAGCTTGGTTTCTCCAACAAGACCGATGAATCTATGTTGAAAATGAGTAGGTCTGTATGAAGACTTGCCAAGCTTTGTTGAGGAAAACTATTAATGCTTAGCATTTGTTGGTATGATCCATGTGCATTATTCAATATAGCAGCAGGGTTTCAACTTTCAGCCAATGTATCACCAGCACTCCAATCCCTCCTTACACTGCCATAACTTATCACAGCAAAAGAGATTGGATTACACAAGGCCCTAGGGCAGTTACTCAATGAAACCTTGGTGGAGACTGCAACAAGTATTCTCCAAAAAGAAAACCTCTCTCAAGGGTTGTGGCCAGGAGCAATTCATATAGTTACATACTTGAATAACAGGAGCCCAAGGAGTTGCTTGAGGGTATGACACTCTATGAAGCCTGGAGTGGAACAACGTTTGATGTGAAGGCACTTGAAAGTTTTGGGCAGCAATGCTTTGCTCTTGTGCACAAGCAAAAGAGCTGAGAAGCAACAAAAGCATTCAAGAAGCCTTTGTGAGGTATGAAGGTACATCTTATAGAGTGTGGGTTGCTGCTCAAAGAAGTTTAACAATAAAAAGACATCTCAAAGCACTCCAAACTTTTTTTCTTTGTGTTTGAAAGCACCTCCCCACATGGAAGATTTGTTTGTTAGTTGAAGGACCCTTCCACTGATCACATGCAGACCATCCACCATTTGAATAAAAAACCTTCCATGCTTTACACTGGGGAAGGCCCATTCCCATGACCTCCCCTAATTTTTGGGCCTACGACCGCAAGCTACCACCCTCAAGGCTACAACCTGCAAATTACAGGAGACCATCAGGAGCAGACCTTCCCTTATACATTATGATGTAAAGTCATGTGCAGAAGCCAATGTTACGTATGATGGAGACAACCTCATACGATTGATGTGAGTGGCATTTTGTAAGGTTGCAAATTGCAATTGGCTTACAATGCATGTTCTAGAGCATAATGACCTGTAAGACATTTTGGTAAGAGAGTTTATAGTGTAGTTGGAGGGCACCTTAAATCCATAATGGGAGCTTTATATGTCGGTTGTTCTACGACATAATTTAAACGTAAACCCCTGATAGACATCTAATGGATTTTGATTTATTTCTCAAAATATGATAATTAAAACCACCAAGAAATTTCAAAGTTTTTTTTTGGTGGCAAATTTTCGTCATTTGGAGAATCTTTTTTCAAAGACTTAATATCTTGTTGAATACTCCCAAAAATTCAATGAAAATTGTCAGAAATGAAAAAGAAAATCTTTGAAAATTGCCTTGTTTCTACACATTGTTCCAACAAGTAAGTAGAATATAAAAGGATTTTATTGAATTTCTACTTTCATAGATGTTCTGTAGTCATCTGTGGTTAAATCTCCTTGTGGATGATAGTTAGTGTGGCAACATCACAAAATTGTGAAATCCAAATCAATTACGATATCTATCAAAGATATCAAATTTCTTATAAAAAATCAAGATCTAGATTTCATAGTTTTGAATATCCTAGTAAATAATATTCATTAAATATTCAAGGTGACTTTAATAACCTAATAACAATGTTGAATTTTTTTATTACAAAACCTATATACAAAGGGATGAAATTATAAATTACAAATTACATGTTCACCAACTCATTTCATTCAAACTCATCTTCATATTTTTCTAAAGAAGAAACATGGGCTTCAATCCATTCTATCAGTGTAGAAGTTGAATAACAACTCACCCTAAGATCATTTGGCCAATTCTTACTTGTGAATATTAACTTATTTAAATTATTTATTTGTAGTTTACATATTTTCAAATTCATCAATATCGTAGCCAAGGAAAAATCTTCTTAGTTTCAATTTAGGGTCCCATGATTCCAAAAATCTAGTAGGCAAGGAAGACAATAGTTGGAAATAAAGATTCATGTTTTCCCCACCATTCCAAAGGACATTCAATGTTTTTTTTGTATCAACATGTTATTTTTAGAACATCTACAATTCTCTACTCACCAACTCTTAGGGTCTTTCACTTGTTTTAACATTCATCTCAAAAATGTCAAGACAACAATATCCAACATTTAGCTCATTTATCACAATTTTAAATTATAACATAAGGTGAAATAGGTGGTGGCATTTCAACAACATTGGAAACAAAGATCATCTATCATAATCTTTCACCATAAAAACAATTTGTTTTCAATCAATAAAAGATGAAACCAACCTAAGATTTTTGAATCTTGGGTCTAACATTAGAGATAGCATGTTATGGGGTTTTGCTCATTTCATATTTCATTAGAAATGAAAGAAAAATAGTTAAAACATTACAATTCAACTTTAAAGCTATAACCCTATCATCTTCCATCAAATTAGCCATAAAAGAATGTTGTTCCAACTTTTTTGTTAGTTTCAAAGCCATGGTAATTGCTATGCAAGGCATTGGAAAGTAATCAATGCCCATGGGGTTGGTAAAGCGCATAAGCATTCACAATCATAAAAAGAATATAAACAATGATTTGAGAAATCTTCCAAATTAGAGGTGAAAGCACATGATCAATATTCTTCATTAATGTTTGGCAACTATAATGTAAAGCAATAGTTGCTTTGAAATATAATGCTTCCTAGAACAATAATATGATCTTATTTGCAAACTTGTAGGAACAAATCATAATTTGCAAATTCCACAAACAAAAAAACTTACAGAAATAAAAACAAAAATCACAATGTCTAAAAACAAAGTTGACCTAGTTTTCATTAGATTTTTCACTTGTTTTAACCTTTAAACCGGATTCAATGCAAGTTTTGTTCTATTGTTGCTAGTTCTTATTAGAATTTTTTGGTCAAGTGATGCATTTTTATAAATTTTCTTGGGTGGATTTTATAGAAACATATTTAAGGCCATTCTAAAAAATTTCAACATTGGTGGCATATTGACAAGCTTTGAAAAAAAATTATCCCAAAAATGTCTCGTTAAAGTTGTCTTTTGAGTCTAAAAAGTATATTTGAAAGCACTTGTCATTATATTCAAATTGAAACCCTCATCTTTAACATATGCTACATATTAATCTTGTTCATCAAACCATATTCATTTTAAAGACCAATCAAGTTTTTTGCCAATGAATGTCATGTAATCTGAAAAAGCTTCAAATAAACCAATAGTTACATGTTTTCACTTCTAGTCTTATCCCTAAAATATTATAACTAGGGCAAACACATTATGAACACCCTTGGACATTTGAAGATCAAAACTAGCAATGGTAGAATGACACTATTCAAAGAAAGGCAAAACATATGTTTGGTTTTTTATAAACAAAAATGCAAGGTTTTCCAAAATGTTTTTGCTCCACATCATCTTTTTTGAAGGGGTTTTGAAGGGAAAAATAAATTAAATGAATAAACTTAATATCCTTACCCTTATTTTAACAAGTTGTTTTTAAAAACTTCTTCCCATTACAAAGTTCACCTCCTCTTCAAATTTTATCAAATTAAAAAAATGATATGCATCATGTTTTTCTAGACATGTTATTCCACTCATCTTATAATAAGATGTTTGATGTTTCCTTAACATAATACAAAATATATGTTATATTAATTTTTTTCTTGGGTTTAAAGAAAACATAGAATTGGAATAACACAACATATAACGTATGATATGAAGTGCATCAAGTATTACTTTTGCATTGTTATTCACACAAAAAGTGACCAACATAAGGCATTTCTATTATAAAGACTTCACTTTTCCTTTGGGAAATTTGTAATAATTCAAAAAAAAAAAAAAAAAAACAATTCATATTTTTTTGGATCTTTACTTTCTTTAGTTTGCAAAACTTTGTTTTTTTGAGTTTCTTCCATTACTTCATTTTCACATGTAACTTCATTCATAAACATTTCACAACTTTCATGTCATATTAATGTATTTTCATTTCCACTCGAATGTTCCATACTTCACACCATGTTCGATAAGGCTAAAGGTGGAAAAATTCAAGTAAGCAAAATGTCTTGGTTTAGGGTTTAAGGCGAAATATAATTGCCTAAAAAAACTAATGCAAAGATTTCTAACATTTACAAGCAAAAATAAAACTCATTTTTCATCATAAAAATAACGTGCAAAAAATTACTTTAATGCACAAAAGTCTTGTAATAAAATCTAAATTTTTTCTAAAAAAAAAATTCAAACGTGAAACTAAATAAAATAATAACAACAAACCAATTTTTTTATTTTAAAAGAAAACAAAGACGAGGAAAAAAAAATGGTAAAATTTTTTTACCTCACAAAACAATGTTGTTAGTTAGCCCCAATTTCTCAACCCTGACCTACAAAACGCAAAAAAGGAAAGCAAGACAAACTCTAAATAACATTAAAAAAAGGGCACAATAACAATATTAGTGTGAAGAAGCAAGTACTTGAAGTATGTAACAATTGTTGCACAAAGGGAACCACAACAATAGTGTGAAAGGAAATTGTAGTAGTGCAAAGGGAAACAATAGTAGCAGGGAGGGAAACAAAATAACAATTGTGCAAAGGGGTCATAATAAACATTAACACAACCCTTGAAGAGAAGCAAACAACAAAGAGAGACAACTGCAAGAAAACACACAAACCAAGAAAATTATTATAAAAAAAATGGGGCCCAAGCATGACCTTGGGCCCCTTTATAGAACAATAGCATGATTCATAAGGTTTGAAGGACTCAACACCTAACTCCTAATTGAATTTAAATAAATAAATAAATAGACTCAAACCTAACCACCGAACATGATATCTAGATATGGGCAAGAAATTCATATCTGGATTGAAATCTGAATACTACATGTCTGAATCCCATAACCTTGAGCTTTGACTCTCAAGATATCATCTCAGATATCACAACATCCAATAGGTATCAAATATAATATGTGATATGAAATCCAAATTTTTGAGATATATGCCCAACACTGGTCAGGTCCAAGTATAGAATCTTTTTAAATTTCTGTTGTGATTAAAATATTGTAATTCTTCATGTGATGGCTTGATCATATTGAAATTCTCATCGTACATACTCTTAAGGAATTCTCATTCCAAATCCAGTTTGAAGTAAGAATATATAGACTAGTGAGCAGTAACAAATGTTGCGACATAAAAATGTTCATTTTGAGAAGCTCTAAATATGTCTTTAATGATGTATATGTGCAAAACAGAACATTGAATGAAAAGAGTCGGCAACTGCAGCTGCACACTTAAATAGAGGCAAAATTTTTTATGATAAAATTTTGATTTCACGAAAAGTGGCAAAGCACACAAATTTTACACTTCAAAACAGATTGTTCAAGTCTTTTATCAAAAACATTGTAAAGTAGCAAATATTTGTCAAAACAAGTCCCTGCTTTGAGGAAGTTGCCAGAATAATAATAAAATAAAATAATAATAAATATATACTTACTGCTATTGTAAATCTTTGCACTTCCAATATTGCCCTAGTAGGGTACAAATTTAAGTATATCACAAGATATACATTGAATAGCAATAGAATAGTTATTAACTTTCCTACCACCGTCACTCTTAACAAGGGGGGAACTTTCTTTTGAATGTTCCTAAAGTCCATAAAAGGTCTAGAACCCACTTTGGCTTGACATTGAAATCAATGGATTATGTAAAGGTTTAAAACCATTAACCCCGAAACCCCAGAACTGACCTTCGAAAAAAGATTGGACATGGTCCCCAAAACTGACAGGTTTTTAGTCTTTGAAAATATTCCTTAAATGGGTCGTCCATTTAAGAAAAAACATAAGACCCAGCCTTGACAGTCCTTCTAAAAAGCCCCAATCCTGCCAACATTGGTTTTTACAAACATAAATATGGCCCTGTAAGACACGAGCGGGTATGGGACCGAAACTATGTAATTTTGTTACATAGCTATGGAGATCTATGTTATAGGTTACACATCTATTTTCTCACTCCCCTTTGTCTATACATACA
>Ga0116230_10008293_pt1 | contig 10249 bp, 9 predicted proteins | sample S1TSphfallax_3_FD_88678 | JGI IMG/M metagenome (GOLD analysis project Ga0116230, IMG submission 88678) | Host-associated microbial communities from peat moss isolated from Minnesota, USA - S1T2_Fd - Sphagnum fallax MG | ecosystem: Host-associated > Plants > Peat moss > Unclassified | place: USA...
ACATTGTTTCTTTACAAAAGCATACCTTAGTTTTTCCCAAAACTTTAAACTTACACTTTTGTAAGATCGCTGAAATTGTAAACTGGATATCTTTGCCAGTGGAGCCGTTCATTTATATTGCCGTTGGAACTGACAGTACAAAAAGTGAAACCCGCTAATGGCTGCCCATCCAATCTACGGAAAAAAGTCAAAAAGATAAAGTCCATGGGTGGAGAATATAATGCAGGGCTGGACTTGGCTATCACCTTGTCCTAGGACCCTTATTTTGAGAACGCCCCCATCCTAGGGCTTTAACCTACACTTCTAAAGCACCAGGCGTGCATATTGCCCTTAACAGTGACAGGGCGTTTCAGCTGAGTGTATTGCTCATGTAATGCAGGCTTTCCCCATGAAATGGGTGTGAAAATGAAAAGATGTACCAGTTTCTTCATTTAGAGGAACAGCCTCCACTCATGACTGGCTCAGGGCATTCCTCTATACTAAACTGTCCCAAATGAAGTCGAAATCTGTCTCAGGAGCTTGCCACTATTGCTACTTAACAAAATAGGAAAGAAAAACACTGAAAAGAATACCAAAACCAGTTACGAATGTAGATTGGTCCTCGACATGCACGCTTTGTGCCAGCAGGCAATGGCCACAATTCACCACTTAGAATCCCATTTATTAATGAATGAGATACCCTACCTCAAGGGCAGCTTTGGCCATATATTTTGGCAGGTGTCTAATGATCTGGTTTTGGTAAGAAAAAAATGCTTAGTTTTTTGAACAATTCCAAGTGAAAGTGCCTAACTTGTATAATATCCACCCAAGAAATTAATAATTGGGTCACTATATAACTAGTTTTTACAGAGTACACAATGCACTTCTCACTCTTGGCTTTGTTAATTGATGAATTTCCTAAGGCGAAATGGACTTGCATGAAACAGAAACCCATACCACTCAAAGTTTTTTTATTGGTGAATATAATTTCCATGTGAGAAAATTTCAATTTTCAATTTGTTTGGGTGAGGGAAAACTAGGATATGGGGATGTATCATTACAAATCTCCTATTATCACACACCAATTCCCCTATTGCCACAAAATGTTGGTCCCTATCTTTGCACACAAAAACCCTAATGCTACACATTGGTGTTTCCTATCCTTGCACAAGAGCATGTAGGTTCTGTGCATGTGAACTAGTAATCTTGAAACTTCGAGTATAAAGTGTGCAATGGTTGGGTCTTGTTGTCCAAGATGAAGTGCCATAATCAGGAGTGCATTCAATTGTGCAGTCATGGGTTTTATGAAAAAATGGTGAAATAAAATTCTATTAATTAATCATTGTTCACAGATTTACACATCCATATCATATTTGCACATTTTGAAAATTGGGTTTGGTGGCCAATATAAGAGAGGTCTTGTATTCCAGATTTCAGCAAGAAATAGTTTTGGTTCTGGAGAATGCTTTAAAATGTGTTCTTAATAGTGCAATAGTAGGGTTGATTAGCTACCCTAGTTCTCTTGGCCATAGTTCCCTTGGCCACACAAGGATGTTGGCCCCACCACTCTCTCGCGTTATGTCAGCCTAGGGAAAGATCCTGCTCATGTCACTACGTGGTCACTGGTCACCTCAAAGAGGACTTTCCCTAGACATTTGTTGAATCATGCCAAAACCACCTCACAATGTGCTTCTAACTAGTGCCTGGTTTACTGCTACTGCTAGGGTACGTCCTTTGAAGATTTCTCCCCACACCAGATCCTTTGCCTGCATAAAACTCAAGCTCCCTTCTCCCACTCCAGCTCCTCTCCATAGAATGGCCAAGCTAGCTCCCCACCACTAGTAAATGTGTTTAATGTTATATCCTATGGTCCTGGACGGATCTCATGCTGCACCCTACATCAATTTTACCATGTTGAAGTTTCCGGGGCACTGTACAAGATATTTCACGGGGGGTTATAGCATTACTTTGCAGCAGGCCACCCTGGGGATTACTTAATGATAAAGGAATTGATATTTAGTTGCGAACCTTTAAAATGTAAAGCACATGTCTGCTTTAATTGTCACATTGTGTTGAAACAGTCCTTCAGGTAGGGTACGGTAAAGCATGAGATCAATCCAGGTCCCAGGACCATAGACTATCTAAAAGCCCCAGCATAAAATGATATGAGCCCCAGGTTTTGTGGCAGGTGCCTAGTGCGTACCAGGTGCCTACATTAGTACCAGGGGGCATACTGTCCTTTTGTGAAAATGTGCATCTGAGTGAGAACCAGGTTTTATTTTATTTTTCTGGATTTTAAATTGTGTGAGAGTGGCAATAGGATTACCGTCCTATATGTCTAACAGAGCTGCAGTTGGGTCCAATTTACTACACTCTCTTTTGGAGGTGCACAACTGTCTTGGGCCTTTTACCAGCCACGGCAAGCTGCACGAATTTGGGGCAAAAAAACCAATTTCCTGAGCTAAACAGGCACATTTTGACTGTTTCACAATAAATTTTACTATCGGGAGTCACATACTGAGCACCGGTTGAGATGCTTTTAGTCATTTGTTGATTCAACTTTTGGCAAACATGGATATTTCAAAATAGGCCCATGGTGGCTATTCACTTTTTTTAAAGGTGAGGCTCACTGGCCCCACGGTTTTTTTAAAGTAAGCACAAGTGGCATCCAAAAAAAAAAAGTGCAGAATTTTGCTCCATTACTCAAAAGGGAGAATCATTTGGGTGACACAAAAAGACACATAAAGTAGCATTGATGCATACAAATTTAAAACATCAAACTTCAAAACTAAACAAAAATATTTTGAGGGAGAGTTGAACCCAAATCTCATATAAACTTTGCCCAATGCAACTCAAAGTCCAACCCACCACACCCATGTGCTAGTAAAGTTCATGATGAAATAATCACCATTTTTACAGTGACCATGCTTGTCCTCATTGTGAAAACAGAAACACCAAGATTTAGGACACAAACATTGAATGAATGTGACTTCTTAAGTGGTAGAACCAACCTGCACCTTTTCATCTTTCCAACACGTAATGGTATCTTGATAAGGGAAGTTTTCTAGTGAAAAACTCTTCTGCAAACTGTTGAAGATAGAAATTTACTAAAAACATGTTACTGGATTTTCCTTACCAAAACCAACTACTGATTTTTTCCTTATTGAAACATGTTGGATTTGCATTACATAAGCATGTTACCAATTTTTTCTTACCAAAACCTCTTACTGAATTTCATATTTGACCGAATTTACTTACTATTTTTGAATGATTAATTTTAGAACCAATTTTTTTGGGATCATGCTTATTGTATGTTCTGCCTTTTAGAGTAGTTTTCTTGAAGGTACTTAAGGCTTGCACCTTTGAAGACTATACAGTGGGTGTTTTGGAGTAAATAACTAGTTGTCATACTTTTGTACATACAATTTTTACTAGTTGTTTTTTCCTTCATATGTTACAAGTATTTTTTTGTAGGCAAGGTTTTTCTATTTGTATTTGCTTCAATTTTTTTTGGTAAAAGGTTTATGAATCTATCCTTTTAGTTTTGACGAAAACTTATTTCAGCTTTTTGCTTATCCTAGGAGAAGAAGAAGATTCTATCCGTTGCTCCCCATTTTATTGTTTCCAAAACTTGGTAGTTCACTAGGTGGCCTTAACATTTGGTGACCATATTGCAGATATTGAATCAAAAATATTGGTTCAATGTGATTCTTTTTCAGACAAATATTGGTTAAGGCCATTTGACTCTACCAAAATATTGCAAATCTTTTCTTTTTTTACAATAAAATTAGATAAATCAAAATAACAAATAGTTTACAAAAAACTTCCATTTGTTTATAATATGCCAACAATGTTGACAAGAAGTATGAAAAAAATATCGAAACAAGTTTTGTAAGAAAGTGTTGAAGTAGGCCATGCAAGTAGCCTAGAATGACTTGAACTACCAAATATTGACATGGAAGAGGTTATGACTTTCCATAATTGGGAGCATAATGAATTGGAAAATGTTATCAAAAATATTAAACTAGAAGTTGGATGACCTAGCAAAACCATCCACCAAAATTACAACACATTAAGATTAAACCAAAAACTTCACCAAAACCGATTTGGGACCCTAAGGTTTTTTATACCATGAAACCATCGTGACAAGTCCACACGCCAAAAAGAGTGAAATTGATCAATTCTAAAGGCGAATTGATAAACAATGCTAGCTTTAAGGGAAGGAATTCCAACAATGTACAAAGTGCATAGTCTTCACGGATGAGTATTCCAAATGAGGATCAATTCCACCACAAAATTTCGGTAACCCTTGTTTTTCATATTCGTGTTTCTCCTCATTCATTTCTAGCCTGCACTCTTAATCAAAGTTTGGGTCAAGTTAGAAATTTTCCCCTATACAAACAATATTAATTAATTATACTTGGTCAAATTTTAATTTTGAATGCTCCAAAATTGGTTTGTCCTTCTGCACTACTAAAATCACCTCATAAATAATCATTTATTCCACTTGTTTCTGTCCCCATTACCGGAAATGTCATTGAACAAAATCCGGTAGGTTTCCCAAATTCAATGTTTTTTTCATGTTGGACCATATAGACCATTTTTTGGTTATGGTTATAGTGGCATGGGGAGTGTTCTTACAATGTGGCCTCCAATGTCTAGCCCCTTCACTAACATTATTATAGCACCAAAGTCAATTTTGGGGGCTGCACAAGCTAAGGTTGTAATAAATAGTGGCGAGCTTTCAAATGATGATGATATTTCTTAACACAACTTTAAGATGCCATGTATATTTCCTATTGGAAAATCGTACAATGAAAGGAAAGGCAAACTATCCCCAATTGGAAATAGTGATCGACTTCCTACAAGTGGAACTAATGTACCTACAAGTGGTGGTGGACCTTTTAGTGCTAGTGGTAAGGATCCTCTAAGAGGTGGTGGTAATGGACCTTTAAGAGACAAAAATCCAAGAATACACATTGTAGGACCAATAGGACCATGGGTAAAACCTACATGGAATCCTTGGTACCCTCTTTGGTATCTTATCCAACCTCTTACAGCACCAAATCCTTCGCCTAGTAGGGAATTTTTACCCTATCCCATATACAATGCAAGGATGGACCCCAACACCCACATACGAATGTTCCACAAGGCCATTCACACTAATGGGGAGAAGATTAATGTAGATGTTGTTAATCTGTTTTATTTTACCTTTCACGATGCCATATCCGAGTGGGGAGAAAAATTTCTGCAAACACATCCAATTTGTAAGTTTGAAAAGCTGCAAATTAAATTTTGCAGGCATGTCGCAACCCCACTTTGAGGGAAGTGTGAAGATGAGACTCGCACTCCCAAAAGTGGGAACTTGGAGTCCAGCTTGATTGCAGAGGTCAAAACACTTTGCCTTGAGGTGTTCTTTATACCGTTGGAAAGGTCTTGAAATGTAAATGTCGAAAATGGCCTTGCATGAGCCATTCAGACATCTGCAACACAAGTTATGGTCAAAAAAAGGGCCGGGAGTCAATCTGGCAGTTTGACTCCCGACCACTAAAAGTCAAGAATCGACCCGACCCTGGTGTGTGCAGGTGGAGTGCGACACACCATTGAAAAGCTTTTGAGGAGAGCTACAAGTTTTCTTCAGACCTCACCCTAATCAGAGGTCTGAGCTGGGAGTTACAAGCTCCCAAAGTCCCGGGAGTCCAATCCGGGACAGTTTCGTGACTCTTCCTTGTGAGTCTCGGGATTAAAAGCCATTTGGTGCGGGTGTAGCAGAGCAACGTAGAGAATACTATATGGGGGAAGGTGGTGGCTTCCCCTGAGTCCGGGCCATGATAAGTCAATTGAGTTTGTGTTGCCCATGGCTTGTCAACACCAAGAGTGTTTCCGAAGGTGAATTAACCAACTTGTGGTTGGTTTTGATGCAGGACCGAGTAACTAAATAGTTGTCCCTCTTCCTAGTTTAATCCCAAAGCTTCCAACACGCCCCTCTCACCCCCTTTAGTGCTGGAAGTTGGGAATGGCACCAAGTTCCAACTACTTCCACTTTTTAACATAGTTGGACCCTTTTTGGGTCTAACAAGGAACTTGGGGGTGTATCAAAGCGTTACCAAAAATTACAAATGAATGAGCGAGTGTACATAGCATTACAAATGATAAAACAAGGTGGAAACAAGAAGGTGGAAATATATTATGATCATATACTAAAATTAGCAAATTACCTTCAACATTAAACAAATGACAATTTGTTGACCACTTTCTTTCGAACACAAGGAAGAGATAATCATTTTTGAAAAAAATATGGCCAATGCAAATGAATACCAAAAACTTTTGGAACCACCATCTAAGCTACAAAAAATTTATTGAAGGAAGATAGACAAATATGATCTACACCTAGTGCAATAAGTCAAGCATTTTAAGGAGTGTTGTCATTGGAATCTTGACAATTTAAACAACAAACTTCAAGACAAAAAAAGGTAACAATGAATGGAGTTCTGGCACAAATTAATGGATGTACTACAAATAAATTTGGTAACAACGGCAGTTGGGGAGAAATAAATAAATCTAATTCCATCATTTCTCAATGTTTTGTTTATAGTTTCATTGAACATAAGATCTACAACTATCCCTTTAAAGGTGTGACTTAAGAAATGTTCAAAGAAAAAGTAACAATGGTCGAAGCTAAAAAAAATGTTGTCAACATGGTCATGGCAATTACTACCTATAGTCAATTATTGAAAAATGTGGTATTCATGGAAAAATAACCTCATAAGAACAAAAACCTAGCAAACTAAAAGGAGGAGGAGAAGCTTCAATGTTCATTTGAAGCAATTATTAAAAATGCAATAGAAAGAATTTTCAATAGAATTGCATGGAGCCAATATTCAAACTCCTAAAACCAACCTCACCAGAAATTTCAACTCAAATGCCAAAAACCTTAATCAGCAGTGCCAAAAATAGAAACTATTAAAAAAAAATCGATTTTGGAGGAAATAGGCCAATAACTATTGGAGAGTAAGCATACCCTCACGTTGGGTCACCTTTTCAAAATTCCTCCTGATTTAAAACAATATGTTGTTGCCAAACTTTCTTTTGAAAAGAAAGGTATCACCATAACAAGACCAAATGTAATTATCGCTTACCACCTTACTAAAACCAAAAAAATTCAATGCTGTAATTTTCAATGCAGAAATTGTATTGGAAATCTCATGTTCAATTTCCCACATTTTGAAAGAGAAATTGGGGTTGATAATACTCCAACATGCATTAAAGTCCCAAAATTGGATATTGCACGTTGGACATTACCAAAAGATATCCAAGTAAGACTCCTGAGTTCGGGAACTATCAACAACCCTTAAACAGTGGAGCTGAATGCAACATTGGATGAATTGGTTACTACAAGCACAAAAACATTGCTCCAAAAGTATAAGGACATTTTTGCATGGAATTATATTAATTTCAAGGGAATTGCCCCCCATATTGTTTAGCATTGCATCAAACTTGACACAACCATTCCCCTTGCCCATTGAGCAAGGTATAGAATGAACCCAAATTATGTTATAATTTTCAAACAAAATTTAGACAAACTTTCAAGTGCAGGTTTCATTATTCAAGTGGAAGAAGTTAGTTGGTTATCACCCATCATTGTGGTATTGAAAAAAAATGGCAAGCTTCAAATTTATGTGGATTTCTAACAATTCAATGCTACAACTAAGAAAGATCCATATATTTTACTTTTTACCAAAGAGGTTTTGGATGCAATAGTAGGTCACAAAGTCTATTCATTATTGGATGGATTTTTTGGTTACCACCAGATCATGATTCCCCTCAAAAATAAGTACAAGATTGCATTCATCATAGAATGGGGAACATTTGCCATTTAGGCTCAAGAATGTTCCACCAACCTATCAACTTTAGTTTAAATATACCCTAGATTAACCTAGGTTTAAACTAAACTAGGCTAGACCTAGGTTAATCTAGGGTACACCTAAACTAAATTAAAGTGATCTAGGCTAGACATAAACTAAGGTAGTAAAAACATGGCTGAACACAATTACTTTAAATAATTTTGGTTAAAAACAATCACCTAAGCTAAACACGGTTAAATTAATACATAAATTAGATTAAACACAATTATTTAAGCTAAACATGGCTAAGTATGGCCAAAAAGTTTTTTAAACAATAACTTAAATTGAACATGGCTATAATAACATAAATGAAACTAAACAGAAGTACTTTGGTTAAACATGGTTAAACATGGTTAAACACCTTTAAACACAATTATTTAGGCTAAAGATGGTTAAACAACGATAAAATAAGCTAAATTGAATATTTAAATTATATTTGGCTAAATTTGAAAGAATTAAAATAAAGTTCATTATTGAATCAATACACGGTTGGCTAAATTGTGATAAAATCATAAACTAAATTTGGCTAATAAAATGATTGGTCTTATGCGATTGTAGTTATTTTTCTAATCATATTTATTAGGCATGAGTCATAAAGTTGATTGTTAAAAACTAAAAACATTTTTAATCATTTTTTTAATCATGTTGGACATTGTAGTTACATAAAACAAGTTGTAAAAGACATGTTTTGGCATTATGAACACTTTTGACTAATCAATAAATGCAAATTTATTGAAATAAGTGTTATGAATCATTAGGTTGCCTATTAGTTGCTGGAGACATTTTTAATCATTTCTTTATTCGTGTTAGACATTTTAATTATGTAAGACAAGTTTAAAAAGACATGTCTTGGCATTATGAGCACTTTTAACCAATCAATAAATGTAATTTTATTGAAATTTGTGTCATGAATTATTAGGTTGACTATTAGTTGCTAAATATATTTTAATTCGTTTCCTTAATTGTGTTGGACATTCATTAGTAAAAAAATTCGATTTTGCAATTGTTGTTTGTAATTGAAATTCAATTGCATGTGACACATGCAATTACAAATTTGTGTAGTTGCTTAAAACAAGTTGCACATGACATTTAGTTGCATAACTACATATGTAACATGTATATATGGTGCTAATTTACATGTTCATCCATATATACTAATCCAAATGTAATTACTCCTTATGTGCAACTCTTCTTGCAACTACAATGTAATTAATCAAAGTATGACACATGTTTAAAAATTGGACAACTTGCTTGTGCACATGTGTCACTATTTTATTATTTATGTGTTTTCAAAATTAAAAATTCATTGGATTCATTTCAATCGTTAAAGTTTTTGTCATTATGATGATGACACGTGGCACACCATGGAATGTTCATTGACCATTTGACACGTGTCCATTTAAAAACTCCAATTATATGATGACATGTGGCAATAAAGGCCCACTTATTTTTCAATTTTTAAATATTAATTAATCAAGTTTAAATCATCCAATTCAAGGCTAATAAGATGTTGATATGTGGTTCTTAAGGAGGTAGGTAATTATTAAACCCTAAATTTACTAGGTATGTAAGTAGGTTGAAAGGTAGCTAAGCTTGGGTTATATAGGTAGGTTTAAATTAATTCGATTTTATTTTTAGGTTTAACCATTTTATAAAGGTCAAGCTTATTTTATTCACTCATCCCCAATGACACTTGGTATTTTGGATATTGCACAACTATTGCCCCTATTTATATATTGTGCTAAATTGATTTGAAAGCCAAAGGATATGGGATAAAAAAATTCCCTTGCAAATCTCATGAACCAACTTAGTTGCAAATTAAATGCAAATATTATATTAAAGTATACAAGCTAAAGGGGGGGGTTCTGTTGCTTTTGGTGTCCAAACAAAACCTGAAGCTCTCTTCTTAAGTCATCTAACACACTAAGAATCATAAAAAAAGAGTAGAAATGAAAAAATTATGGTCCTTCAAATTAAAGGGAGTCAAGAACTCAAAAAAAACAAACCATTGAACACTACAAATGCTAGTTCTTAAACACCCAAAATGTTCTTTTTATGTTGTTCTATTACTATTAAAGTTCCAACATGATTTGTAGAACTTTAGGTGACGTTCATATAACACTTTAAATCGTTTTAAATGAATAAGAAATAAGAAAGTTATGAGGTTTGAAAATAGGAGAGGTCCAAAGAGAAGAAAAAAGGAAAAATATATATTTTGTAACTTGGAAAGCTTATTTTTCTTATTTTAAAAATTTTACTTCTTATTAATTTTTCATTACTCATTTTCCTTTGCACTTCAAAGAAAATCATAGGATATTTTTAATAATTATGACTACTTAATGAAAATATTATTTTAATATTATTAT
>Ga0116230_10008294_pt1 | contig 10248 bp, 7 predicted proteins | sample S1TSphfallax_3_FD_88678 | JGI IMG/M metagenome (GOLD analysis project Ga0116230, IMG submission 88678) | Host-associated microbial communities from peat moss isolated from Minnesota, USA - S1T2_Fd - Sphagnum fallax MG | ecosystem: Host-associated > Plants > Peat moss > Unclassified | place: USA...
ATTTGCAACATACTTCTGTCCTTTCATTCCCAAATTGAAGATATGCACATCTTGGCATTGACAAAGATTGATTTATTTGCAATCAAGCATTATGGTGAAACATCTTTTCACATGTCTAGCTTTTGTGGATATTAAGATGAAATTTTGTATTGGCTCTAAGAAAAATGGAACATCTCTATTGGGATTCGTTGTTTTTTGTTGCACCACATGATCTACGGAAAGAATTGTAGAGAAGAAAAAATAATTATTGTCTTGTAATAGACATGCATGATATTCATGCGAGGAGCACATACCTATAAAGGTGTTCATCTTCTACCAAACACACAACTTTTGATGTTTTTACTTGGGGATATACAAATCTCTAGCCCTATATGAAGAAGAATCAATTACATTGTAGTTGTCAATTATGGTCTAATAAACAAAAGAAATATGAAAAATGGGTTTGCATTGTAGGGCATTTTGTTAATCTTGAAAAAAATTGTAATTTTTTTTATGCATTAACAACTCCAAGAGCTAAATTGAATATTTTTTGTTCAAGTTGTATAGTGAAAAACATTTTGATAACATTTGATAAGTTTGGTTGGAGGGTTGTAGACCAGTTGATGAATGGAATATTCCAAGCACATTGAATTAAAATATGATTTTTATGACCACTTTAAACAAGGCTCCAAGGAGCAAGGTCAAATGAAATTGAACATTCCCTTTTGTCAAAAGTTTTAAATTGGTTACAAGGCGTTTAAATAAAGATTTAGGACCTAGACAAATGATATTGTGATTTAGTTTACATGGCATCATTTTAAAAGGAAAACCAATTGGTTTGGACCAAAAATAATAATTAAAAAAAGAGCTCATGGTTTGGAGAACGAAAGTGCAAGTTAAGGTTCAAGGTTGTTCATTTTATCAATTTTTGTTTTTTTCCACTATTTTTTTTATAACCTTGTTGTTCAAATTTTGTGATAATGGAAGAAATGTTATGGATTGAGGACATTGTTAAAAACACACAAGCTCCCCCATTTTTTACTAATTATAAAGTTAACAATCTAATTTTGTCACTAGAAGAAAAATAGGTTTTTATAACCAATCAATTTGCGATTACTTGCAATTATTTGTTGTTTGCAACTAATGTCAATTAGATTTACAATTATTTTTTGGATTTGGTTATGATTGCAATTATGTTCCAACTAATTTGCGACTAATGTTTTTTTCATCCTTTCATTTGAATAGTCTTTAACATGTTTTTCATCCAAGAAGATCCATTTATGTACCATTAGTTGCAAATGTGTCCAAATGAATCATAGTTGCTTGGTATTCAATGTGTATTATGTGTATTCTAAGGTGTATGGATTTACAATGGTGTGTTATATGTAATCTAACCATTTATATATGAAAATATGTTAGGATGTACATGTGTATAATATGGATTATATATATTGATTATATTCAGGTTATAAGTAGGTTATATTGTGTACACAAACTATTATTTATTTTTCAATCATAAAAAAATTCCGACAATTCCAAAAAACATATTGTAAATATTGTACAATTATTGCAAAATCATTGTTATTATAGTTTAATAAATTAACTACAATAATTATTTGATTTATGGTTAAACTTAATTTTCATAACTCTCAATTTATATTTCAAATCAATATTCAAAATATTAATAGTAATTTTATTGTAATTAAAGTCATTGATATAATTATTTTATTATATTAATTTCCTTACATTAAGTTATTTCATATCTTACTTATAATTTCAAATAAATCAAATACATTCCAACAAATATTATTCAATTTATTATTTTTATTATTTTTATGAAAATAATATTACTATAATCAATGTATGATTATTATAAATTCATTATATTTATTTTACTTATACATTAATTATAATAGACACATAATTTATAATTTAGCTTAATTATTCATTAATTAATCTCTATAATTTTAAGGATTATATTCCAGTATATTAAAATATTTAATTATGTATTTACAATATATAATTTTTATTACATCATAAAAATTTTAAATAATTTAACTAAACATTAAAGTCTATTTTTAATCAATTATTTTCCTTATTTCTTATTATTAATTATTTTAATTAATAACTATTATTACAACATAAATTTTCACATTAATTCAAATGATATTTTGTAACTATAGAAAGTAACTATTGTATTTACAATATTTATATTCAAATGATAATTTTAAATTTCATATTTATAATTGAGGAGTAATGCCTTATAATTAAGATTTTTATTTCAAAATTTATAATAATCTTAAAATAAAGAGAAAATTGACGCAATTATTGTATTTTCAAAAACTAGATATGCTAAATAATTGTAAGTATTATTCATTATTTAATTATTTCTAATAAATTTCTAATATAAAAAAATTTAATTATTTTAAATTATTATTTTATAGTAACATAAAACTATTGTAAAGTCATTCTTATTTATTTATTTATTTATTTGTAAGTTAAAATTACAATACTTGCATAATTAATTTATAATTGAACTTAATTATTCATAATTTATAAAATCTAATTTTTAACTTTAGTTCTCATTTAAGTTCTAGAAAATCATAATTTAAATTTAAAAATTTATGTAATGACCATAACTACATGGATTAAATAATTAAGAACAAAAGGCTTGAAGAAAATTTTGGAATTGCAACTTAGTTTGTGAGTAAGTTGCAACTTCAAAACTTATCCCATTTTAATTTTTTTCCATTCCTATTTTGAACATTATATAAACAGAAGGTGTGGTCATCCAATTTCACATTAAGAAAATTGTGCACATTGGATGAGCCAATCAAAAGGTTTAACCCAAAATAATAAAAATAATTATGTAGATTGATAAATTACCTACCTCTTCAACATGCTTATCTACCTAGTTAGGTAGGTATCCAATTTGACCTACCTACCTAGGTTTATCTATGTACCTACCTACATACTTACCTAGCTATGTGAATAGGTATTTAGCTTGGGAAGGTAGGACGTACTTACCTACTTTTTTTTGCATAGGTAGGTAGGTAAGTAGCCTAAGTTTGTGGGCACATACTTACATATTTACTTATGTACCTACAAACCTAATGTTAATATTTTGTATGAAATTCATTTTAAAAATGTCATGTGGCATGTTTACATTGGGCCACCTACCATAATATAATATCATTTAAACATTTGAATTGAATGTCTTAGATTATTTCAAATTATAATAATTATTACATTTAAATAATTAAATATTGGGACACATGGCATCACATCATTTGTTTTCACTTGTGACCAAAATAGTCATATCTTAGTTGCATGATAACACGTATACAATGGAATCAAAGATGAACTTTTATTTGTTGATTTTTTCTTTCATTCAATACCTTTCATCATTTGTAACTAATGTCACATGTGACCTATCCAACACAACTAAAGGGATTTTTGTTACAAATGTCGATTATAACTAAAATTTAATCTTTGAAACTAGTTGAAAATACATGTGTTCTTCTAATGTGTGGATATTCACAAGGTGGTTTCTAAAAGGAGTGCATTTTTAGCCTTTCCAAGTGCATGAAATGGAAGTGAATCGAAAGGTGGGGCAAAAAGTGGAAGGTTGATGTGCTAATTTTCACAAGTGGAAGGGGATTTGGATTTACAAAAGATCCTTAAACCAATTTCCATTTCAAAGAAGAGAGCACTAATGAAAAAGGTAGTTGTGATGAAAAAGGTGAAAAAACAAAAAATAATTGGGTGGATGGTGAAGTACTACACCTCATTTCTATAAGAGGAAAAATGGAGCTTGAATTGGCCAAAAATTCAAAACAAAAAGGTAAATTTTGTTTTCATCTTTGGGTTTTTTTTTAAACTTTGAAACCTTAACTATGCATGTCAACATAATTTGATTTCAAGTTTGAAATTTGCAACCAATTCACCCTTATTTAGTTTGGCCAATATGGGGATTAATGTCTCGTCTCCTTCGGGGAAAGGAAAGGAGCTAACCACCGAGCCATCTCTATTTCAAACAATTTGAAATGTTTTCCATTTGTTTTATCCATGTATTACATTTCCAATTTTTTAATTTTAAGGATTGTTTTCAACTTGTATTTCATGGCTTCTTATTTCAATTGGGTTTTTTTTTAGGGGTGGATACATGGCTAAAACTCCACACCCAAGTGTTGGCTTCCATTTTTAAATTTTCAAGGACTCTAATTGATTGCAAGTAGAAGTTTAACACAATTTACAAACAATACAAGGATGACAAGATTGTAAATGGAATTTTATGTAATGATCATTATGAATGTCCCTTCTATAATGCATTGGATAGTTGGCAACATCAAAGTGGAAATGTGATGAAACATGTGAATCATTCTACTAATGAAACTGAAGAAATTGTAGGCAATTTAGAATCCCAATTTTTCTTTTAATGGTGTTTCAAAGGATAAATGTAGTACAAAACCAATGGAGAAACCTTTAACCCCATATGAGGTTTTTAAAAAAATTAATGTGTACAAACATTTTTCAACCATGGTTGAAATTAATGTAACCATGGTTAGCAATTTATTATAACCAATGTTTTATTCAAATACATAGATGCCCAAATTGAATGTCTTACATATACATTTTAGGTTATATAAAATGTGAACCTATGAATTGTTCATCACATACTGACCCAAAATGATATATCTAAGAAGGCAATGTTGCCCTTTTTTTCAAATTGGATTCAAAAAAGTTTTTTGTTAAATCCTCATGAGTTGCCATAGCTTCTGTTAACATCTTATTGATTTATTTTTCTTTTGTTTTCATGTTAGGGTTGTTTTTCCATGGTTGTTAATACATGATCTTCATCTTCAACTTGATGTTCAATGTTTTCCATGTCATTTCCGTCATCTCCATCCACAATTGTTGGATTTTGTAACCTTTTCATTTGTTTGATTACTTATTCAAACAACCAAAAAAATCAGCTCCTTTCAAGTTCCCACATGTTATATCTTCTTCAATTTGTGCATCTCTTTGAGCCTCCAAAGCCTAGTCCATGTAAAGGCCATCCAAATTAGTAATGCACATGTTGTGTAAATATATGCAAGCCATAACCAAGTTTGGCATGTGGCATAATGGAATGTATATTCTTTTTAGTAAAATTTGGAATCTACCTTTCAACATTCTAAAAGATCTTTTTATTGACATCTTTGTACTAGATTGAATAAAATTTCAATGTGTTTTGTATTTTAATAATCCACCTTTCTTGCCTTTGAAAGGAGAATAAAACCATGGCCGCATTAAAAAAACAACATTTCCTATCAACTTATAAGGTAAGAATTTTGTCTTTCATCACACAACTTCTTACACGTGTTTTTTGGAAAAGAGCCCAATCATGGATACTTCTTGCCCACCCACAATCATAATCCCAAAAATTACACTTTGCATTTACAATTCCTTGAATCAATGTGAAGTAAAACCTTTTTTGACAGTAATATGAATTTGGGTCTACCTTAGGTGTAACAATTGGAATGTGATTACCATCTATGACACCTAGAATGCATGGAATTCCATGCAAGCTCTCAAAACCAACAATGATTTTTTTGATCTTATCTTTAGTCAATTTAGGGATTACTAATGGTTTCAAGTGATTTCTAATTGTTGAACATAATTTTCTCATTGTAATTGATGTCGTACTTTCTATAGTGCCATAGACCTTTCCACACATTTACAAAAGAATTTCATTACTTAATCATGCAAGAGCCATTGTTACTCTAATTTCAACATGGACTTTTTTTTTCTCATGTGTGTATTTTTTCATTCAATGTTGGACCCACAACCTTAATCAATGAAAAAAACGTGTCATAACTTAACCTTATTATTTGCCAAAACATCTTTTCCAAAAAGCCCCCCAAAGGTTGACTCTGCATGTATCCCACCACCCTCTCATACCTCCACAAGTTGCGAACTATTGATACCATGTCAACAAACTCCATGAAAAACAACATTGCATTCATCATATTCTAATGTTCTCCAATAGATGTTCATTGTAATGCAACCACTTGTGCAATCAATCAATGCATGGCCATAGCAAAAACAAGAACCACCAATACCTTATGCCTATGTTTATCCATTATGTGTAGTAAAAATAAAATAAAATAAAATAAAATAGAAAAAAAACATGAAAAAAGGAAAAGAAAAAAAGAAAATACCAAAGGTTAACCTAATCCTCTCACATGTTAATCACACATTTTTTATATTGGACCCTCTCATTGGACCCCACACCTTTAGACACACTCATTGTACCTTATGAAAAAATGTTTTTTTTAATGTGAAGAAGGGTCCTTGATTTAAGGTTCAATTTGCTTCAGATTAATCCCTTAAACCTTTTGTTTGAAATTGCCTTGTTATAAGCTTCAAATGGATCAAAATAAATTTAAAGGATCGTTAAAAGACTCCCAAAACAAGAAATTTAAAACAAATTGTCAACAATTCTAAAACAATTTTCATGCCTTACATGAAACATGTGTCCAATAAACTAAACAACCCAGGTTGCATTTTTCATTTGAAATCCTTCCTTGCCTAAAAAAATAGGTCAAGCTTGCACCTCTTTCAATCATGGTTACTTGTTTGATTCAAAGTGAATAAAGATTATTAATAATTTCTAAATTTCTTTTTACAATAGGACATAGGAGATCTTATCCATATTGACATTAGTAACAAGCAATGGGTCCAAGGGTTTAAGGTGGAAAATATTTCAAGATGAAAGCCCATAATCAATTGTGAATAGGACTCCCCAAAATTTACAACTTCTTAAATGTTTGAGCTTTATACAATCTATTTTTCTCTCCATCCCTTTCTAAAATGTGGATGGGTTTTATGGTCACAAGTTAACTCTAAAATATTTTCATTAATTTTTTTATTTTGAAATATTATATTCTTGCATGAAAGGAATGAAACATGATTGGGCTTGGAAATTTCAATTCATGCAACACATTCCTTACTCAAGTGATGTCACTTGTTCCTATTTTTACTATGATTTTCAACAAGATGTAGAGATCATTTTGGAATCCTATAAAATCCACCACCTTGTTTAATCGAGATGAATTGGATGAACCACAAATTCAAGTGCACAATATAAAGTTTGAGTCACTTGCACCATTTTTTTGTTATTTAAGTTGAAATTGTACTATTAATTGTAGCTTGCTTGTGTTCACAAATGGTATGGTTTCCAAATTTGAATATTTTCACTATTATCATGAATATTTCAATCACAATGACATGAGCAACAAAAACTTAACATCATATTGAGATGGATGTTTGGGTTAGTATAATTGGTTATTATGGGTTGGAACCTCGAAGCTAGATTGCCTTCTCCTTTTACAAAATTTAATTCATAAGTGCAATTCTCTTTATAGCAATTATGTGTAAACAATCTCAATGTTCTTCACATTCACTCAGGTCATTTGTGTTGAAATTTAGATTGTGGAGAAAAAAACAACATAATAGATAGTTTGGACATACATGCACTTGATCTATTTAAGTTTTTAGCCACTAATCATGATGCTTGAACACTTTTATTGTACTTCACACATAGTTAAGTTGTGCATATGTAATAATCATTAACCTTTCTAAATTTCTAATCACATATGGGTCTTGGAAGCCATTACAACTTAATCCAATGTAGACTCATTTGAAGGTTGTTGAAATAGACAATAGCTAAAAGATTGAATGAAAAATTGTAGTTGGTGTGTGAAGGGAATATAAAAAATTGGACCAAAGGTGAGGTGTTCTCATGGACATACAAATTGTGTATTTTGTTGAGGCAAATGCCGTTCTTGGGAATGTGTGTTAATGTCAAGTTCAAAATCTTTTCCATGATTTACTAATTTTTGTGCACTCGTCAACAGTACATGCCCAAGGGTTTGTCAAATATTGTAAAAAATATGTTATTTTATTTAATTTTATTTTCTATTATAGTTCGTTATTGAAAATCCTTATAATAAAATTTGTGTTAAGAAACATATATATTTGAATTCTATAGAAATTTTAAATTTAAAAAAAAATTAATGGTTGCCACAATTATTCAACATTTTTACACATAGTTCATTATCAAAAATAAACTATTACATCAAAAAAAAATCACATGCTTCAAATAAAAAAATTACATGTAAACCAACAATAAAACCAAATTATTTCTAGAACTATATCTTCTATTTTCTCTTCTCCAATACTCCCCAAAAACTTTTCATGAAAGAAGAAAATTTTAAATCTTCCCTCCAAAATAAAATTCAAATCCTTGGTTACCATTCTAATTTGCCTTAATCAGTTCTTAACATACCTAGTCTACCTTTAACTTGTTTCAGTTTGCCCTTATCATTACCCCTTTTGTACCTTGGATTTCATCCTTGAGATTCTTGAATCTACAAAACACAAAATGATTAAAAATAATTTCACTAAAAATGTCTTAATCAACTAGTCCTTTTCAATCAAAACCATATGAGTTGCATGTTAGTGAATTTTTGTCCAATTTCACTAAACAAGTAATGAATTTGGGTAATGACAAAACCCATGATTCCTTCTTCTAGACAATAGGGGAAAATATGCCTTGTTGTATTGGAGTAAAAAAGAATTGGAAAACATGTTATTTTTAAATGTTTTGTCCTTATGGCTAACAACGTCTATATGTCCCACGACTTCAACTAAAGCGAAAAATTTAAACAGATATATGGTACCAAAATTCAATAAATGAGTAATTTATATATATATATTTTAACATTGTGAATTTAAAAAATAGATTATAATCCTAGGGTGGAAAAATCAATGTTCCCTCACATAATACCCCCCTCTCCCAAATCCTCTTTTGGGTATGTAATGCCCAAATTTTGACATACAAATGTTTTTCAAAAATAAATTGCACCCAAATTTTTTTGTAATGAGCTTTCCATATGTACATTATTATAGAATCCAATCGTACATTTCTTGAGTAAAACTTAACAAGAAGAGACTTGCTTGTCACAAATTGCTAAATAATTAAATTAAACATGTATAACATGTAATTTAAAACAAAATATATTCCAAGCATGTGTGGAACGAATTGTAGTTTCTTCATGAAAAGGAGAAAGTGCATATGGGTGTGTGACACTAATTTTGTTTCATGTACACAAAGAAACATGTGGTGTTTTTGGAAATGATTGTAGTTTTTATGTTGAAATGCAAAGTTGTAGATTTCATTGACCAATGTGCCAAAAGTCATTTTGAGTATGTCATATTTGCTCCTTCTTTGCCACATTTTGAAAATTTTGGAAGAGTAATTATGCCAAATGAAATTCATGTTGTCCACTTTATTGTTGATCCAAAATTTTATTATACTAAAATTAACATGAATATTGTTCATAACAATTTATAGAACATTCAAATGTGACAATCAAAATGACCATACTACAAAATAGTCAATAATATGGAGAATAGTTAAAATCAAGAAAGTGAAAATCATGGTTAAAAGGTCTTCAATTTGAAGGTTCTATGCAAATAAAATTTAAATTTAAGGCATATTTGGAAGGATATTTTAGTTGTCAATTTTATGTAAGCCTCTTAATTGTCAAAATTAATTGTCAAAATTTCTCTTTATTTTCATTATTTTGCTTCAACAATGATGTGAACTACTCATCACTTCAAAGCATTGCCCTAAGCCTTAATTTTCAAGGTAATAACAAAGTTCCATTATTCTAAGTTGCTTCATCATCTTCATCCAAACTACTAAATCAACCACAAGATGTGATGCCATAAGATTATGTAATGTCATCAAAAATTTGTTACACAATGGCACCAAAAGATTGTTTGGGTAATGCTTTGTACATTATTTGATGAAAAAATTTCAATCTTATATTTTGAAAACACATAAAATCCCATAACTTGCACAATCAGATGAAATATCATGTAATCTTGAATATATCTATATTGTTAACTACATATTTTTTTGCTTTGATTACCCATTTAAATGAATCCCTTGTATACTTGGGTTGGTAAACGAGGTTTTGCAATTGCAACTAAAGGTTCAATTGGTGTAGAAACAAATCCATTAATGCCTTCCATGACATTCATGTCTTTTGGATTAACACCAAGTTGTGGAGACCAGTCAAATGCATGAAGAATTACTGCAAGACCATATTGCACCATGAGTTGGGCAATATCAAAACCAGGGCATTGTCGACGACCTAATCCAAATGGTAATAAGCCATAATGTCTCCCTCGAACATTGATATCAGAATCAAAAAA
>Ga0116230_10008297_pt1 | contig 10247 bp, 9 predicted proteins | sample S1TSphfallax_3_FD_88678 | JGI IMG/M metagenome (GOLD analysis project Ga0116230, IMG submission 88678) | Host-associated microbial communities from peat moss isolated from Minnesota, USA - S1T2_Fd - Sphagnum fallax MG | ecosystem: Host-associated > Plants > Peat moss > Unclassified | place: USA...
ACCCGGCAAGCGCGCGGGACGCCACTGTCACGCAGTTAATGCGAATTGTAACCTGGCGCATGATGGCGACTCACGGTTTCGGCCGCTCAAAGCGAGCGGACCGCAACCGTTCGCGCTTTAGCTCGGCGTCGCCTGCAGCACCCCCGGCGGTAGCTTCATCATCGGCCCGGTCATGGGGATAAAAAACACCCCCATATCCCGCCGCGAATGGATCTTGCCCGCCGCATCCTTGCGGTACACGTACAGAATCTGGCCCTGCTTGAACGGCTGGCCGATGGGAATAATCATCCGCCCGCCCGGCTTCAACTGCGCGAAAAGCGGCGGCGGCGCGTATTGCGCGGCACAGGTGACGATGATGATGTCGAACCCGTCTTTCTGCTCCGGCCAGCCATAATAGCCGTCGCCAACCCGCGTCTGGATATTGTCATACCCCAGGGGCGCAAAGATCTTGCTCACCGCCTTGCCCAAAGGCTCGATGATTTCAATCGAATAGGCGGTTTTCACGATGCGCGACAGCAGCGAACTCTGGAACCCGCTGCCGGTGCCGATTTCCAGCGAAACCTCGCCCGGCTTCGGCTGGCACACCTGCGTCATATAGGCCTGGCCCAGATAATCCGACAAAGCCGAGCCATACCCAATCGCCCAGGGTTTCGCCGGATTGTCATAGGCATCGCCGCAGGTGGAGCGGTGCACGGCGTAGTTATAGTGGTAGTATTCGCGCGGCACCGCCTGGAAGCCTGCCAGCACCGCCGGATCGGGCTTGCCCAGCCGCATCGCCAGATAATCCGAAATCAGCTTCATCGCCGCCGGCTTGCGCGCCTGAATCGCGCCGAACTGCGCATCCGTCAGGCTCACCGTCCGGCCGGACGCATCCATCGCCGCCTCGAACGCGGCTTTGTCCCAGGGCTTGCCGTTCGGCGTCGCCGTCGGGGTGCCGGGCGTCGCCGCCGCGGCCGCCGCGTTGGCGGCCAGGGCACCCGGCGCCCAGGCCAAAGCGGCCGCGCCGCCGATCAGTCCGCGACGGGTGAGTGTTTCTGTAAACCTAGCCAAGACGGCTCCCTCCGGAATCGTGGAAAACTTATCACGGCCACCCCATACATCAGAACCGCGCCGGCCAAAACCGCATGAAAACCACAATTGCGCGCGGTCAGATTGGCCAAAGGCGTCGCCACCACGGAAAACGCGCCATTCAGCCCCCAGGCCCAGGGCAGAAACCCGCTCTCCCGCAACCGGGACAGGCCGAGCGGAAATGGCAGCCCCATCGCCAGAGAGACCGGCGCCATCACCAGCACCACCAGCCCCGCCTGCGCCCCTTCAGGCAGCCCATCCGCCGCCAGCAACATCGGCGGCAGACATAACAGCATCAGCGTCGCCCACACCGCCACCACCACGCCCGCCAGCCACACCCCGCGCTCCGGCGCACCCTCAAACCGGCCGCTGAAAAAACTCCCCAGCCCGGAGAACAGCAGCATCGCGCTCAGCACCACGGCAAACCCGGCGGTCCGGTCATCCAGCAACACGCTCGCCTTCTCGATCCCGAAAATCTCGATGAACAGAAACCCAATCGCCAGCGCCGGAAAGTACAGCACCGGCCGCGCCAGCCCCACCATCCCGCCGCCGCCCCGCAGCCGGGGTGCGACCAGCGGCACGCACAGCACGAGCAGCGCGATCACCACCGCCTGCGCCAGCACCGCCAAATTCACCAGCGCGCCGATCTCGGCCTGCGGCAGAATCTGCAACCGCGCGATCAGCAAAGGCAGATCATCCAGCCGCAAAATCGCGTAGAATGCCGGCCGGTCATCGGTCGCCGGTGCCAGATCAAACGCCTGGCCGGAGACACTCGGCTGCCCATGCAGCACCGCTTGCGCCTCATCGGCGATCGAATCATCCGGCCCGTAAGACGTGACGGTACCCGCATCGAAAGACACCGCCGGCAGGTCATTGTACAGATCATCCCGCAGCGACGCCGGATCGATCCCGTCATAATACGACACATCGAACGACCGGTCGTCGCACCATTTCGCAATCGCTTTGATGGAAGCTGGCGAAAACGCCGCCGGACTCACCAGAATCCGGGCATTCCAGGCCGACCGATACACCACCACATGCGCATCCGGATCGGCGATCCCATCCGCCGCCAGCGCGGCGCCCACCGTCGCCAACATGCGCAACGCATAGGCCGGAAAATCCTCGATCGACACCGGCACGGACAGCATCCCGCCCGGCCGCAAATCCCGCAAATACGCGGCGAACGCCTGCACGGTGAAGCCGTTCACATTCGCTGAAGACGCATCCATGAAATCCGCCGACATATCGATCAGATCAAACGGTCCGCTCCGCCCCACCGCGCTCACCGGACCTTGCCGTAAAATCCGCACGCGCGCATCCTTGAGATACGCCGGGGACGGGCCGATGCCGTGCCGCAACGCCGCATACAGCACCGGCTCCGGCTCCAAAGCCGTCACCTGCCCCGCGCCCAGCGCCAGCACCTCGGAAATCCGGAACCCGCCGGACGCGCCCGCCAGCAACACGGAAGGATGCGGCAGCAGCACGTAAGGCAACGCATCCAGCGCCCCCGGCGCGTAACCCGCCACCAACGGCCCGGACGGGATGCTGGCAATCCGCGTGCCGTCCCGGTACAGGCCAAAACTGCGTGGCGGATCGGGGTAGCCCAGCATCGCCGCGTCATTCGAAATATCGGTGTTCACCCGCTCGGTGAAATCATCCAGCAGCAGATAATCCCCATGTGGCGAAATCACCCGCGCCAGCACTTTCGCCCCCGGCGTATGCAACGGCGCGTAAAGCGGCTTGTACTGGCTCACCCCCGCCTGCGGCCCCAGCGCCAGCAGCGCCTCCGCCGCCAGCAACGCCAACAAGGCCGCCACCCCAGCGCGCACGCGGAACCTGTTCACAAACCACGCCGCCGCCGCCAGCCCCGGCAACAAGGCCGGCACCAGCCCGAAGGGCGGCACCACGAACATCAGCCCCAGCACCGCCACGCAGCCCAGCCCCGCCCCGGCCAGATCCGCCGCGTAAACCAGGCCGATCCGCCCGGCATTCGTCACGAAGCACAAGGAAATGAACAGCCCGGCCAGAAAGAAAAACGGCAGCAACGCCGCGTAATACAGCGCGATATTCCCCAGCTGCGGCAGATACGTCACCTGGTTCTGCAGTTGCAGCGGGTTGAACGGGTTGACGATGCACCCCGCATAGCCCAGCGCGCCGCTCACCACCAAGGCCGCCGGCAACACCGCGAACAACACGTCCGCCCGCTTCACCAAAAAATCCCGCGCCAACGCCAAAACCACGCCGCTGAACGCAAACCCCACCATGACGATGGAAATGATCCAATACCCGTAATCGGACCAGCTCGCGACCGCGAAATACCGTGTCAGCGCCGTCTCCATCGCCAGCGCCGTGGCGGAGACCAGGAGAAGCGGCGGAAACCGCGTCACGGCCAAACCCGCCTGGCCAGAAACCGTGCCATCAAAACATCAAACCGCCCCGCATCATCGACAAACAACGCGTGCCCGGCATCACCGAAAATCGCCACGGACGTATCCGGCCGGTCCTTCAACAAATTCTCCGCCTGCCCCCGCAGCCCCGGCCGCACCACGTACAGAACCGGCTTGCCGGTGGAAAATATCGCCGCCCGCCAATAGCTCCGCGGCACCGGATAGCGCAGCAGCGCCGCCGCGTCATATTCCGGCGTCACCAGCGTCGCCGCCGTCAGCCGGTTGAGATAAGCCGGCGTCTGATAGGTCCGGAACATATGCGCGACGAACGCCCGCATATACGCCGCATGGCTCAGCACCGGCCCCGGCCGCCAGCGTTGCGGCAAAGGCGGCGGGTTTTCCCCCACCGAATTGTCGATCAGCACCAGCCCCGCCACCCGCGCATCGCCGAACTGGTGGATATAGGCCAGCGTATCCAGCACCCCCAGCGACCAGCCCACGATCACCACCGGCCGCGGTCCCAGCTGCGCCAGCAGATCGGCGATATCCGCCCCCCGCCGGTCCTGATCATACCCATCGGGCGCGATTTCGGATTCCCCCTGGCCGCGCGGATCAAACGCCACAACCCGGTAATCCTTCGAAAAATACCGTATCTGCGGCTGAAAAATCCAGCCCGGCATGGTCCAGCCCGGCACGAACACGATGGTCGGCGCGTCCGCCGGCCCGTTCACCGTATAATGCAGCCGCACGCCGTCCGAACTGTCAAAATACGCATCATACGCCGACGCCGCCCGCGGCCAGGCCACCAACCAACAAACCAACAGCAACCAGCGCATGGCCGGCACCATGGGCCAACCCGCCGACGCCCTGTCAACCGCCAAACAACCGCCAAACACGCGCAAAATCGCCACCACCCGTTGCACAGCCCGGCCCGCCGCCAATTTGTAGCCCATGAAAAGTTTTTCGGCCGGCGACCTCGCCGTCATCATCGGCGGCACCGGCGGCCTCGGCGCCGCGCTTGCGACCGCCCTTGAACCCGACATGCGCGTCATCACCCTCGGCCGGCCGGAACTGGACCTGACGGGCGAACCCTCCATCGCGCAAGCCGCCGCCGGCCTGCCGGCGCCACCCCGCCTCATCATCATCGCCACCGGCTTTCTGCACGGCAACGGCTTCATGCCGGAGAAAACCTTCGCCAGCCTCTCGCCCGATCACCTCGCCCACGCCTTCGCCATCAACGCCATCGGCCCCGCTTTGATCCTGAAACACTTCTTGCCGCTGCTCCCCCGCCAGGGCCACAGCGTCATCGCCGCCATTTCCGCGAAGGTCGGCAGCATCGGGGATAACCACGCCGGCGGCTGGTACAGCTACCGCGCCGCCAAAGCCGCCCTCAACCAGCTCATCCACACCGCCGCCATCGAACTCCGCCACAAACGGCCCGACGCGATCTGCGCCGCCATCCATCCCGGCACGGTGGACACCAAACTCTCCGCCCCCTTCGCCAAAACCGGCCTGAACGTTCGCCCGCCCGCCACCGCCGCGGCGGAAATCCTCGCCGTTCTGGACAATCTCACGCCGGCCCAATCCGGCGGCTTCTTCGATTACAAAGGTGACATCCTGCCATGGTGATCCTCTGCACCTTTCTGCTCCGCCTGCTGCTCGTCTGCCTGTTCTTCCCGTTCAGCGCGCTCGACAAAATCCTCGACTTCAAAGGCGCGCTGGCCCAGGCGCAAGGCCTGATCAAAGCCCGCCCCCTCGCCATCATTATGCTGATGGCCGGCCTGTCGGTGGAAGTGTTCTGCTCGCTCGCCATCATCACCGGCATCGCGGACCGCGCCGCCGCGTTGATCCTCGCGGTCTACTGTGTCGCCACCGCCATTCTGTTCAAGGAATTCTGGACGCTGCATGATTTCTGGAATCCCGGCCCCAGCCAGAGCCGCGACCTGCTCTGGGATTTCCTTAAAAACCTGTCACTCGCGGGCGGCATTCTCCTCATCACCTTCGGCAACGGCCCGGTCTCCATCGAAAACTTTCTTGCAAACCCGCTGGCCTCTTCCCACCCTTACGCCCAGCATTCCGGGACAACGCCATGACCGACAAGCCGAAAATCCCCTACTGGCATCTCTACGTTGACGAACAAGGCGTCAGCCATCACCGGCAATGCTATCTTACCGAATTCGAAATGAAATCAATGTCCGGCGCCGCCGCGCCGCAATGGCAGGGGAAGAAAACCACCGATGAAATGACGGTCATGGTCACCGTGCAACCAGTGGGCTGGACCGGCGACTGGCACGAAAACCCGAAGCCGCAATGGATCATCCCGCTCTCCGGCCGCTGGTTCGTCGAAGCCATGGACGGAAAACGCATAGAAATGGGGCCAGGCGAAATCTCCTTCGGCGAAGACCAGAACTGCGCCACCGTGGATGGCCGCACCGGCCACTACTCCGGCACGGTCGGCAATGAACCCGCGGTGCTGATGGTGGTGCAATTCGCCACCCCGCCCACCATCGCGCAACCCTGCCGCTTCAAATAATGCACGAGACCATCCGCCCGGAATTTTCCAACTACATCCTGGCCAACGCCGAACTGGAAAAACTCGCCGAGGGTTTCCGCTGGATCGAAGGCCCGGTCTGGATGGGGGACGCGGATTGCCTGCTGTTCCAGGACCTGCCGAACAACCGCACCATGCGCTGGTCCGAATCCACCGGCCTCACCGTCTACCGCCAACCCTCGCATTACGCCAACGGCCAGACCCGCGACCGCCAAGGCCGGCTGATCGCCTGTTCGCACCAGGCCCGCTGCATCTTCCGCACGGAGTATGACGGCAGCGTCACCACTCTCGTCTCCCACCACGACGGCAAACGCCTGAACGCCCCGAATGACGTGGTGGTGAAATCAGACGGCGGCATCTGGTTCACGGACCCGCTCTACGGCATTTCCAACGACTATGAAGGCGGGCGGCAAACATCCGAGCAACCGGCCGCGGTCTACCGTTTTGATCCATCAACAAACGAACTCACCATCGCCGCAAACGATTTCGCCGGCCCCAACGGCCTCTGCTTCTCGCCCGACGAAAACCTGCTCTACATCGCGGAAACCGGCGACCAGACCAGGCCCAACCCCACGCAGATCATCCGCGTCTTCAACGTCACGGAAAACCGCCTCACCGAAGGCCGCGACTTCCACAAAATCACCCCCGGCTACGCTGACGGCCTGCGTTGCGACGAGCACGGCAATATCTGGTCCAGCGCCGCGGATGGCGTGCATTGCATCAACCCCGCCGGCACGCTCATCGGCAAAATCCCGCTGCCGCACCGTGTCTCCAACCTCACCTTTGGCGGCCTCCACAAAAACCGCCTCTTCATCGGCGCCTCCCACACGCTGTTTTCCCTTTTCGTTAACGTTCGAGGCGCGCAATGCCCCTAACCAGACTCATCCTCACCGCCCACCAGCCCGCCGCGCTCGCCTTGTTCTACCAGACCGCCCTCGGCTTCACCCGCATCGACGCACCCGCGCCCGTTACCATCGACGGCCTCACCGTCACAGACTTCATCCGCCTCGCCTACGGCCCCAGCGAAATCGACATTTGCGGCTTCGATCCGCCAGGCCACCCCTACCCACCCGCGCAATCCAGCAACGATCTCAGCTTCCAGCACTTCGCCATCATCACGCCGGACATCGCCGCCGCCTACACGGCCCTTACGGGCACCGCCGGCTGGCGCCCCATCTCCACCAGCGGCCCGGTGCAACTGCCGCCCAACACCGGCAGCGTCACCGCCTTCAAATTCCGCGACCCCGAAGGCCATCCGCTGGAACTTCTGCAACCGGCACAACCAGCGGAACCGTGCATCGACCACTCCGCCATCGTCGTCGCCGACACCGCGGCCAGCATCGCCTGCTACGCCACGCTCGGCCTTTCCAAACAATCCGGCTCGCTCAATCAAGGCCCGGAACAAGCGGCACTCGACGATCTGGCAAACCCGATCGTCGAAGTCACCCGGCTCGGCGATTCCACCGGCCATCTCCACCTCGAACTCCTCTGCTATCGCGCCCCGCCGCCCGGTCCCGCCGCCGCCCGCGCGGCCGCGGATGTCGCCACCACCCGCCTGGTCTTCACCGCCACCGGCGCCGCCTCCGCCCGCACGGATCCGGACGGCCACGCCATCCTCCTGGAGCCTTGATAAATGCATTACGACCTGATCGTCATCGGCAGCGGCCCCGGCGGTGCTTCGCTCACCCAGCGCCTCGCCCCCACGGGCAAAAAAATCCTGCTCCTGGAACGCGGCGGCTATCTGCCGCGCGAGCGCGACAACTGGGACGCCAAAGCGGTGTTCGTGGACGGCAAATACCAGGCGCAGGAAAACTGGGTCGACAAATCCGGCAAGGTTTTTCATCCCGGCCTGCATTACTGGGTCGGCGGCAATTCAAAAGTCTACGGCGCCGCCTTGCTCCGTTTGCGCGAACGCGATTTTGAAGCCATCGCACACGCGGACGGCGTCTCCCCGGCCTGGCCGCTCAAATACGCTGACTTCGAACCCTATTACGCCGAAGCAGAAGCCCTCTTCCACGTCCACGGTGAGCGTGGCGAAGACCCGACCGAACCCTGGGCTTCCACCCCCTTTCCACACCCGGCGGTCAGCCACGAACCGCCCATCACCAAACTGGCCGAGGGCCTGGCCGCCCAGGGCCTGCACCCGTTCCACCTGCCACTCGGCATTCTGCTGGATGAGGACAAACACGGCAAAGCCACGCCCACCAGCATCTGCATCCGCTGCAACGCGTTTGACGGGTTTCCCTGTCTGCTCAACGGCAAGGCGGACGCGCAGGTCCTCTGCGTGGACCCCACCCTCGCCGCCCACAACAACGTCACCCTCCTCACCAACGCCTATGCCGAAAAACTCATCACGGACCCCACCGGGCGCAGCGTCACCGGCGTGCAAGTCCAGCACGCGGGCACCACCGAAATCTTTACCGCCGACTTGGTGGTTGTCGCTTGCGGCGCGCTCAGCTCCGCATTGCTGCTGCTCCGCTCCGCCAATGCGCAACACCCGAACGGCCTCGCCAACGGCTCGGACCAAGTCGGCCGCAACTACATGCGCCATAACCAATCCGTCCTGATGGCGCTGCTGAAGGAACCGAACGACATCGTTTTCCAGAAAACCCTCGCCGTCGCCGATTATTATTTCGGCGCGGAAGATTACGGCTTTCCGCTCGGCCTGATCCAGATGTGCGCGAAAACCCACCCCGACCAGATCCGCGCCGAAGCCCTGCCGGCCTGGACCTCCTTCCTGCCCAACCTGCCGTTTGAAATGATGGCGCGCTATTCGATGGATTTCTGGCTCTCGGGCGAAGACCTGCCGCTGCCGGAAAACCGCATCCTCATCCAGCCGGACGGCAAGGTCGCCCTGCACCTCACAGAGACCAACATGGAGGCGCACCGCCGCCTACGCGCCAAACTCGAAGCGGTGATGACGGCGCTGGGCGCGCATGAAAAACTGCTCGACCACCGCATGTATTTCGGCCAGGACATCGCGCTCAACGGCACCGCCCATCAGGCCGGCACGCTCCGCTTCGGCACGGACAACCAATCCTCGGTCCTGGACCTCAACTGCAAAGCGCATGAGCTGGACAATCTCTACGTCACGGATGCCAGCTTTTTCCCCTCCATAGGTGCCGTAAACCCCACCCTCACCATCATCGCCAACGCGCTCCGCGTCGCGGACCACATAAAATCCCGCCTCTAACTAACAAAACGTTATCAGTAGGGTGGGTTGCGCCTTCGCAACCCACCGAAGACTCTACCGAACCCGCCAGACATCTAAACCCCCCGCCGCACCTGCCAAAAAACCCACACCGCCACAACAAAATTCGCCACCGCCGCCGCCAGCAGTATCGCCGCGCCGGAAACCCCAGCGGCATAGACCGCCGCCGTCAGCACCGCCGCGATCACGCTCGCCACCGCGTTCATCACGTTATTCGCGCCGATCATCCGCGCCCGGTGGCTGGGCGCCGAACGTTCCTGCAACAAAACATAAAGCGGCACCGAATAGATCCCGCCAAACGCCGCCAGCACCAGCAGGTCCAGCATCAAATGCCAGCCCTGGCCGCTCCCCAGCACCGCCGCCACAGTCGCCAAATGCCCGGCATGCATCGCACCCCAGGCAAAATCCGCGGTGAACAGTGAAACCCCGAACCCGGCATAAGCCACATACCGCACGGACTCCTCGCCCCGCAAAATCCGCCCGCAGATCAGCGAGCCGATGCCCACCCCCACCGCAAACACCGCCAGCATCAGCGTCACCACATGGCCATCCGCATGCAGCGCATCGCGCGCGATGGTCGGGAACTCCGCCAGCAAGGTCGCCCCCACCGCCCAGAACCAGCTGATCCCCAACACGGCGAACCACACCGCCGGCGTGCGCGCCGAAAGCCGCACCAGCGCCACCGTCTCGCGCGGCACGTTCCAGCTCGGCCGCAACCCCGGTGCCGCCGCCGGTGCCAAGGGGATTTTGAAAGACGCCGCAATCCCCGCCACCGCGACGGCGATCACCGCCGCACTCGTCACCAGCGCGCCGGCCGGCAAAATAATCAGCGCCCCGCCCACCACCGTTCCCAGCAATATCCCCAGAAACGTCCCCGCCTCGATCATCCCATTGCCGGAAACCAGCTCCGCCTCGTCCAACAAATCCGGCAAAATCCCGTATTTCAGCGGCGAGAAAAACGTCGCCTGCACGCCAAAACCGCACAGCACCGCCATCAGCACAACAAAACTGCCGGTCAGAAACCCCACGG
>Ga0116230_10008298_pt1 | contig 10247 bp, 10 predicted proteins | sample S1TSphfallax_3_FD_88678 | JGI IMG/M metagenome (GOLD analysis project Ga0116230, IMG submission 88678) | Host-associated microbial communities from peat moss isolated from Minnesota, USA - S1T2_Fd - Sphagnum fallax MG | ecosystem: Host-associated > Plants > Peat moss > Unclassified | place...
CTTCAAGCAGCCGATCTCGCAAAGCGTCGATAAATGCCCGCACGCGGGCAGGCATCTGAGTGCGGGTTGGGAAAACCGCCCAGATCCCAATTTCCAGCGGTTTGACGTCAGCGAGGACGATACGTTTCAACTCTCCGCGCTCGATCTGCTTGCGCACGTCCCAGTAGGTCAGCATGGCGATGCCGACGCCCGCGATGCAGGCTGCTCGAACCGCGTCGACAGTGCTGGCCGACAAGGGACCACTGATCCGCACTCGGTGCGTTTCGCCGCCACGGGTGAATGGCCAGTTGTCCATTGCATGAAGCTTAATGCATGGGTGGCCCAACAGGTCTTCTGTCGTGGCAGGTTCTCCGAAGCGTGCGACGTAACCCGGCGATGCACATAGAGTAAATGGATTGTCGGCCACCTTCGTGGCTATCATGTCCGAAGGCTTCATCACCGCCACGCGAACGGCCACATCCAGTCCTGCCGTCGCAATGTCGATGACACTGTCGCTTAGGGTCAAATCGACGCGGAGCGCGGAGTTGCTGGCGATCAACTCGGCCACTACAGGGACAACGACGGAGTGGCCGATGACATTCGGCGCTGTGACCTTTAACACGCCTGAGAGGCCGGAGGCACCGGACGAGACCGCGTCGAGCGCGGAGTCGCGCGCTTCTATGAGGCTGACTGCGTGAGGCAAAAAGGCCTCTCCCTCGGGAGTGAGTGATAGGGACCGCGTCGTGCGGTGGAACAAGCGCGCGCCTAACTCGGCCTCAAGGCCTGCCAACCTGCGGCTGACCAACATCGGCGTCGTACCCATCTGACGAGCCGCAGCCGACAGGCTGCCGACGGAAGCAATGGCCCGAAAGAGAGCGACATCTGCGAGGTCCATATTTTAACGGTAACCGATATATTCCTTATCGTCCATCCCATCTTCTGCCTCCGCCCGCAAAGGCTGAAGCTCGGCCTCCTAAGGCGATAATCCTTAGATTATGCGCTTAAACGCGCCCGATTGGATGCTTCCGGAGATCTCGACGATGGACATTGACACCAGCGCACTTTTTGCGCCAATCGTTATAAACGGCCATACCGTGAAGAACCGCATCTCTGTCGCGCCGATGACGCGCATCACCGCGACTGAGGATGGCCGCGCGACCGAGATGATGACCCGCTACTACGAGCGCTTCGCGCGGGGTGGCTTCGGCACGGTCATCACCGAAGGCATTTACACCGATCAGACGTTCTCGCAGGGCTATGTCGGTCAGCCCGGCATGACAGACGAAGCGCAGGCCAATGCCTGGAAGCCGACTGTCAGCGGCATCAAGGCGCACGGTGCGCTCGCCATCGCCCAGATGATGCATGCCGGCGCAATCAGCCAGGGCAATCGCTTTCGCGACACCACGGTGGGGCCGTCTCCAATCCAGCCGAAGGGCGAACAGATGACGTTTTATCACGGCAAGGGCCGATACGCTCTGCCGTCCGAGATTACGGAGGCTCAGATTGCCGACGCCATCAACGGCTTCGCTGAGTCGGCTAAGCGCGCAATCGAGGTTGCCGAGTTTGACGCAATCGAAATTCATGGCGCCAATGGATATCTTCTCGACCAGTTTTTGACCGAATACGCCAACAACAGAGCTGATCAGTGGGGCGGTCCGACGGAGAACCGCGTGCGATTGATCCTCGAAACCTTAAAGGCTGTGCGTGGGAAGGTCGGCGCAAAGGTGCCGGTGGGCGTTCGCATCTCTCAAGGGAAGGTGAACGACCATCAACACAAGTGGGCTGATGGTGAGCGAGATGCAGAAATCATCTTCGGTAGCCTCTCAGAGGCCGGCGCCGACTTCATCCATGTGACCGAATTTGAGGCGTGGAAGCCAGCATTTGCTCCAGCAGGTCCATCATTGATGCATCTCGCCAAACGCTACGCACCCAAGGCTGCGATCTTTGCCAATGGCAGTCTGCACAATGTGGAGCAGGCGGTGGCTGCACTGGATGACGGCGCCGATATCGTCACCATCGGCCGCGGGGCCCTGGCGAATCCCGACTTGCCTAGGCGTTTGTCCGATCAAGGCCTTCTCAACGACTTCGACCCGACGATCCTTGGTCCTCTCGCAAACATCAAGGAAACCGAGCTGGTGATGTAGAGGCAATTCCGATTGCCTGGGCTCGAAGGCTTTTGCTTGCAATTCTACATGACATATTTCCTAAACAAGCGGCTTCCTCTCGGATCGCTGGATATGGCTTGCGTCATGCAGCCGTGACAGCGCCATCTGCACCGGGGCGGGTCTGACCCTGAATGGTTCCGCGATGGTTCTGTCTCGCAAGACGAGCCTGGGTGTCAGCCGATGCTGCTCCCGCACCTGATGCACCCGTTTTACGCAGCCGGCCGCTGAGAGTCGTTCTCTGCTGGTAGGCGAGATCGGCTGTATCCCACCTGACTGCCGCGTGACTGGGCAGAGACGAGTCTGCACCTGCGAGCACCGCACGGAATGGGGCAGTGAGCGTAGAAATAAGCGTCGATGACCATAAATGTTTTATTGTGTGCAAAAATCATTCGTGTTACGCCGCTGGCCTGACGGGATGAGGCGCTAGGCCTCCTGGGATCGCGATGCTCGAAATACGCAAAGTCACGAAACGCTATGGCAGCCAGACGGCGCTCGACCATATTTCCCTGTCGGTCGCCGAGGGTGCCTATGTCTCTCTGCTCGGCCCCAGCGGCTCCGGCAAATCCACCCTGCTGCGCGTGCTCGCGGGTTTCGAGGCGCCGGATGAGGGGCAGGTGAAGCTCGATGGACGAAGTCTCACCACCGTGCCGGCCCATGAGCGCGGCATAGGCTTCGTCTCCCAGGGTTTCGCCTTGTTTCCGCATCTCTCAGTCTTCGACAATGTCGGTTTTGGGCTGCGCTACAACGCACGTAAGCCCTTGCGGGACGGCGTAGAACTACGCCGCAAGGTGCTGGAGACCCTCGAGATGGTGGGGCTGGCGCCCTATGCGCAGCGCCAGATTCAGCAGCTCTCCGGCGGGCAGAGGCAGCGCGTTGCGCTAGCGCGCACCCTCGTCGTGCGGCCGCGGCTTTGCCTGCTCGACGAGCCGCTCGGCGCGCTCGACGCGAACCTCCGCCAACGCATGACGGTGGAGCTGCGACGCATCCACGCTGCCCTGGGGATCACCTTCTTTCATGTCACCGGCAATGAGATGGAGGCGCTGGCAATGGGCGACCGCGTCGTCGTGCTCGATGCCGGCCACATTCTCCAAGTCGATGCGCCAGACATCGTTTATAACAAGCCCAATTCCATAGCGGTCGCGCGCTTCCTCAACCGCTACAACCTGTTCAGCGGCCGCACCGACAGCCGCGGCGGCATTGCAACGGCCGCCGGCACCATCGCCGCCCCGCAATCGACCGGACCTGGGCAAGTCTCAGATTTTATGGATTTCTGCATACGTATAGACAAAATTCGGGTCATGCCGGAGGCCGAGGCCGTTTCGGCATCGCAGGCGGCGCTGTCGGCGACCTATATCACGAGTGAATTCTCTGGCGCGATCATCACCCATCTCTTCCGCTTGGCGGACGGTCGCGTGGCCGAGGTGGAAAATCATCTCAGCCACCGGCGCCCGGCCGAATACGTCATGGGGCAGCGCTATAGCCTAGTCTGGCCGCGGGAGGATGGGATCGTCTTCCCCGTGAGCCCCGGCGCGGCTGAAGCGGCCATAAGGCGGGCGGCATGAGCACGGCCACGCAAGACCGGGCCATGGCGCCCGCGGGAAAGACGGGTGCGCCCCGCAGCCTCGCCCGTCAGCAGACGGCCGGTCGCTGGATGCTGCTGGCCCCTGGCGTGATCTGGATGATGCTCTGTCTCGTCCTGCCGATGTTGATGATGATCTACGTCAGCTTCTGGACCCAGACGACCTTCTCGATCAACTCCACTTTGACGCTGGACAACTGGGCCGCCTTCTTCAGCACGCCGACATATCTCGACTCGCTGCTGACGACGGTGGAGCTTTGGTTCGTCACCCTCGCGCTGATCTTCGTCATCGGCTATCCGGTTGCGGTTTATATTGGTCTGTTTGTCCGCGACAAGACGGTGCAGACCTCGCTGCTCGTGTTGTGCGTGGTGCCGTTCTGGACCTCTTTCCTCATCCGTGTGCTGGCCTGGCGGCCGATGCTGGGGACGGATGGCGCAGTCAACATCATCCTGCTCAAGCTTGGCCTGATCCACCAGCCGATCGAGGCGCTGCTGTTCACGCAATACAGCGTCGTCATCGGCATGGTGCAGATCTACGTGGTATTCATGGTGGGGCCGGTGGCCTTCATGGTCTCCCGTATCGATCGCAGCCTGATCGAAGCGGCGCGGGACCTCGGCGCCGGCACCGCGCGCATCTTCTTCACCATCATCCTGCCGCTGAGCATGCCTGGCATCGTCGTCGGCTCCATCTTCGTCTCCGTGATGGTGCTGGGTGAATTTGCGACACCCTCGGCGCTCTCGGGCGACAAGGTGAATCTGCTGGGAAATATCATTGTCACGCAGGTGGGCTCTCTGAAATGGGCCTTCGCGTCGGTCTGCGGCGTCATCCTCACCGTGCTGATGGCCATCACCGTCGTGGGCTTGCTGCGCATCGTCAATCTGCGGCGGGAGATTTAGATGGAACGTCAACCGATCCTCCGGGTTTTGCTGACCGGCTGGACAGGGCTGTTCCTAGTCTTTCTCTATAGCCCAATGGTTGTCCTCGCGATCCTCTCCTTCCAGTCAGGCCCGGAGGGCGGACCGCAATTCCCAATCGAACATTGGTCCATCTATTGGTATCGCCAGCTCTTCAATCTCGTGCCGGCGTCGAGCGTCGCCCCGCTGCCGCTGGGGAGCGCGCTGGTCCGGTCCCTCACGCTCGCGCTAACAACGATGGTGGTTTCAACGGTGCTCGGCACCATCACCGCCCAGGCGTTCCGTCGGCACTTCCGCGGCTCCGGCGTGGTGTTCTACCTCGTCGTGCTCGGTATGATGGTGCCCGGCGTGCTGGTGGGCCTCGGCATGGCGCTCACCGCCAACTACATCGGGCTCGACCGCACCTGGTGGGGAACGGTGTTCCTGGTGCACGTCGTCTATACCTACCCCTTTGCCTTTCTGGTGATGCTCGCAATCTTCAACCGCTTCGACCGATCAGTCGAGGAGGCGGCTTGGAGCCTCGGCGTGTCACCCATCACCACCTTCCGCCGCATCACATTTCCGCTCATCTTCCCCGGCGTGCTCAGCTCCATGTTGTTCGCCTTCACGCTGAGCTATGACGAGTTTCCCCGCACCCTCTTCGCCTCGGGCGGCGACCTCACCTTGCCGCTCACGATCTACGGTACCTTCTCGGTCGAGATCCACCCCAACCTCTTCGCCTTCGGGGTGCTGACGACACTCTTCTCCTTTGCGCTGTTGGCTGTCTACGCAACGTTGATGACGCTAAGTGTCCGACGAGCCAGGCGCGTGGCGGTTCAGGAGGAGATCGCCTGATGACTCGAGAACTCGCCGACCATATCGCCATCGTCACCGGAGCGGCCTCCGGCATTGGTCGCGCCATCGCGACCAAGTTGGTCGCATCCGGCACCCGCGTGCTGATCGCCGACCTTAACCTGGACGGCGCCCGCGAAGTCGCCGCGAGCTTGGGCGAGCAGGCGGTGGCAGTCAGCGTGGATGTCAGCGACGAACATGCGGTGGCCAGCATGGTCGAAACCTGCCGCGCGGTCTTCGGCGATTGCACGCTGCTCGTCAACAATGCCGGCATCGTGCAGCAGGCGCTGTTCGAGAACCTCACCGTCTCGGAGTGGGACCGCATGATCGCCGTGCATCTGCGCGGGACCTTCCTTTGCACCCATGCGGTGATCGGGCCGATGCTGACGGCGGCCGATGGCGTCATCATCAATATCGCGAGCCAATTGGCCCAGATCGGCGGCATCGAACTCAGCCATACAGCGCCGCCAAGGCCGGCATCATCGGCTTCACCAAGGCGCTGGCCCGCGAAATGAGCCAGCGCGGCGTGCGGGTGAATGCGGTCGCGCCCGGGCCGATCGCGACCGAACTCCCCATGTCTCTCTCCGAGGCGTGGCGGCGCGCCAAGACCGCCGAACTGCCGCTGGGCCGCTTCGGCGAGCCCGAGGATGTGGCGGAGACGGTGGCGTTTCTCGCTTCGCCTGCGGCGAAGATCTATGTCGGCCAGACCCTGTGCCCGAACTCGGGAGATGTGATGCTATGACAAAGACGGTTCTGATAACGGGCGCCGGCATCGGCATCGGTCGCGCGACGGCCAAGGCCTTCGGCAAGCTCGGCGCCCATGTGCTCGTCACCGATGTGCTGGTGACGGAAGGCGAGGCGGTGGCGGCCGAGATCATCGCGGCCGGCGGAGCGGCCAGCTTCCACCCGCTCGACGTGAAAAGCACCGAGGCGGTGGAGGCGGTCTTCGCCTATGCTGAGGCGGAGCTACGCGGCGTCGATACCGTGATTGCCAATGCCGGCATCGCGCATCGCGTGCCGATCGAGACGATGACCGACGCCTTGTGGGATCATACGCTCGACATCGACCTCAAGGGTGTCATGCGCGTGTTCCGTCGCGCGGTGCCCGGCATGCGCGCGCGGGGCGCCGGCACGCTGGTGGCGCTCTCCTCCATCATGGGCATCGCCTATGGCTGGGATGAGCATGTGCATTACTCCGCGGCCAAAGCCGGCGTCGTCGGGCTGGTACGCGGCATGGCGGTGGAGTTGGCATCGCAGGGCATTCGCGTGAATGGGATCGCCCCCGGCTATATCCGCACGGCGCAGCTTCTCTCCGCGCAGCATTCGCTCGGGCCGGCGGGGGCCGAGGCCGCGCCCGCCTTCATTCCGATGGGCCGCCTGGGCGAGCCCGAGGACATCGCCGATGTCGTTCTGTTTCTGGCATCCGACGCCGCCCGCTACATCACTGGACAGGTGATCGTCGCTGACGGCGGACTTCTCGTCGGCCGCTATTAATCAAAAAGGAAATTTTAATGGACAAGTCAAATATGGATAGACGGTCGCTGCTCAAGGGTGGCGCCGCGACGGTAGGCTTCGCGGCCCTCGGCGGCGCGCCGATCCTGGGTTCCATGCGGCACGCTATGGCGCAGGGTGCGCTGGCGGGCGAGCGGCTGCGCACGATCGGCCTGTCGGTGACCGTGCAGGACCGCATTCTGCAGGACTTCAAGGCGAAGAGCGGTGTCGGCAGCGTGACCGGCACGGCCGCAACCTACCCGGATGCGCAGACGAAGATTCTGTCCGGCTCGACGGATTTCGACTGTTGGGAGATCATTGGGGAGCGGTTGCCGGCCTTGGTCGAGACCAACAAGGATGCGCCGATCCCGACATCCGAAATCAAGAACTGGGCGAATATTCGGAGCACCTTCACCACGCCCAACCCAAAATTCGCGCCGAAGGCGCAGATCACTGGCCAGATCTGGGCCGATGACGCGCATACCAAGCTGTTCATGGTCCCCGCCGTCTATAACTATGATAGCATCGGCTACAACCCGGAGTTGGTGGATGCCGAGGAGGCGAATACCTGGACCTGTCTGTTCGATGACAAGTTTCGGGGCAAGTCCGGCCTGAACACCGATCCTCTGATCGCGACGGGTCAGGCGATCATGGCGATGAATACGCTGGGCCTGCTGGACGTGAAGAACCCCGGCAATCCGCCGAAGGAGGCGATTACCGAGGCGGCGAAGTTCCTCATCGCCAAGAAGAAGAACGGGCAGTTTCGCGCGCTGTGGGGCGATTTCGGCGAGCTGGTGAACCTGCTCGCGTCGAACGAGATGGTGGTTTCGGATGCCTGGCAGCCGGCGGTTATGGCGGTGAAGGCGGAGGGCAAGCCCTGCAAATATGCGGTGCCGAAGGAAGGCTACCGTGCCTGGGCGATCGGCCCCGCAATGATTGCTGGCACACCGAACAAGGATGCTGTGATCGCCTATGCCGATTACTGGTTGTCGGGTCCGCCGGGCATCGCGGTTTCCGAGCAGGGCTACTACTCGCCGACGACGAATATTCAGAAGGTGATGGCCCCTGATCGCTATGCCTTCTGGTATGAGGGCGCACCCTGGAAGGAAGCCCCCTGGCGCGGCATCAACCCCGGTGATCTGCGCGATGGCGGATCGCTGGAGACTCGCGCGGCCCATGTGGCCTACTGGCACCAGTGGCCCGACGAATACGACTATCTCATCCAGAAGTGGGACGAGTTTTTGAGCGCGTGATGACCGTCGATCTCGAACTCGTTGGTCTGCGCAAGACCTATCCGAATGGCGCCACCGCCGTCGCGGATGTGGCGCTGACGGTCGAACAGGGGGAGTTCGTCTCCCTGGTCGGCCCCTCGGGCTGCGGCAAGACGACGACCTTGCGCATGATCGCGGGGTTCGAGTCGATCACCACCGGCGATGTGTTGATCCGTGGCAAGCGGATCAACGATATGCCGGCGGAGAAGCGGCCGACCTCGACCATCTTCCAGAATTTCGCCTTGTTTCCGCACATGACGGTGGCGCGTAACATCGAATACGGGCTGGCCGCGCGCGGCATCAAGGCCGCCGAGCGGGCTGAACGCGCCCGCCGGATCATGGAGAAGCTCGACCTTCTGGACATAGCGGACCGCCGCGAGGCCGGGCTTTCTGGTGGCCAGCGTCAGCGCGTGGCGCTCGCGCGCGGCCTGGTGGTGGAGCCCCAGATATTGCTGCTGGACGAGCCGCTCGGCGCACTCGATGCCAATTTGCGACGCTCGATTCAGAACGAGTTGAAGCTGCTGCAACGCACGCTCAGCATCACTTTCATCTTCGTGACGCACGCGCAGTCGGAGGCGCTGGTGCTCTCCGACCGTATCGTGGTGATGAATCGTGGGCGGATCGAACAGGTGAGCCGCCCGGTTGATCTTTATACCCGTCCGCGGACACCTTTCGTAGCGCGCTTCATCGGTCGCAATACGTTAGTGGCTGGCAAGCTGACGAATGCGGGCGGGTTGATTGAGACGCCCTACGGACCGATGCGCGGCGTTGTGGCCGACAAGCTGTTGCGAACAGGCGATTCGGCGCAGATCGTGCTGCCGTCGGAGGCGCTGGAGCCGCACAAGGATGGAACGGACCATGCGGTGTTGCAGGCGCAATACCAGGGTAATCTGCTCTCTGCGCACGTACTCAGCGTGGAAGTGGTGGCGCATACGCGGCTAATCCGCGCGGCTTTGGCCGATGGGCGGGAAATTCTGCTGGATGGCCATGTCGGACATGGCGACGGCGAGGGGCTGGCGCCTGGTCATCCGCTGCTGATCGGGCTGCGGCCTGACGAGGCGACGATTGTCGCTGCCGAACAAGCATGAGGGAAAAGGAAAGATCATGGCGAAGGACATCCTCTGCGGCTTCGGCATTGACGTGGATGCGGTGGCGGGCTGGCTCGGCTCCTATGGCGGTGAGGACAGCCCGGACGATATCAGCCGCGGCTTGTTCGCGGGCGAGGTCGGCAGCCCGCGCCTGCTGAAGATGTTCGATCGCTTCGGCATCAAAACGACCTGGTTCATTCCGGGCCATTCGATCGAGACCTTCCCGGCGCAGATGCAGGCGGTCGCCGATGCCGGGCACGAGATCGGCATCCATGGCTATAGCCATGAGAACCCGATCGCGATGACCCGCGCGCAGGAGGAGGCGATCCTCGACAAATGCATCGGTCTCATCACGAAACTGCAGGGCAAGCCGCCGACGGGCTATGTGGCGCCGTGGTGGGAGTTCAGCCCGGTGACGAACGAACTGCTGGTCGAGTGCGGCATCAAATACGACCACAGCCTGATGCATGATGACTTCACGCCCTATTACGTGCGGGTGGGCGACAGCTGGACGCGGATCGATTACGCGGCCGAGCCCGAGAGCTGGATGACGCCGCTGAAGCGCGGGACGGAGACCGGGCTGATCGAGATTCCAGCCAGCTGGTATCTGGATGATCTGCCGCCGATGATGTTCATCAAGAAGGCGCCGAACAGCCATGGCTTCGTGAACCCGCGCGATATCGAGCAGATGTGGCGGGACCAGTTCGGTTGGGTTTATCGCGAGATGGATTACGCGGTCTTCCCGATCACCATCCACCCCGACGTGTCCGGCCGGCCGCAGGTGCTGCTGATGCTGGAGCGGCTCTACGAATACATGAAGGGGCATGAGGGCGTGCGCTTCGTGACAATGAACGAGATGGCGGACGACTTCGCGGCGCGATTCCCGCGCAAGGGCTGATGAGACACAGGTCGGTTATGATCGTAATCC
>Ga0116230_10008299_pt1 | contig 10246 bp, 13 predicted proteins | sample S1TSphfallax_3_FD_88678 | JGI IMG/M metagenome (GOLD analysis project Ga0116230, IMG submission 88678) | Host-associated microbial communities from peat moss isolated from Minnesota, USA - S1T2_Fd - Sphagnum fallax MG | ecosystem: Host-associated > Plants > Peat moss > Unclassified | place...
GGCGAGCAGTGAATGGAGACTCTCAAATGAAGACCGGATGGGGCCTCATCTTTCTCTTTTTAGCGACGGCAGCCAGCTTCATGACCGGTGCAAGCGCCGCGACCCCGCCGATCGATTGCAAAAGGGCGAAGACACCGGTTGAACAAACGATTTGCGCCTCTCCGGAATTTGTTGCCATGGATCGCGAACTGGCAGCGCTTTACGATCGGGGTTTGGCAGAATTTACCGGCGACCAGCGTCACCAATTGGCACAAGGTCAAATTGCGTTCCTGAAACAGCGCGGCGGATGCGCCTGGGCAGCGCACCACAGCGCTCACCCTGGCACCGCGGTCAGCGAATGCGTTCGCGATAAGATGGAAACAAGGCTGCGTGAGCTGCGGAGGGGGGTGGATCGCGGCGGCGTCAGCGGAAGATAAATCCAGTTATTCACCTCCCCGCAGCGCTCATGTTACGCGTGTGCCGCGGTGTGTACGCTACGTCGATTGGTTCGCGCGCCGCGATGGAAAGCCGGCCCGGCGATGGCGTGACCGGTTCATTTTGAACGAATCAAAAACTGTTTGCCGAGTTCTTCGGCGATCTGCCGGCGCGGCGAATTTCTGATCAACTTCCGCACTCGCGCGGCGGCTTTTCCGCCGTCGGCTTTTTCGATCGCCTTGGCTGCCGTTTCGAGCCTCTCGTCGGCATATTCGTCGAAAAGATCTTGTACAGCATTAGCAATGAAGTCTGGGGCTTCCTCCGCCAGCTCAACCGTATTGATGAGGTTTTCCATCAGCTTTTGAACCTGCTTGGAAATTTTCTGCCTCATGTTTCAGAACCCTAAGTCGATGGCACCACGTGCGTCCGATCCCCGCGCCGGAAAACCTGCTCGGCGTTCAGATCAATTTCAGGCGTTCAATCACGCTACTGTCATCCGCGAGTTTGTAAAGCAGGATCGAACCAGTTGAAACGTCGAAGCCTTCGATCGCCTCGGCGCTCATACCATCGAGCGCCATCACGAGGGCGCGCAAAGTATTGCCATGCGATACGAGAAGCGTCGCGCCGCCTGCGAGCGCTTTGGGCAAAATCAAGCGAACATAATAGGCGAGAACACGCGCCGCCGTGTCTTGCAAACTTTCACCCTCCGGGGGAGACTCGCCGTAGGATCGCCGCCAGCGCTGAACCTGCTCTTTTCCCCATTTCTCCGCCGCGAGGGTCTTGTCCATTCCGGTCAGTACCCCGTAGTCGCGTTCGTTCAACGCCGCACTGCTTGTGATCGGCAATTCAGAGCGGCCAGCCGTTTCCAGAATGATTGCTGTCGTTTGCCTGCACCGCTTCAGTTCAGAGGTAAAGACCCGGTCTGGCCTCAAGTTCAATTCAGCGAGCTTCAACCCGGCGCGTTTTGCCTGCTCCTGGCCATTCGCAGTCAGGATCGGATCGGCCCACCCGCTGAAAGCGTTCGAAGCATTGGTTTCGCTTTCGCCATGCCGGACAAGAAGGAGATGCGCTTGGACCTTGGATTCCATCTTTCCATCTCAATGAGAGCTTCCAAATCGAAAGGCCGATCGGTTTTCAGACAAATAAGGCGCGGTTTAGCATTCGTCCGTGTGCGTGACTTGCAGGCTCGGCATCGGCTGGCGTGAAAGAAGCAATGAACGCGATAGGAACAACTATGGAGATATTGCGCATAAGCAGCCCCGGTAAGATAGTGCCGAGCTTATGCACAATCGGCCGCGGTGGGAAGCGCAGGCCATAAAAGTAGCCATATCCGAGCGTTTCGTGCGGCAGCTGATAGGCTGATATAAGGCGCTCGGAAGGCGTTTAAAAACCATAGGGACAGAGGCGATGGAGCGGAAAGACTTGATTGCTTTTCTGGCGCTTTTCACAGCGCCGGTCACTGTTTTATCTGGTTCAGGCTACGCCGAAACGAGCAGTGTTTCAATCGATGCGCCAAAACCCGTTCAAGCAAGCCCGGTGCATAAACCTAAAATCGCCTCGCATCCCAAAAAACAAACGCCTTCCGGGGAAGCCGGACAAAAAGCGGCACCCGCGACGATCCCCATGGATTTTTCGGGCATGGCGCGCCGCCCTGTCGATTTGCCATCTGAAAACGAGTCTTCAAAGTCAAAATCAAATGAAGAGTTCAAACCTGCCATCGGGACGAATAGCAATGGCGGCATTTCGCCTGGGATGAATATGAAATTCTAGAGCCTTTCCGCTTGGGTGGACTCACCCAAGCGATAAGATTTCGCTCCAAATCAATACGTTGAAGCATGTTCTTTTCGCAAAACCGCGCACAGTTTTGCGGAACATGTCTGGAGCATCCCGCCTTCAAATGGAATCATTTGAAGGCGGATAAGATGCTCTAGATTCAAAAAGTTGAGCATCGGATTTATCCCAAAACCGGTATCCACTTTTGGGTCCGATGCTCTAGGACATCGAAATCCATTCACCCGAGGTGTTTCAGAGCGTCGGCAAAATGTTGAAAGAGCCTCGCAGCCCCATCAGTTCCAACATGAATGGCTCGGGTTCGTCTATAAGGATTTGATCGACGCGCGCAGCGGGCGGACCCGAACGGCAGATTTCACAAAGCGATTGGACGGCGTCGGGCGACCCGGACAAAACTGCTTCGACATCGCCATTTGCGCGATTGCGTGCCCAGCCCGAGATGCCGCGGGCCTGGGCCTCTTTCTGCATCCACACCCGGTAACTGACGCCTTGCACCCGGCCGCTGATCATGAGGTGAACGAATTTGCGCGGCGGGACCGTTTCACCGGCCATAGAATCAACCATTCATTCAAAAACCGAATGGACGGGATGCTGAACCACCCCGTCCATTCTCATTGTTTACATATCGACGCCAATCGCAATGGCGGTAATTTTCGTCTCTACCAGATCGATCTTTTCTTTGCGCTTCGGGCGGAAACGATACTTGCTGCGCAAGCTGGCGGTGAGTTCTTTCTCGACGACTTTTACGTGGGGGAATTTTGCCATCATCGCTTTATATTCGTCATAGCGCGCTTGATAGGTTTCGGAATCGTGAGACCAGAACCGCAACTGGGCTGAAAAGACGTTTTTGTATTTGTTGACGAGATAGGGACGCGTTTCCGGATCTTCTGGGATGAGCCAGCGCGGGTCCAGGACACCGTCGTCACAGCTCATCGCGCGGATGCCCGTTTCCAGCATGTAAAAATAAGTTTCGTGATCTCCCCCCGGCAAAGCAATGCCGCCCGTATCGGGATTGTACATATCGTATCCCGTTTCTACTTCGTAAGCGGTGCTCGACGCGAAGATTTCGAACGGGCCGAGAGCGTTTTCATCCACCTCAAAGACTTTTTCGGTCACGCCTTCCATCATCTTACAGGCATTGGCATAGATCAGGCTGACGCCGGTGTTGCAATTGACAATCCATTCGGGAAACGACTTGTCGATGATCTTTTCTAACCGCGCCTCAATCGGCAAGTCGAAAAACGCTTTTGCGAACTTGATATCGTAACCGGTCGACATTGGAATTGAGATCCTTCATATGAGCGCGGCAGGCAGGGTCCGGCCGAAAACTGCGTCAAACACTTTGGGTTTGAATTTGAAATCCAAGCGGTTTTCCTCAACCGGACCGCATCCGGCTGAAGAAAACCTGCCTGGCTCGCCCCCGCACCCCAAGGTTCTGGGTGCCTCATTTAAAGGTCGGCGGCGCAACCAGCAAGTCACTTGACGCGGGAGGGTTTCCAGGAGCGTTTCTAAATATCGATATTATCGATAAGGCGGGTCCGGCCGATCCGTGCGGCGGCGAGAAGCCGCACCGGTTCCTGTTCCAGAGATGTGATTGGAGCGAGGGTCTCCGCGTGCCGCGCCTCAATATAGTCAATGACAAACCCTGCCCGGCGGACAACATCATTTGCCACGCTCAAAGCAGCCTCGACCGTGCTAGTTCCCAGCATCGTCTCTGCGCATTCGGTCAAGGCTCGGTGCAAAGCGGGAGCCCGCTGGCGTTCATCCGGCGAGAGATAGACGTTGCGCGATGAAAGCGCCAAACCATCGGCTTCCCGCACAATTGGCGCTGCGATGATCTTTGTCTCGAAGTCGAGATCGCGCGCGAGGCAGGTCAGCATTTTCAACTGCTGATAATCCTTCTCGCCAAAGACCGCCGCATCGGGGCGGCATTGATTGAAGAGTTTGGCGACAATGGTCGCAACGCCCGCGAAATGCGTTGGGCGAAAGCGGTCTTCCAGACCGGCTGTCGCTGGCCCGGCAGGCACCACGGTTGTGACGAAACCTAGCGGATACATGGTTTCGACATCGGGCGCGAAAACCAGATCGCCTCCAGCCTCGGTGAATTTCGCGACATCCTCTTCGAGGCTGCGCGGATAGGTCGAGAGATCTTCGCTTGGCGCGAATTGCGCCGGATTGACGAAGATCGACATGACGATCTTGCTGCCATGATTTTTACCAGCATGGACGAGCGAGATATGCCCCGCGTGAAGCGCGCCCATCGTCGGCACGAGCACGATCGTCTCGCCCGCCTGGCGCCAGGCCGCGAGTTGCGTCCGCAAACTCACCAGATCGTGCGCGATGGGAACAATGTCCACCATGCTCAAATGCCTTTCAATTTGATCGCGCGACGCGCGCCTTGAAGCATTTTTGGAGCGAGGTTTTGAACCTGCCCTCCGCCGAGCGCTTCAAGCGTCGAGATATAAAGCTTCGGCAATTCCAAATCTCTCGCCGCCGCGAGAATGGCTTGCCAATAATCCGGCTTGGGAACCGCCTCGTTTTGGCTGCGGCCTATATAGATCATGGCGCGCACAGGCGCGCCTTCCGTCCGCAAAACAGGCTGCGTGATCTTCCTGTAAAGACCACGCGAAACCTCCTCATAGCGGTCAAGCGCCGCGACATCGCTGAAGGCAAGCCCGTAAAGTAAGCCATGCACGAATGCCTGCGGATCTGGACGGATGGAAGCATAGCCTTCTTCCATGACAAAAATCCGGTGTTTGGCAAGACGCGCGAGACCGAGCGGATGCGAATGCGGACAAAGCGCGAGCATCGCCCGCTTGTCCATATTGGAGCCGTAAGCGAAATAAAGCATCGACTTTAAACGAACACCATAATCGGCTTGTCAACGCCAATAAGCTCGCCCGCTTTCGCATAAACCTCTTTGACCACACCATCGGCTTCCGCGCGCAAGATATGCTCCATCTTCATGGCTTCGATAATGCAAACTGCGTCACCTGCCGCAATCCTTTGACCCGCTACGACATGAATGAATTTGAGCAGGCCCGGCATCGGGCAAAGCAGCACCTTTGAACCGCTTTTGATACACTTTTCCGGTAAACACGCAGCAAGCTCCGCCGCGCGGCGCGTCAGGATGCGGGCTTTTGTTTCGATACCGCGCGTGGACAACAAATAGCGATCAAAGTCGGGCCGGACCTGGACGATGAGCCTATATCCATCAATCGCCCCTTCCCACAAAAGACGGCCAGGTATCCACTCAAACTGGCATTGTCTGGATAATGCGCGCTCCGCGAAATGAATAGTGAGATCGTTTTCTCGCCTCACAACATTTACATCGAACCGCCGCTCGTCAAGAAAGACAGTCAGCACCCTTTCTTGAATAGCGCGCGGTACCTGCCCCGATATTTTCCCGGCCCGCGTCTCACTCACATGATCGATCGACGCCGCGGCGCAAACCATGGCGAGCGCCATATCGCCGTCTGGAGAACGCGGCGCGAAGCCTCGCGGGAAGGCCTGCTTGATGAAAGCCGTCGAAAGGTCGCCCGCCTTCCATTTCGGGTGATCCATCACGTCAGCCAGAAACAAAAGATTATGCTCGATGCCGTCGATCGCGAAACGATCGAGCGCAACGGCTTGGGCCATGATTGCACTGGCGCGATCGGGCGCATAACTAATGAGCTTCGCCAGCATAGGATCGTAATGGATCGAGATCTCGTTGCCTTCGATCGCACCGCTATCGATCCGCAAGGCACTTGTCGCACTGCCATGTTCCAACGGCGGCCGAAACCGCGTGAGACGCCCCGTCGAAGGAAGAAAATCGCGCCGCGGGTTCTCGGCATAGATCCGGGTCTCGACCGCATGGCCCTTGATGACGATGTCATCCTGCGCAAACGATAATGGCTCACCAGCAGCGATGCGGATCATCTGCTCGACGATATCGATCCCCGTCACGCATTCCGTCACCGCGTGTTCGACTTGCAGCCTCGTGTTCATCTCCAGAAAATAGAAACTCTTGTCGGGAGCGACGACAAATTCGACGGTCCCCGCTGAATCATAGCCGATGGCCCGCGCTAGCGCGATGGCCTGCCAAGCCATGGACTCGCGCGTCACCGCATCGAGGAAAGGTGACGGCGCTTCCTCGATCACCTTTTGATGGCGGCGTTGAATCGAACATTCGCGCTCACCGAGATGAATGACATGCCCATGTTTGTCGCCGAGGACTTGAACCTCGATATGGCGAGGGCTTTGAATAAATTTTTCAATGAAGACGCGGTCGTCGCCAAATGACGATTTGGCCTCGGATGCGGCCCGCGCAAATTCTTCTTCGACCTCAAAGCCAGAGGCCGCGATCCGCATGCCTTTGCCGCCGCCGCCCGCCGAAGCTTTGATCATCACCGGATAGCCGATGGCTTCGGCCACCGCCCTCGCTTCCGCTGCGTTTTCAACAGCGCCCGCAGAACCCGGAACGATCAAGACACGCGCCGAACCGGCGCGCAATTTCGCCGCGACTTTATCGCCCATAGCTTCGATCACATCGGCATTGGGGCCGATGAAGGTGATGCCTTGCTCTGTCAACCCCCGGCAGAACTCAGCGCGTTCGGATAAAAACCCATAGCCTGGATGCACCGCGTCCGCGCCAGATTTCTGGCAGGCGTCGATAATGTTTTCGATTGAAAGATAGGATTGCGCGGCGGGCGCCGGACCTATGAGCAACGCCTCATCGGCGAGACTCACATGCAAAGCCCGGCGGTCAGCCTCCGAAAAGACAGCGACAGTGGCGATTTCCATCCGCCGCGCCGTTTTGATGATCCGGCAGGCGATCTCGCCGCGATTGGCTATGAGAATTTTTGTAAACATTCATTAGATCACGGTGATTTTGGTGTGTAAGATAAGCGGGATGAAAAAAGTGGAAGCCGGTTTCCGGCGCAATCAAATTCATACGGATTGCCTAGACTTATCTGCTTATTCCACTCGAAATTATTGGAATCGATATAGCCGTCAGATTGATTTGCGGTGCAGTGCTTTTTGTGAGTGGCAAAGCTTCCGTTTTTTCAGGCCACACCGACCTATGACTAAGCGGGGTATGCTGAAACTAGTCTCGGAACTTCGTCCTCTGGACCCTGTATCCAGGCTGAGATGACAATAGGGTTTTTACCGCTCGGAGTTTTAAGAAGACCTTTGCATTCGAACCTGATCCCCCACTCATCACTATCGACCTCTACAAGATCGTTGGTAAGATAGTGCTCCTTTAGCGCCTCTGAAAGCTCAGTGAAATTTTCTCTCGAAAATCCTTGGGATACGAAAAAGGCTGCCTTGCCGCTACCGTTTAGATGCTCTGAATTCAAGAGGTAATCCCTGACCTTTTCCTCAGGGATAACACAACGGCTGGTCACGCAGGCTCTAACGCCTCCGGCTTTACGCAGAGAATTGTGTGAGGCTCAAATTCAATCTCATAGGCTTTTCCGCTGCCATGAACCAGAAGCACGGTACCTTTGGTCCCAGCAGCCACACTGCCTCGTTTGCCACGCAGTTCATGCACAGCCTTAACAATCGCAAGCTCTTTGAATGGGGCGTTCTTAGAACCGCTGATAGAGCTCTCCAAAGCCGAAACGATCCCTGTTGTTGTAAAGCCGATCTTGCTGGCCATTAGTAGCCCCTTCAGCGACGCAATCTGATTGCATATCAACGAATCCGAGGAAAACCCAGAAGAATGCAAGTAAGATATAGAATAGTATTGATTTTCGTCACAAAAAATTACCCCGAAATGGGCAGAGGATCAGTGCCTACCCTCCGATCTATTCAGCACTCTGCTATATTATTTAAAAAAAGGCCAAGCTTAGCAACTGATGATCGGATCTTTTCAGTGCCTTTTATCCCCATAAGGATTGTCGCTGGTTTTTTTCGAAATGCGGATCGGCACACCGGGCAAATCGAATGTTTGGCGAAGCCCATTGATCAGAAAGCGCTCGTAGCTCAAGGGCAAGCCCGCCAATTGATTGCCGAAGATGATGAAATAAGGCGGCCGCGCGCGCAGCTGCGTCATATATCTGATCTTGATGCGGCGGCCGGAAATCGCTGGCGGCGGCGTATGTTCCAAGGCATCGGCGAGCCGGCGATTGAGCCTCGCCGTCGAAATACGCTTGTTCCAAACTTCATGCACGCGGATGACGGCATGCATCAAAGCGTCGAGGCCCTGCCCCTCGAGGCCTGACACTGGCACGACGAATGTGCCTTTGAGCTGCGGCAGCAGACGCGCCGCTTCCTCGCGCAGATGCACGATCTGATTTTTATCCTCGATCAAATCCCATTTGTTAAGCCCGATGACAAGCGCCCGGCCTTCGCGCTGCACCAGATCGGCGATCGTCAGATCTTGCTTTTCGAACGGCACCGTCGCGTCGAGGAGCAGCACCACGACTTCCGCGAATTTGGCAGCTCGCAGAGCATCGGCACCAGCCAGTTTTTCGAGCTTGTCTTCGACGCGTGCCTTGCGGCGCAACCCAGCCGTATCGAAGAGTTTGACTTTGCGGCCATGCCATTCGAAGTCGACGCCGATCGCATCCCGCGTCAGGCCCGCCTCAGGCCCGACCAGCAGCCGCTCCTCACCCAAGATCCGGTTGAGCAAGGTCGATTTACCGGCGTTCGGGCGTCCGACGATGGCGATCCTTAAAGGCTTGGTCAGATCAAGCTCCGAACCATCTTCGTCATCGGCCAGAACAATATGCTTAGGCGCGGCGTCCTCGGCTGGCTCCGCCGTCTCGATAGGGAAAGCCTCCCGCACCGCCTCGTAAAGTCCGGCGATGCCCTCGCCATGTTCGGCCGAAAACGGGACGGGATCGCCAAGGCCCAGATCGAAAGCCTCCAGCGCACCCGCCTCGCCCACTTTGCCTTCCGCCTTATTGGCGATGACGACGAGGGGCTTCGCCGCGCGGCGCACGAGATTGGCGAAATAAGTATCGTCCGGCGTAACGCCGACGCGCGCGTCGATCACGAAGAACAGCCCATCGGCCGCTTCGATCGCGGCCTCCGTTTGGGCCCGCATGCGCCCCGCCATCGTGGGTTCAGCACCTTCCTCAAGCCCTGCCGTATCGATGATGTTGAAGGCGATATCGCCGAGCCGCGCCGCGCCCTCGCGCCGGTCGCGCGTGACGCCCGGGCGGTCATCGACCAGCGCCAGTTTTTTGCCGACAAGCCGGTTGAACAGCGTCGATTTGCCGACATTAGGCCGCCCTATGATGGCAATGGTCAGCATTATTGTTGCGTCGGCTTTCCGGCTCTGACAAATCCCAAAAAGGCCTCGGCGCGGCTGCGCAATCCAGACGGCGCCTGCGGATCTGCCACGATCTCATCGAGCCAGCGGCCAGCTGCGTCATAATCGCCCGCCTTCAAAGCCGCGAGCGCCAGAAGCTCCCGCGCGGAGTAGCGGAAAACGCCGGCCGGTCCGGCCAAGGGCATTACTTTTTGCTCGAAGGTCTTCGGATCGTCGATATCGATGTCGAGCATCGCAGCGCGAATCCGTGCGACGGATGCCAGAGAGGGGTCGTAAGCGGGATCGTCCGCGAGGGCTTCGTAAGCCTTCATCGCCGCGGCGGGATCGAGCGCTGCTTGCGCGTCGATGGCCCGCAACCGCGCGAGCGTGCTGTAACCAGCCGGGGCATCTTTTGCGATAGCCTCGAAAGCAGCCTCTGCTTCCGCCAGTTTGCCGTCATGCACCAATTGCAGGGCATCTTCGTAACGCGCGCTCGCCTTCTCGGCGGTCTGCGTTCTTTGATAATCGTAAATGCGCCAAGCCGCCGTCGCAACGACGATAAGGGCGGCGGCCCCAATGATCAAAGGGAAGTATTTCTTGAAGAAAGAAACCGCTTTGTCACGGCGGACATCTTCATCGATTTCACGAAAAATATCGGCCATCTGGGTTCCTTCGCCCGCTCTAACCCTTGTCGAGCTAGCACGGCTGAATGAAAAGTGCGACAGGGAGAGCGAGGAAAGCGGCGCGAGCCTTATCGAAGCCGTTATCCTACAGGCATAGTTAATACCGGCGACGACA